>ENA-OPWR01002813-OPWR01002813.1-human-gut-metagenome-genome-assembly--contig:-NODE-2813-length-11435-cov-2.292004_pt1 | contig 11435 bp, 9 predicted proteins | sample MGYA00241507_ERZ502006 | MGnify/ENA primary metagenome ERZ502006 (study PRJEB25962, sample SAMEA2043041) | human gut metagenome | biome: human gut; feature: human-associated habitat; material: faeces... | reverse complement strand
AGAACTTGGAATCAGAGATGATCTGATCCGTGAGATAACAGAATATAGGGAAACATACCCGGTAGAACAAGAATATGGTTCAAGAATTCCGAAACTGGAACAATTTTACTATGGAAAAGAAGTCTGGGAGCAGGCAATTACCGCAATTTTGTGTGGAGAGAATATTCTGTTGGCAGGTCCGAAAGCAACTGGAAAGAGTCTGTTTGCAGAGAATCTGGCGGGAGTATTTGCAAGACCACGGTGGGATGTGTCGTTTCATGTGAATATGGATGCAGCTTCATTGATTGGTATGGATACATTCCGTGGGGGAGAGGTATCTTTCAGACCGGGGCCGGTGTATACAGCGGCAAAAGCCGGTGGATTTGCTATATTAGATGAGATCAACATGGCAAAAAGTGAAGCAATGGCAGTACTTCATGCGACACTGGACTTCCGGCGGACGATTGATGTTCCAGGATACGAACGTATGGAATTACATCCGGCGACAAGATTCATTGCAACGATGAACTACGGATATGCGGGTACAAAAGAACTGAATGAAGCACTGGTATCCAGATTTGTCGTAATCCAGATGCCGATGATTTCAAAGGAAAGTCTGATTAAATTAATAAGAAAGCATTATCCGGACATCAGGGAAGAAGGAGCAGGAGAACTGACATTTATGTTTCTGGAATTACATAAGAAATGTGAAAATGGAGAGATATCTTCCAAGGCTCTGGATCTGCGTGGTCTCTTAGGAGCAGTCGGTCTGATGGAAAAAGGACTTGATATATTTACGGCACTGGATATGGGAATTACCAATAAAACATTTGATACCTATGAACAGACCCTGATTCGTGATACGATCCGTACAAGAATCTCGAAGAAAACGGTGAAGAAAGATTTGTTTGTGAAGTAGCAGGAAAGTAGTGTGTTATAGCATGGCGGAAATAGAAGAACAAGAATTAAGAGAAGCAAAAAGAGCATGCAATTTTATATGGGCGGCGGCAGAAAATTATGAACTTGAACCACTTTTCCTTGCATTTGCATCGAACGGAACGGCAGATATGTATCTGAATCTAATTATCGGTCTGACTTACAAATGGTACGATCAGGAGAAAATAGATGATTTTTTTAATCAGCTGGGAGGAAAAGACCGGGAACTGTATGAAGGTCTTCTTTGGATCGGACTTGAGAATGCATTGTACCAAAAAGAAAGAAAAATAAGATCAGTAATGGAAGAACTGCGAAGGGAGTATGCGCTGGATAATCTGAACCGTTACAGGAATTATAAAGAATATGCAAGGATAGAACAAATCCGGAATGCACATTGCAGAGAAATTTTGGGACAGCCATCCGAACTAACTACAGAAGAGGAAGAACTTTTGCATGCATTTTACTATACGGAAGAGATGACAACGGATGAGATTCTGGAACAGACACGAGAGAATCTGTGGAAATATTTTTCTTATCGTCCATCAAAAGCTGCGAAAAAAAAAGGTGTTTACTTTCTTCAGAAAGTTGCCGGAGCATTCCATTCTGTTGGAAAAGTGAGTGCCACATATGTACGGGCGAAGCATTATGAAGATAAAGACGTCGGCAGTGAGGAAAAAACAGGAGTTATAGAGCGGTCAAAGCATTATCTGGTGCAGTTCTCATTAAAAAATGATCCGGGGGAGGCAAGAATATATGTAGAAGCCTGCTTTGGCAAGAATATGTACCCGCAGACTGAGCAGGAAAGAATAGAGCGGGAGATATGTGTGGATAAACATAAGAATTGTCATGTACTCTTTACAAGAGGAAGATCAGGATGGAAAGAAAAGCAGAAGAGCGAAACAAAATTAAAAGAACTTTCGGAAATAGAAAGAAAACGAGAAAGGCAGGAAATCCTGGAATTTCAAAAAGAATCTGCCCAGCAATATGAGAAAAATAAACAGTATTATGAGAAGAATCGTGCGATATACAGAAACAGTATAAGAAAACTTACAGAGAAATTACGCATCTGTCTGGAGACACAGGACGAGACATTTCCAGAAATGGCAACGCACGGGAAAATCAATCCGAGAGAAGTATGGAAAGCAGTTTATCTGGATAATCCAAGAGTATTCGAACGGAAAGAAGAAGTGGAGATTCCGGGATTTTCAGTCGATATGCTGATCGATGCATCGTCTTCCAGAAAGCAGATGCAGGAACAGATTGCGGCGCAGGCATATGTCCTGGCAGAAAGTCTGGAAGAGTGTGGAATACCGGCACAGATATATTCCTATTGCAGTATCCGGGGCTTTACGGTGATGCGGATCTTTAAAGATTATGAAGAAGAACAGGTTGGAAATGAATTATTCGGATATGTTGCGGCAGGAAACAACCGGGACGGACTGGCTCTGCGTGCAGCAGGATATTTGATGGAAGCAAGTAAGAAAGCAAAAAGAATTTTACTTGTACTGACGGATGCAAACCCTATGGACGACCAGAATATCGGTGAGGGAGCTTTTTATACGAACAAGGAATATACTGACCAGCCGGCAATAGAGGATACAGCAAGGGAAGTTCAGAGGTTAAAGCAAAAAGGAATCCAGGTCATAGGAATCTTCATGGGAAGTGCAAAATCCAGAGAGGCAGCAAGAGAGATATTCGACCGAGAACTGGTGCAGATTCAGAATATTAATGATTTTGCCGGGGCAGTGGGGCGAGTGCTGGGAGAAGTGATGACGCCATAGGGGACGTAAAAAAGTGGCTTTTTCAGTGTCCCCTATGGCTTACAAAGCACATATATTAATAACAAAAGCATCTGGAGTTAATGTATGACCAGTCAGAAACTAGAAAATCTTTTAAATCTTGCACTGAATTCCGCGGAAGATGAGCGGGAAAAATCCTTGAATTTAAATGTTGGATATGATCCGCTTGAACGGGAATGGGATCTGATCATCAAATATTCCGTAAATCTGGACCGAGTCAGGAAGATAGCATCCGAAGTAACAGAACTTCAAAATGAATATGCAGTCATCCGAATTGCAGAATCCAGAATCGACATCTTATCGGAAATTCCGGAAGTTGAATATGTAGAAAAACCAAAACGGCTGTTCTTTCAGGCAGCAGAAGGAAGGCGTGTGTCTTGTATCAATGCGGTACAGGATACACGCCTTTCTCTGTATGGACAGGGAATATTGGTTGCAATCATAGATTCGGGAATCGATTATGCGAATATAGATTTTCGAAATGCGGACGGAAGCACGAGGATTCGGTATCTGTGGGATCAGTCTCTGAATCCGGCAGATGGGGAAACAGCACCGGTTGGATACAGCATCGGTGTGGAGTATACGAAAGGACAAATAGATGAAGCATTAAATGCACAAACTGTATCAGAACAGAGAAGGCTTGTGAGAAGCCAGGACATTTCCGGACACGGTACGGCAGTGGCGGGAGTAGCAGCAGGAAATGGAAGCAACAGTGGAGGACGTTATGCCGGAGTTGCCATGCAGAGTGAATTGATCGTTGTAAAACTTGGTAATCCCATACAGGAAGGATTCCCAAGAACGACAGAGCTAATGATGGGGATCGATTATATAATAAGAAAGGCACTGGAGCTTCGGATGCCTGTAGCTGTGAATATCAGTTTTGGGAATACATACGGCGGACATGACGGGACGACACTTCTGGAGCGGTATATCGATGATGTGTCCAATATATGGAAGAGTGTATTTTGCATCGGAACCGGAAATGAAGCGGCAAGTGCCGGGCATACTTCCGGTAGAATTATTTCAGAAGGAGAAGAGACAATCCAGCTTGCAATTCAGAGCAGACAGTCATCGATCAGTATCCAGATATGGAAAGAATATACGGATCAAATAGAGATTTCGATCATCAATCCATCGGGAGTGCGGGTCGGACCGGTACCGGAGATATTGGGACCACATCGCTTCCGAATTGGTCAGACAGAAATACTGCTTTATTATGGGGAACCAAGTCCTTACAGCATTTCCCAGGAAATCTATATAGATCTGCTTCCGGTAGAAAGTTATCTGACAGAAGGAATATGGAGAATTGTTCTAAGTGCCGGGAAGATTATGACAGGACAATATGAAATGTGGCTTCCAAGCGACAATGTATTGAACCGTGGAACAGGATTCTTGTTTCCAACAGATGCTACGACGCTCACAATTCCATCTTCTGCCAGCCGTGCAATATCCGTAGGAGCATATGACGCAAGGACATTTGCATATGCGGATTTTTCGGGAAGAGGATTTACCAGACTTACAAATATGGTGAAACCGGATCTTGTGGCACCGGGAGTGGAAGTTATGACAACAACAGTGGGCGGAGGATATGCGGCATTTACAGGAACATCCTTTGCCACGCCATTTGTGACAGGAAGTGCAGCGCTTTTGATGGAATGGGGGATTGTGAGAGGAAACGATCCATATCTATATGGGGAAAAAGTGAAGGCGTATCTGAGACGTGGAGCGAAAAAAGTACCGGGATTTGACGAGTATCCGAATGAGGAAGTGGGGTATGGGGCCTTATGTACAGCACAAAGTATCCCCAAAGTATGAAAACGGCTGATTTGAAAAAGTAAATTTCAGTGCCCGAGTAATAAGGATAAAAGGTACATTTTTTTAGTAGGATAATGTTTCCAAAAGTGCTAAAATAAAATTATCATACATAAAGCGAGGCGTAAAACAATGAAAAAAATCAAGTGGGGCGTTATAGGAACTGCCGGAATTGCCAGAAGTTGTACCATTCCGGGAATGATACAGGCATACAACTGCGAATTATATGCAATTGCCGGAAGAAGCATAGACAAAGCTGAACAATTTAAAGAAAAATTCGGATTTGAAAAAGCCTATGGAAGTTATAAAGAATTGTTGGATGATCCGGAAGTGGAAGCGGTATATATTGCGCTGCCAAATACTTTACATTATGAGTGGGCCGTGAAAGCTATGAAAAGCGGCAAACATGTATTGTGTGAGAAGCCGCTTGCACCGTGTGAAAAGCAGGTAAAAGAATTATTTGACAAGGCAAAAGAGAATCATGTATATCTTATGGAAGCTTTTGCGTATCAGCACAGTCCATATATCACTGCAATTAAGAAAGAGATAGAAGATGGAACGATAGGAGAAGTTCGTTATATAGATTCCGCATTTATCACATCAGATTATAATAAGGAAAATATCCGGATGAGACGGGAGACTCTCGGAGGGTGTACATACGATCTTGGAGTATACAGCACAAGCCTGACGTTAGGACTTCTGAATGAAGAACCAGCGAAAGTCGAGGCTTCCGCAATCTTTTCGGAAGAAAAGATCGATAAGCTGACTTCTGTGGTCATGGAATTCGCAGATGGAAAGAAAGCAGCATTTACCTGTGGCATGACACTTGCAACGGATCAGGACAGGAGACTGGACCGTCTGGAGATAGATGGAACGAAGGGAAGCATTACCGGAACCAAATTTGCATTCAATGGTGAGGGAGAATTAAGCTATACGATTCGTACGGCTGAGGGGCAGGAAGAAGTAAAGACGGTAGAAGTTCCACAGAATTATCGCTTGGAGGTAGAACAATTTGGCAGATGTATCGATGAAAATGAGAAGCCGGCGGTTACGGAAGAATTTTCGCTGAAAAATGCGAGACTTGTTGAGAAGATTCTGGAGGAGATCGGATATTAAGATGAAAAAGAATGAAAAGATCAGGACGCCGTTAGGAATCATTTCTGTTTTCAAGAATGAAATACCTGAAAGATATCATTGTGCAGCGGAACCGGAGATTTTACGTATCAGTGAGACGCATATACGGATTCGGACAATAGATCAGGCCGTATCCTGGGGAGAAGAAGTGTATTCACCAAGACTTCATCAGAACTGTATGAATCCTGAAAATATTACACTATATCCACTGGAGATTGAGTGGAATGGGGATAAAGTTACGGTTTCAGATCATTATGGGATGAAAAGGTGGATAACCGGGGAAAAGTTACCGGAAATTCAAGACTGGAATCTAAAACTGAAAAAATTAAGATGTAATCCCTGCAGAAACTGTGGAAGATGTTAGGAAACGAAAGAAAAGAGGGGAAAATATGAATTATTCAGAATGTATAGAAAATGCAAGAACACGTATTGGAAATTATTGTAAAGCCTGTCCGGAGTGTAACGGACGTGCCTGTAAGAACCAGATGCCGGGACCGGGCGCAAAGGGAGTAGGGGATACAGCTATCCGCAATTATGACAAATGGAAGGAAATCCGTGTACAGATGGATACAATTGCCGAGAATAAACCGGTGGATACATCACTGGAGCTCTTCGGGAAGAAATTCAAATATCCGTTTTTTGCAGGTCCGGTTGGTGCAGTAGGATTACATTATGGAGACTGCCTGGATGATGTGGCATATAATGATATTCTGGTATCTTCCTGTGCAAAATACGGAATTGCTGCATTTACAGGAGATGGCGTGGACAGTAATGTGATGGTTGCAGCAACAAAAGCGATTAAGAAAACAGATGGAATCGGAATCCCGACTGTGAAACCATGGAATCTGGATGTGATTGCCGGGAAGATGGAGATGGTACATGAATCGAAAGCCCTCGCAGTGGCGATGGATATTGATGCAGCAGGGCTTCCGTTTCTTAAGAATATGGAGCCACCGGCAGGAAGTAAGACGGTAGAAGAACTCCGTCAGATTGCGAAGATGGCAGGCACACCATTTATTGTGAAAGGTGTTATGACCGTCAAAGGAGCATTGAAAGCAAAAGAGGCGGGAGCATCTGCAATTGTAGTATCGAATCATGGCGGCCGTGTACTGGATCAGTGCCCGGCGACAGCAGAAGTTCTGGAAGAGATTGCACTGGCAGTAGGTGATTCTATGAAGATATTCGTAGACGGTGGAATCCGCAGTGGTGTGGATGTATTTAAAGCACTTGCATTGGGAGCAGATGCAGTGATCATTGCAAGACCATTTGTGACAGCTGTATACGGAGGCGCAGAAGAAGGCGTGAAATCTTATATCGAAAAGCTGGGAACAGAACTGGAAGATACGATGAAAATGTGTGGAGTGACGAGTCTGGAAGAGATTGACAGGGATTGTGTGTGGACAAGATCCTGATCTGCTAATCCCACATTTTTAGAAAGTCCTGAATCTCCTCCGGGAGTTGTTCTTTTCTCCATGCCAGCAGGATCTCTGTAGTAAGATCTGCGCCTGAGATCCTGCATGATGTAAGTTTTGAAGAAAGCGTCTGCATTGAAGCAGGAAGGATAGCAATACCAAGCCCTTTTTCTGCCATGGTCATGGCAGTGCGGGCATCTCCGCAAGTGAAATATATATCACACATCAGTCCGGCGCGTTCAAAGGCTGCCAGCATATATTTACGATAGCGGTATGAAAGAATCAGCGGCTGTCTGGAAAGCTCTTTAAGCGGGATAGAAGAACGTTCCTGAAGAAGCGGGGAATCAGGAATGCTCATAGCCATAAGGCTTTCTTTTAAGAGCGGCTTTGTTTCACATCCGTTCAATGCAATGGGAGTCCGCAGAGTAGTAAGGTCGATGATCCGGTTTTCCAGCTGGTCTTTTAGTGTAAAGGTCGAGCCTTCGTGTACATCAAAACGCACTTTGGGATACTTCTTTGCAAAATGAAGAAGATGGTCGGACATCATTGATACGGTGGAAGGGGTCATACCGATATGCAGAGTGGCAGACTGGCTGGATTTTATCACTTCACGTTTGGCGAGGTCGGAAAGCATCAGGAGATTTCCGGCCTGTTCGTAAAGTGTTTTCCCGGCTTCGGTTAAAGTGATTCTTTTTTTACCACGAAGAAAAAGCGGCACCTGTAATTCCTCTTCCAGCATTTTGATCTGATAGCTGAGAGGAGGCTGTGTCATATGAAGATCTCTGGCCGCACCACTGATGGTCCCGGCATCTACGATAGCACGAAAATATTCTAACTGTTTCAGTTCCATAAAATTTCCTTTCTCTATATGATAAAAATAAAAAATATAAGAGTTATTTATGAACAAAACCATATAAAAAATGTTGAATTGCCATATAAAAACAATAATTTACATATATAATAACCGATGTTATACTGAAAACGCAAGAAAAAAGAAAAGGAATGAGTAAAAATATGAAAAGAGTTGACTTTGAAAATGGAACCGTGACCGAGAATATTCTTGGTGCAGCACTTCCGATGCTCGTTGCTCAGATCTTAAACTTATTATATAACATTGTGGATCGTGTATATATTGCACGTATCCCGGAGGTGGGAACGAAAGCACTGGGGGCAGTTGGAATCTGCTTTCCGTTGATCGTGATCATTACTGCATTTGCAAATCTTTTTGGAGGCGGAGGTGCACCGCTTTTTTCTATTTCCAGAGGGAAAAGGCAGGAGAGAGAAGCCGTGTGTATTATGAATACTTCTTTTTCCATGGTTTGTGTCAGTGGTGTGATATTGATGGTGACGGGGGTACTATTTGCAAGACCGATTTTAATTTTGTTTGGAGCTTCTAAGAGTGCACTGGTGTATGCGTATCCGTATATGATGATCTATCTGCTCGGTACATTGCCGTCAATGATCGCAGTCGGGATGAATCCGTTCATCAATGCCCAGGGATATTCTGTAGTTGGAATGCTTTCTGTTGCAATCGGAGCAGTTGCGAATCTGATACTTGATCCACTGTTTATCTTTGTTCTCGGATTCGGAGTGCGGGGCGCAGCCATTGCGACCATACTGTCACAGACATTATCGGCAGCCTTTGTCCTTTTTTTCCTTACAGGAAAAGCAGAATTGAAAGTACGGTTTTTACGGAAGAATGAGATATCGGAATGTACAGGGTATGCGAAAAATATTGTAAGTCTGGGGATGGCCGGATTTATCATGCAGCTTACGAACAGCCTGGTGACAATCTGTTGTAACAACGTACTGTCTGTTACAGGCGGAGATATTTATATCTCTGTAATGACGATCATTTCCAGTGTGCGTCAGCTTGTGGAGACTCCGATCCATGCAATAAATGAAGGAACGTCTCCGATCTTAAGCTATAATTACGGGGCTCGTCGTCCTACGCGTGTGCGAAAATCAATTGCAGTTCTGGCAGTTATGATCCTTATATATACAGGAGTGATGTGGGGAAGTATTATCATGATTCCGGAAGTCCTGATCCGAATATTCAGTTCAGATAAGACTCTTATGAAAGATGCCGTTCCGGCGTTGAAACAATATTTTGCGGCGTTTATATTTATGGATCTGCAGTATATGGGACAAACAGTATTTAAATCACTGAATAAGAAGAAGCAGGCAATCTTCTTTTCACTGCTTCGTAAAGTGTTCATTGTAGTTCCGCTTACTTATCTGATGCCATATGTATTACATATGGGAACGGATGGGGTATTCCTTGCCGAGCCGGTATCAAATGTGATCGGTGGAAGTATCTGCTTTATCACGATGCTATGTACAGTGATGCCGGAGCTGAAAAGGATGGAAGCGTAAAAGGGAAAAACTTCGTTTTTACCAGTCTGGCATGTTTAAGAAAAATTTGGTAAAATAAAAAAATCAGGAGAGAATAAAAAAGGCAGAAGAGGAGTGTGACAGAGATGGTTATATTAAATGACTATCTGTATTCCGGAGATACAGTACTTCGGATTCTTCACAATTACATCAAAGATCTGAGAAAAGATGCCAAGAAAACAGGAAATGAAATAGATATGATTCATTGTAATTTTCTGTTGCAGATCCAGGAACTTCTGGAGCATAATGATTTCTTAACTGCGCAGTCTCAGAAAATGAGAGAGTTTTACAAATATATGGCGAAAGAATATCCGTTTATGGCATTTACTTTCAAAGGAAGGATCAAATCACTGATCCGGGCAGAAGAGAAATTCAATGGTTATGTGGTGGAATTCATTTATGATTATTATGAAGAACACGGGAAATATCCGAGCATAGCAGAACTTAAGAAACGATTGAGTTGCTTTAGAGATTTAATCGCTTACAGAATTATTATTTCAGTTCCCAGATGCCATCTGAACAGTGAAGAAGACAGAGAAGAGCAGGAGCGGAAATACCTGTATCAGATTGCAAATGTACTGCCGGGATTTTTGGAGGAGCAGGGATTTAGTGCAGAACCGGCCATGGGGATAAAGGAAAGTACATCCCCGCTTTTGAACGAATCAGTGAAACCGTATTACAGAGATTATATCTGCAGCCATAGTTCGAATAATTATCAGTCTTTACATATTACATTTTACGATAATAGTTCAAGATGTTATATGGAGGTACAGCTTCGAACCAAAATGATGGATGACATTGCAGAAATAGGCTCGGCAAATCATATCGGTTATGAAAAAGAGCAGGAACATGAACGGGGCAGAAGAGATGCAATCCCGGAAGGAGAGTGTCTGTATTTTGATGAGGCTTATGAGAGAGGAATGAAACTTCTGAATCTTAAGCTGGCTGAACTGGATGTGAATATGTTTTCGGCAGTAAATAACAGTCTGATCAATGACGGATGTGGACTTTACCGTGGAAGGTTGATTCTTCCGTATGAGCATTTGTCCAGATTCCAGAACGACCTGATTGATTAATATTTATGATCACAGGGATAAAAGAACAAAAGTAAGTTTCAGTTTGCAATATAGATCAGAATATAGTATGATGTAATTCAGGGCTTTAAAGTGTAGTGCTTTAAAGTCCTGAGATTTTGAAAGGATATTTATACTATGATAGTTAAATTAATAGAACAAGTATATAGCTTTTTGTGGGGAGATTTATTGCAGATACCTCTTCCGGGAGGCGGTAGTGTCGGAATTTCACTGTTGATCATACTTCTGATACCGGCAGGAATATATTTTACCATCCGGACCAGAGTACTTCCGATCAGGTTATTTCCGGATATGGTAACGGTACTGACAGGAAAGAAAGAAGACAAGAACAGTCTGTCTACTTTTCAGACATTGATCGTATCGACAGCAACCCGTGTCGGAATGGGAAATCTGGTCGGCGTTGTTGCGGCAGTATCCGCAGGTGGTGCGGGAGCTATATTCTGGATGTGGGTGACAGCGCTGATCGGTTCTTCGACAGCATTTATAGAAGCAACACTTGCTCAGATTCATAAAGAAAAAGATCCTTTATACGGAGGTTTCCGCGGCGGACCGGCATATTATATCCATGATTATGTGGAAGGCAGGACCGGAAAGAAGAGAAAGTGCGTACTGCCTGCAGTATTATTTGCCATCTCAGGTTTGATCTGCTGGTGCGGGATCAGTCAGGTAATCAGTAATTCTGTGGCTGCATCTTTTAAAAATGCATTTTCTATTCCGCCACTTTATACGACGATCGTTCTGGTGATCCTTGCGGCGATTATCGTACTTCGTAAGAATGCGACGGTAAAAGTACTGGATCTGATGGTTCCGTTTATGGCGGTGTGTTATTTCTGCATTACGATTTTGTAATACTAACGACCTACCTTCTATTCTAT
>ENA-OPWR01002809-OPWR01002809.1-human-gut-metagenome-genome-assembly--contig:-NODE-2809-length-11448-cov-2.051172_pt1 | contig 11448 bp, 9 predicted proteins | sample MGYA00241507_ERZ502006 | MGnify/ENA primary metagenome ERZ502006 (study PRJEB25962, sample SAMEA2043041) | human gut metagenome | biome: human gut; feature: human-associated habitat; material: faeces... | reverse complement strand
ATCATATCCTACATTTGTTGTATTTTTCTATTTTATAATGTCAAAATACCCGATAATTCCTATGCATACGTCTTTCTTCATAGGCGACCACAGCGTATGCAATTTCAGTTTATACATCTGACTATTATTTTCCAACGTCGCTTTTATCTGCACAGAGATTTCTTTATTTTGTACAGATGTCTGGTGTAACAAAACCCGAATAGATGCAGAAGATTCTTTAGAGCTGTAATTACATTTATAAATATGCCCCCGAATCCTATCTAAATATTAGGACATTTCAAGAAAAGCAGGAACTCTTCAAAGGAGTTTCCTGCTTATTTTTATTACCATTATTTTTTTACACCAATTAGTAATAGCCATCTATGATCAAACATGATTTGTGAATCTTTATTATATGGTGAAAAACCGGTTTTTCTACCGCCTTCCAATTCAGCTTTCATCAAATTTGTTATCTCTTCTTGCACATCTTCCGAAGTATCAGTCAGTTCCATCCAACTTTTTAGATTCACCGGCACCAGAGTAGTTTCTTCGCATTGCAGTGCAAAATCTTTCTTGAACATTTCTTCAAATTCTTCCCTGCTGAGGATTCTGGTATGAGAAGGATCACGCATATTTTCAATCTTATCATCAATTTCTCGTAAAGGCTCCTCGGCAGCTTCCATATCCCAGACCACCATCTTTCCCCCTTTTTTCAAGACACGTTTCATCTCTTCAAAAGGTTTCTCAGGATTGTCAAAATGATGGAAAGAAAGCCTTGTGATCACCAGGTCAAAGGTTTCGGGTTCGTATGGAAGTTTTTCGGCATTACCACTTTGAAAGTAAATATTTTCTATATGACTTTCTTCGGCAAGTCTGATTCCCTGTGCCAGCATTTCTTCCGTCATATCCAGACAGGTAATATCCTTTACATAAGGAGCCAGAGCCCTGTCACAAATACAGGTCCCGGCAGCTACTTCTAATGCATGTTCTTCTCCTGTTGCTGCGATTTTCTGAATCAGATAGTCTGTATATTCCACTTTTGACATATGATATGCTACAAATTTTTCAGCCTGTTTTTTGAATGACTGTCTGACTATATCATTATGATTCATTTCAAACGCCTCCTATCCTGTTCTTTGTTTTCTTATAATACCATAAAAACGGGATAAATGACTTAATATACAATATAAAATATATTATATTTAAAAAGAATATGTTAAAGCACAGTTTAGGTCCAATAAAATACTGAACGGAGGAATATAAAATGGGTGATGCAAGTATTATTGCAAGACTGCTTGCTAATGGTCATGTTCAATACGGCTGGAGTGGAAATGGAGGGTATTTTAGCATGGTAGGAATTAGATTGCTATTATGGTATCAAGAGCCTAAAAATGTAGAATACCTATTTTCACTTGGGCAGACATCATTAATCGGAAAGATTGGAAGTGAAAAAGGCGGTTTTAACTGGTATGAAACTCATTGCCCTACAGGAGAGCCGTTCTGGCTAGCTAATACGGAAAGAATGATTTTTAGTAGAATAGTTCTATAAGCAACTGCTGATGATCGTCACAAGTTGTTTTTGGGGAGTCCGTGGCAGTAGTTTGGGAAGCTGCTGTCAAAGTGACCAAAAAGATTTCTCTTAGTATACTGTCACCCCCAGCGGTTACAGATATAATTTTTATAAAATACATTAAGGGCAGACACCAAAAACCGAGGTCTTTGATGTCTGCCCTCTTGTAATTAGAATGAATCACCTGAAGACATATTTAGAATGGATTACTTGAAGCCGGGGCTTTTATTGAAGTGATCAGATCCATCCATTTATACATATACCAGTTTCCGTCCTTAGATGATTTATAAACATCGATCCATTTACCACTGTCAGAAGCCTTGCAATAGATAAAGGCTCTATACTGATCAGGAGATGGTATGGAAGGATTTGCCGGAATGTATATCTGATCTTCATCTACTACAGAATCCTGAGTTAATGTAATTGAATAAGGCTGTGAAGGTGTGTAGTCATTCGCCGGAGTTGCACCATTTAAGAATGCATTTCCAAGATAGAGATACTGTTTACTCTTTTTCATTTGCTCTGCTAATCTCTGCTTCTCATAAACAGATAACTGCTTATTGCATAAATATCCGATCATTTCTTCGCAATCTGTCTGATTTTCCGGTTTCCAGGTCCGAAGTGACATGACATAAAGAGCGAGCACCTTATATCTTCCATCATCACCGCTGATGTTATACTGCTTCAATTCTTCCACGTTTGTTGGAATTGTGCTGAAAGTATAGGTATAAGTATTCAGAGGAATCTCAATCACTACAGATTCGCCAGCTTCATTCTTGACTGACCGCTGCCCTTTTATAACTGCTTTCGAAAGAACTGGTTCAGTCTGAGGCTTTGTTTCCATGGTAACTGTAACTGTGCATGTAAGAACAATCCCTGCATCTACTTTGATTTCTGTTGTTCCAACATTAATTGCATGTACCTTTCCCTGACTGTCTACCTCTGCAATATTCTTGTTTGAACTGGTCCATACGGGCAGATGCTTAGGATCCTGTACGTTAAGCTGATAATATTCACCTTTACGCATGCTTAAAGATGTTGCACTTAGTACTGGTGTTTTTGCTGGAGCTGTGGTAGGTGTTGCTGTAGGCTCTGCCGGCGGATTTACCGGAGCAGAAGGTGTTGTAGGTGCTGGCTTTGCAGGTGCTTTTTTACTCTTAACAGTAACCTTACACTTGTATGTTTTTTTGCCAACCTTAGCTTTAATATATGCAGTTCCTTTTTTCTTTGCTGTAACGACACCCTTTTTATTGACAGTTGCCACTGATTTCTTTGTGGAGGACCATTTCACTTTCTTTTTTGTGCCTTTTACCTTTAAACGGTATTTCTTGCCCTGGGCCAAGGTAAGCTTTGTTTTGTTCAGTTTAATCTTCGCGGCACTTACAGATGTGGTATCCACTGCCAGACACATTACTACAAGTAAGAATGTAGTAAGCAGTACGCTGGCTTTTTTTAATGATTTTTTACCATTTCTCATAAGCATTTTCTCCTTCCTTATAAACAATACTGTCCTTTTTATTCTTATTATACATAGTTGCTTCTGATTTGCACTAGCACTTCTGACAGTAATCGAAAAGGATTATAAAAATGCTGCTATGCATATATCATTTATTCATCTGCCTGCTCTGCCAATTTATTTCCTCTACAACGTATAACAATCATATCGAATCGCTTTTCCGCTTAACGTATAAGAAGGCTTCCTTCCTGCCAGAAAATCACTTTTCAGCGGTCGTTTTACAATGATCTTATCCGGGTCTGCGCTGATAGCGGCGTCGAAAAGGTCGGTCTCTTGGGAGCATGGGGGCTCCAGCTTCTGGATGAGCTGCAGTTTTTTGTTGATCAGGCTGGACTTTTGTCTTGCGGGGAACATGGGATCCAGGTATATGACGTCTACAGGATCCAGGAGTGCGGGCATTAATTCCACGCTGTTGCCTTCTGTCAGCTTCATGCGGGCAGCGATCTCTTTCAATACGGGATGCTTCTTTGCCCGGCGCAGGGCATCCTTTAAAAGAACAGCAATCACTGGATTCTGCTCATACAGAGTTACCTCATACCCTTGGGCTGCCAGAAGAAATCCATCCTCTCCCATACCTGCTGTGGCATCTATTGCCTTGCGCCCTGGCTTTTCTGATTTGGAAGCCCGTACCAGCATTTCATGCTGTAATCTTCCGTTGGTCACCCGGTGAAGCATATTTTCGAAATCTCCCTGATAAGCCAGACCATATCCGGTTAAAGAAACACCTTTGGAATTAAAAAGCACCGTCAGGTGCTCTCCCGGCTTTTCAGAGATTGGGGTATTTGTGCGCCTGGAAAAAGCTTCAGCCATATCTCTTGCGCCACCTTTTTCAAGGCAAACTACAATTTTCTCACTCATATTCTCTTCTCTTTCTTTGTATCATATAAGTATTACAATTGTTGGCTTCTTTCATTACATTTTCTCAATCAGCTTGGAGTACACATGTTCTACAAACCATGGTTCTGTAGATTTCTTCAGCGCTTCTTCCGGGGAAAACCAGGCGACACCGCTGTTCTCGTCGGCTTTTATGGAGACAGCTTCCTCAAAATCTGCTTCCAGCAGATATGTTACATTCAGATGTAAATGGCTGGACACATATTTGCCCTTTTTCACATGTCCATCTACTGTAAGGGATTCCAAAGAAAAAATCTCCTCAGATACAGGACTGACATGGGAAATCCCCGCTTCCTCTTTCACTTCCCGAAGGGCAACTGCAAGTAAATCCGTTTCTCCGTCCGCATGCCCTCCCAGCCAGGACCAGGAATTATAAATATTGTGATAGACCATGAGAATTTTGCTTTTATCCTGATTTACCACCCAGGCAGAAGCAGTCATATGTGCTACCGTGTTTTCTCTGGAAAAAGCATTGGTATTATTTCTGATCCAGTTCAGAATAAGCTGCTTATCCATCTCTTCTTGTTCATTGAACGGGGTATAATGCTCAATTTGGTTAAGTAGTTCCTGTCTGTTCATTATAGAGTGCTCCTTTTTATTGGTCTTGTACAATAGTATAACATAAGCAGATATTTATTTACACCTGAAAAGGAAGTATCTTTGTTATTCAAAATGCTGTTTAGCGTTTTCAAGATTGGTCTTTCCCTTTATCTTTAGCAACACCTTTGTTACAGTCAGCGCAGTGCCAGATTCGCTGCACAGAATTCTTGCCTGGGAGAGCGGGATATAGATCTGATCATCTTCTCCGGGGAGTATTGCAGCAACTTTACAGGGAAGACAGGACACTGGTGAAATATTATTCCCGGGATTGTCCATAGCCGTGAAACTACTGCTGGAAACGGAACTGCTGTATTCAGTAGAACTTTTATTTGAATCGATACTGTCTAAGCATTGCTGCTGTGTCACTCCACAGATTGCCTGGATAGCTGTCCTTCATGCACAGCACAGAAGTAAACAAAAGCATAAAACATGTATATAAAATCGTTACGAATGTAATATAGACAAACTGGCCTAAGAGCCATTTCTTCTTGGTGGTACGGATCAGCTGATAAGGAGTGACTGGTGTCATTTTCGGCAGGTCGGAGAACAGCAAAAGCAAAAGCATGGAACTTAGAAGCACTGCTGTTCCATCCCCGAAGGTCCACAGGAAAGGTTCAATTGCCTGTACAGGCGTATTGTAGTTATCCATAACAACCATGATCCTTCCTGTAAGCAGAAAACTGAGCACAAATTCCAGAAAGAGGGTAAAAATCACTTTGGGATTACGGAAAAAGCCGAAGAAATTGTAGCGAACAATTCCAAGTGTCTGCTTCATATCAGTATCCCAGACTACGGTCTATAATACTTCCGTCTACTGCATTGATGGTAAGAAAGCTCCAGGTAGGCCAATCTGTCGTATCTGAGTAGGTTTCGCCATCATATTCGGAGTCAATCTTGCGGGATCCGAAGAAATCCCAGACAGGAACCAGAAGACCGGTATGGGAATCTGTGGATGGCTCATAAATTCTGGCATAGCCAAGAACGATACGGTCAATATTGAATACCCTGGAATTTTCATAGGTAAGGTTGTCCGCGTTGGTGACGATCATCATTTTTTCGTAGATATTCATGATCTCGCTGAATGGAAGCAGGTTTAAATTCTCAGTCTTAGTTTCTCCGATGGTGTATGGATTACAATAAGTCATGCTGTCGATTCCGTCTGCATTTACATAAAAATAAAGGTTTTCGTAAGCCCAGGTTTCCATAGTACTGTCCATGTCTTCAAGCGCTCCACCTGCATCCATGGTATAGGTAAGTGGAGTTCCATTTATGGTACGGCTGTAGTAGATAACATAACCACTTCCGAGATAACTGGAGTTATCATCTGTTCCAATGGACGTCTGAATCGCATAATCCCATCCGCATTGGTTTAAATCGTCAAGGCCCATGGCATCTGCTTTTTCCTGGGCTAATTTCTTCGCGTCATCCAACGAAATTCCAATAGATTTTTCGGTAGGTTTTTCATATGGACTGCTGCTGGAATAATCGGACCAGACAGCGTCAGAAGGGATTTCTTTACCGTCTTTTTGGGCTATCTTCTGGATTCTTACTTCCAAAGAATAGGCTCCCCAGGAAGAGGTACGATAAGAATATTGGGAGCCGTCATCTAACTGGGCGATACCGGTAAAAGCATTGTCTTCCATAACTTCACCAGTATTGCTGTATGTCTGTACTCCCACGGCAGGTCTTCCTTCTACCAGATTTCTAGTCTCAGGTGCAGATTCATACTGGTTTTCCCAATAATCAATGTCATCGTAAATATCATATATGAGATTGCCATTATCATCGGTTCCCCAATTATTAGGATCCAGATTTCCGTTGGCAACATCTTCTTTTAATTCGTCGATTTTTTTCTTGATCTCATCCTTTGTCTGTACGTAATAGCTGTCTGCAGTGTAAATCTTCGCATTTGAGAAAAAGGCATCTGTGATACCATCAAGAAGATCCTGTGTGACTGCAGCTGGTGTAACAGAAATTGCAGATATCTTTTCCACATCTGGTATTTCTACTGCCGCATCCGTATTTACCACAAGCTTGGATGTGTCGTCTGTTACTTGACTTTTGTAAGTCTCAGGCGCATTGATCAGGTCGCGGATAGTGGTTCTGGCAGCTGAGGCATTATCCGGGTGAACGTCAGTGGAGGCAGCAGTATCACTTGTACCAGTACTTTCAGAAGCAGTTGTCTGATCAGCGGAGGAGGCATTTCCTGCCATATTGACATCCTTGTCATCCGCTTCTTTGTAAGAATCCAGTGCTTTATTTCCCTTCTGCCTTACAAGGGAAGATTCTGGTGTCTGTGCACATCCCGCTAACATTCCCATGCAGAGAGTAAGTCCAATCATTCTTTCTATATTCTTTCTCATTTGTTTGAAGTCTCCCTTTCGATGTTTGAACATAACCGGAGATTTAGGGGAACGGGTGTTTGATATTGCTCATAGTAATCACCGGTCATGTTCTGATATAGATTATAGTACTTGGAATTACACCAAATCTTCCGTAAATTGTAACTGAATTGTAATCTGGCAAGAATTTCTTTACCATTCAATGAATACACAGGTTCCCTTTCCTATTTCACTTTCAATTTTCATTTGAAATCCATGTATATCCGCGATTTTTTTACAAAGTGCAAGTCCCAGACCCACACTTCCATTCGCCCGGGAACGGGATTTGTCAACCATATAAAATGCCTCTGTCACTTTATCAAGATCTTCAGCTGGGATTCCTTTGCCAAAATCCTGGACCATCAGTTTCTCAGCCGTCGCTTCCAGTATGAGTCTGGAATTGTCAGCGGAGGCTTTTACTGCGTTGTCAATAAAATTGTTTACCAGACTTAACATAAGATCTTTGTCAAAGTTTTTCTTCAGATCAGCAGGTTCACACTGAAGTTCCAGACAGATATTCTTCTCTTTCAGACGGCAGAGGTTAAGCTGTCTGGAATCCTCCAGAAAAGATTTCACTGAATTTTCTGTTGGGGCAAAACGTGCCTCCCCAGTTTCATATAATCCGGTAAGTTCCAGCATTTTTACCGAAAGTCGGGACAGCCTGCGGCATTCACTGGAAATATAGGAGAGAGCTCTCTCCTGCTGCTGTCTTTGCAGGCGCACTGTGAGAAGGGTATCTGCATATCCCAGGATAGAGGTCATAGGTGTTTTCAGCTCATGGGCAAGACTTCCCATTAACTGTCGTTGTGTATGGTTTACAGTGGAAAGGCATTCAATCTGTTCTTTAACCTTGGAGGACATCTGATTAAAGCTTTTGCCAACCTGCGCCAGTTCCGTATCTCCTTCCGCAGGAACTTGTATATCATAGTTGCCTTCAGATACAGAAACCGCAGCTTCCCTTAATTTTGTAAGGGGTGCCATAATTTTCCGCAGGCTGAAAAAAAGAATTGTTCCGGTTAACAGAAGAAGAACCAGCGTCAACATACCCGCCTGATAAAAAAGGATCCTGTTACTCTCCAGAACATCAGAAACGTCTTTATAAGTGACAATCTGATAATTCAGATTTGTAGTTGACTCTGTGGAGGAATAAAAAAAAAGCAACAGTGTTTTACCGTCGGCTTTGCTGATAAGGGGATCACAGATATAAGTATCCGCGTCATACCATTTTCCGTGTAATTCCACTTCTCCCAGTTGTTCCTGGATTCCCTGAACATCGAAGTCATAGGCGGTACCGTTGTAAAGTTCTTCATCATTCTGATATAGAACAGCACTGTCATGGAAAATCTGTCGGAAAGCGTAGATAAGAATTCGGTTTCGGACTTTCTCATCGGAATTAGCGGACTGACTGCTTGTAAGTCTTAATTTCTCCTCAAATTGTAAAAGATTATTCTGAAATTTGGTATATTCATAGTTATTGATATACTGAATACTCTGATTCTTCCAGCGATATGAAGTATAGAAAAAAACAGCGGAGGATAAAATCAGGATCACGCAGGCCACCTGTAAAAAGATTTTTGTAAAAAGCTTCAAAATTCCACCTCCAGTCGGTATCCAATGCGGGGAATGGTTTTGATCCTGTCCTGCCAGCCCAGCTTTTTGCGGATACGTCCCACATGTGCATCTACTGTTCTTGTTTCTCCTTCGAATTCTACGCCCCAGAGACCGGCCAGAAGCTGCTCTCTTGTAAGAGCTTTATTGGGATTGCGGACGAACATCATAAGGCAGTTGTATTCCATTGGTTTCAGGTAAATTTCCTCTCCATTTCTGGTAACGGTATGGCTTATGGTGTCTATGGTAATATCGTCAATCTGTATCTGCTCCTGTAAATTTCCATGACGTTCCAGTACTTTCTCCAGGCGGACCATCACTTCCAGCATCTCGAAGGGCTTTACAATATAGTCTTCGGCACCTTCTTTAAGGCCTTTTACTTTGCTTGCGATGTCGGCTCTGGCGGTGAGAAAAATGACGGGAATGCCGTAGTGATTCAGTTCTGGTAAAAGGGTATATCCATCTTTTCCAGGGAGCATAATATCTACAAGGGCGCACTGGAACTCATGATCCCAGGCAATTCCTTCGCTGGCGTCATTGCCGTCCAGGTAGCTTACGGTCTGGTAGCCGGTGACTTCCAGGTTCATGCAAAGTAAGTTATTGATTGCTGGTTCATCTTCTATTACAAGTATTCTGGCTTTCATTTCGGGTCCTTTCTTGTATACTCTGAAAAATAATTCTTATTTGATGTACTGGTTCTATTATACATGTTTTGGTAGTGATAAATGTAACCATATTGTAAAAAGCAGATATAGGGAAAAGTTGTGTGCGTTATTGATGGAAATGTGGCAGACTTTAAAGCTTTGTAGATATGGAGGCAGTCCTTATACAATCGCCCCACCTGAGATGGGTGGGGCGATTAAAAAATTATAGTATTTATTCAGCAGGTATTATTTCGCGAAGTGGTAACTGAGAAGTACAGAACAGTTACAAATTATTTACATGGAAATCAGTCCAAATGCATTTGCTACAGAGCTAAGCAGGATAATTGCTGCAAATATCGGGCAAAGATATTTGATCATGAAGTTAAAAATCTTTTTCCTGCGGAAAGTTCCGCCTTCAGCTACTACTTCCTCCTCAATCTTTTCCACGCCCACTTTTCTGGAAATTAAAAGACAGGTTGCAAGTGCGGCAATTGGCATCATTACAGAATTGGTGAGGAAATCAAAGAAATCCAGAAACTGCATTCCAATAATTTTTACAAAGCCAAGCGGTCCATATCCAAGGGAAGAAAGAGTTCCAAGAAGAATCATGATCACACCAACAATAACGGTTGCTTTCTTTCTGTGCCATCTCAGTTCGTCCTGGAAGGTAGATACAGCGCTCTCCGTCAGGGCAATAGAGCTGGTAAGAGCTGCGCACAGCACCAGTACAAAGAACAGAATCCCAATGGGAGTTCCCAACCCCATACTGGCAAATACCTTGGGAATGGTGATGAACATAAGCGCCGGTCCTGCCTGTAAAGTATCCGGATCTCCACCGGAGAATGCAAACACAGCCGGAATGATCATCAGACCTGCCATAATGGCAATTGCAGTGTCAAACACTTCTACATTCTTGGTGGAACCTTCGATAGATACGTCCTTTTTCATATAAGAGCCAAAGGTTACCAGAATTCCCATGGCAATAGACAGGGAATAAAACATCTGACCCATGGCGGCTACCACTGTCATCCAGGAGAAATTCTCAATATTTGGTACCAGGAAATATTTCACTCCTGCAAGGGCACCTGGTCTTGTAACAGAGTAAACAGTAATAAGCACAGATAAAAATACCAGAACCGGCATCATAAATTTGGAAACGCGCTCTACTCCGTTTCGGACTCCTGCATAAATGATTGCAACTGTTAAAAATGCAAAAATAAGGAAACAGACCTCTGTGGAGGTACCATTCGAAATAAACTCAGAAAAATATCCGTCTTCTTCTTTGTTTCCTGAATCAAATGGAATGATACTGCTTACGATTTTTTTATGTCCCAGTTCTTCAAGTGCCTTTCTAAGCTCTGGCTGAAAAATAATCAATACGGCCGTAATTGCATATCCTGCCATGTTGGTAACCAGCCATAAAATTGTATTCATCTTCAATAAAAATGCAATGAAAATAAATGCAAGCACAATTAAGATTCCTTTTAAAAGCGAATATGCTCTGGTATTACGAATCCATAACATAAACTCATATACAAAGAAAGCAATCAACAGAATTTCAACAATATCACTCCACGTAAAATACGGTAATCGGATACCTGTTAAGTAACTTGTTACGGATAATAAAAAATCTCCCACAGTCTCACCCCCTTATAGTTCTTTTCTCTAATCTGAAATTTTTATAAGTTTTTTAAAGACTCCTCTAATTGTTTTTCAAAGTCAAAATCTTCTTCTGCCACACGTTCTACCGGAACTGCCTCCGATTCTTCCTGTGCTGTGTTCTGTTTCGCTGAAAAATCCTGTGTATGTGCTTTTTCGGTCTGACTCAGATTTTCTTCCGGAATTGGTTTTATTTCCTGATGCTGACTTTCCTGCTGATACGCTTTTGTTTCTTTATTTTGTCTGACTTCATCCAGCCTTACTTCTTCCACCACTTTAGAATTCGGTGTAAATTTCTTTACACTTTTTTTGCTTTCGGAAACCAGTGCTTTTGGAACTGCTTTTACATAATAGATATATTCATCATCTTCAAACTGAGTCAGTTCTGTTCTTGAATAATCCACAGAGAAAAAAATAACTTCAAGGAACAATCCTATTACAACACCAAGAATCCCACTGAAAATCATCATCGTATAAGACATGTGAAGTCCAAGAGAAATATTTCCCGATGCACCTACGATCACACAAACTGCTGCTCCTGTTGCTGATGCTATCTTCCAGGAATGATCAACTGCCCGATTTTTAATTCCGTTCACT
>ENA-OPWR01002804-OPWR01002804.1-human-gut-metagenome-genome-assembly--contig:-NODE-2804-length-11462-cov-2.056720_pt1 | contig 11462 bp, 7 predicted proteins | sample MGYA00241507_ERZ502006 | MGnify/ENA primary metagenome ERZ502006 (study PRJEB25962, sample SAMEA2043041) | human gut metagenome | biome: human gut; feature: human-associated habitat; material: faeces... | reverse complement strand
TTCTCTAATGCAAGATACATGGCACGCGGACCTAAATCACTTCCGCCGATACCGATCTGAACAACGGTTGTAAATTTCTCACCTGCTGCATTTGTGATCTGACCTGCATGTACTTTGTTTGCAAAATCAGCGATCTTCTGCTGCTGTGCTACATAAAACTCACGTTTGTTTACGCCTTCAGCCACTACGTCATCGCCTAACTGGCCACGGGTAAGCTGGTGAAGTACCAGACGGTTCTCTCCTGTATTGATCACTGCTCCGTTGTACAGAGACTCATATTTTTCAATCAACTGTGCTTCCCCGGCAAGTTTTGCCAGCGCTGCAAGCACTTTATCATCAACTGCTTTTGCAGCATAATTATAAGTAAGACCATCCATCATCGGAATGCTGTAATTTTTTACACGTTCTGCGCCGTTTTCTCCGGACATTGCCTCTGCCACATTGACAGGCTCTACTTTTTTCAGCTCCTCGTAGGAAGCAAGGGTATCTAAATTTTTCCAGTTAAGCATCATAGATTCCTCCTCATATCTGTTTTCCAGTTTCTTTGTTATAATTCTAACAATCTACGGAAATTATACTATTAAATTCGCTGAAATTCAACTAAGCAAAGGTATTTTTTTACGCAAAATCGCCTGAAATTTTATCATTACAGTTCACTCAGCATATTTCTCCATATATCGATCATGCTGACATACAGTAACACCAAAACTTCAGGCGATAATTTTTCTATTTTTATCTGGATACAATCTTATAATATGCTCTGGATGTAATCCGGAAAACCAGATAGTAAATCGCGGTAAACACCAGAATTGTAACAAGCAGGCAGGTCACAAACAATGACACATTCGTCAGGCTCAGCATTGCCAGCAGCCGTCGGATCATCGGAAACGCTGCTGCCACATGCACAGCTGCCATCACCAGCGGCAGGAAAAATACGATTCGGATCTGTGACTGGATCGATGCCTTTACTTCTGCATTGCTCATACCTACTTTTTCCATAATAATATAACGCTCTCTGTCATCATACCCTTCGGAAATCTGTTTGTAAAAAATGATCATAACCGTAACCATCAGAAACATAATGCCAAGGAACAGCCCTAAGAAAAACAGTCCTCCATATAAAACATAAAAACCTTTTTCATTTTCGGTTCTGCTGCACAGATAACCGGAATCATCCAGACCATGAGCGGAAATCGCCTTACTGACGGCATCTTCACACGCCAGTTTTTCTTCTTTTGTTCCATCATATTCAAAATTCATTTCTGTCCGATAAAGCGAATACATACCGGAACCATCTGCATTTGCTCCTGCCGCTATTTGCAATTCATACATCCGGCTCAGGGTAGCTTCATCCGCAACCACATAAAGACTATCCTTCACCGAAAGATGAGTATCCGCTTCTAATTCATACCTGAAACTGTGATCTACTGCAAAATCCTGTCCAAGATAGCAAAATACACTTTCATCGTACCCGTTTTTACTATAAATGTCGATTTTGCCAGCTTCCGGTTCCGGAACATCTGCTGGTTTCAGGGAACTGTCATAGGCAAGCAGATTTTCTCTCGTCAGAAAAGTGATTTCCGACAAATCCGCAAAGTCCGTATCATGATCAATGAACTCAAACATGGAACCCTCTCTCTTCATAAATAACTGAAAGTAACTGAACATCGAAGAATCCGTCATTTCCCTGCCCTGCTTTGCGATTGTATCTGCAATCGTCTGATAAATCTCCTGACAGTCTGGATATTCCTTTATTTTATCTGCATCTACGCTATAGGATAACTCATACGGATACCGCTCTTTCAGCTCATCATCCACACCGGCAAACATACTGACCGTCATGGAGATCATCACCAGCACCATGGTAGACAACACACAGATGCTTGCCAATCCGGCCGCATTCTGTTTCATACGATATAACATACCGGATACCGCCGTAAAATGCTTTTTATTATAGTAAAACTTTTTGTTTTTACGCAGCATTTTCAAAATAGCAATACTTCCTGCGATAAACAGAAAATAAGTTCCAACAATTACTAGAACAACTGCAAGGAAAAATTTCATCAGCACTTCCATTGGATTCTCTGTGGTAATTGCAATATAGTAAGCCACAGCCAGACATGCGGCTCCTGCAACTGCCATCACCCCTTTGGTCTTTGGCTCTTTTTCTCCCACATTTCCTCCGTGCAGTAATTCGATCGGATTTGCCAGACGGATCTGCAGCAGATTGTAGAGCAACGTAAGCATATATAATACACCAAAAATAATGACCGCCCACGCAATTCCTGCTTTGGCAATATAAAATGATACACTCTCCTGAAATCCCAGCATACGGTAAAGCAGCATCAGGATCAGTTTGGAAAATATAATACCTGATAAAATACCACCTGCGATGGCAAGCATTGCCACAAAAACAGTTTCCAACCCAAGAACTCTCGCAATGTGTCGTTTTTCCATACCCAAGATATTGTACACACCAATCTCTTTTTTCCGGCGTTTGCTAATGAAACTATTGGTATAAAAAATGAAAATATAAGCAAAAATAGTAATAATACCAACACCAAGCGCCATAATTGTTTTCAGGTTTGCAGATCCCGGAATACTTTTCAATCCCGGATTATTGTTGATAAACATCATCAGGTAAAACATCATCACCGCAACGATGCCTGAAATAATGTATGGCAGATACAGCTTCCGGTTATTCTGAATATTTGTCTTTGCCAGACGCACATAAATATTATTCATGCTCTTCACCACCTGTCGTCAATACGGTCAACGCATCGGAAATCTTCACATATAACTGCTCATTTGTCGCGTTTCCCCGATAAATCTGATGGAACACTTCACCGTCTTTTATAAATAGAATGCGGTTTGCGTGGCTTGCCGCCTTTGTACTGTGCGTTACCATTACAACGGTCTGTCCTTCTGCATTGATCTGTGAAAAAAGCTTCAACAGTCCGTCCGTTGCCCTGGAATCCAGCGCGCCCGTCGGTTCATCCGCAAGAACCAGTTCCGGGTTGGTGATCAGTGCACGGGCTACTGCTGCACGCTGTTTCTGCCCGCCGGACACTTCATATGGATATTTTTCCAGAAGTTCGGTAATTTCAAGCTTCTGCGCAATCGGACGGATGCGTTTTTCCATCTCCTTGTAATCCACACCGGAAAGTACCAGTGGGAGAAAGATATTATCTTTTAGGGAAAAATTATCCAAAAGGTTAAAATCCTGAAATACAAATCCCAGATGATCCCGGCGGAACGCAGAAATCTCTTTTTCCTTTACAGATACCAGATTTTTTCCGTTCAGCAAAACCTCTCCTGAGGTTGGTTTATCCAGCGCTGCCAGAATGTTCAGCAAGGTTGTTTTTCCGGAACCGGATTCACCCATGATCGCCACATACTCTCCTTTTTCTACGGAAAAGTTGATGTTACTCAACGCCTGCACCTGATTGCCGCCAAATCGTGTCGTATATATTTTTTTCACATTATTTACTTCCAAAATTGCCATGATGGTCACTCCTTTGCTGTGTTCTGTCCGACATTTCATAATTTTCATAATTTCATGTTTTGCAGAATGTTTTTCTTTGTTATTTCAGCATGCTTGTTTCTTTGTTGAGACTATCATAACAAAAGGCAGAAATGCAATCCATTGATTTGGCTTACATTTCTGCCTCTAATCTTACATTTTTGTAAGATACGGATGTGAATCGATAAGATAGGAAAAAATATCACAGAGTATGCATTTCTTCAACATTATTTACTCTGAATTTATACGTTTCTTCAAAGTTTTTGTCAGATGCCCTACAATACGTTCTTCGCTTCTTTCCACTTACCATCTCTGAGCAGTGCATGGATTCGCACTTCCTTTTCCACACGGATGCGCTCTGCCTCAAAAATATCGCTCTCAAAATATTTTTTATAAATACTCTTGCGGTAAGCTCTGCCGCTCTGTTCACGGACCGTGCCATTCTCAAGTAATAAAATGCGGTCTGCACAATTTGCAACCGTATAGAAATCATGTGTTACCATAAGTACCGTTCCCTGATACTCTTTGATCGCTTTTTCAAGGGCAATCTGCGCATAGGTATCCAGATGGCTGGACGGCTCATCCAAAAATAAGATTTCTGCATCTGATTCGCACAATGCTCTGAGCTGTTTGATATTCCGCTCGCCACCGGAAAGCTGCTCCGGATCGTCGTCAAAAATCTGAGTATAATATCCGATGCGGTCAGAATCTGACTTCATGCTCCCATAAATATCCTTCAGCATACTGGATTTTCCGGTTCCGTTTGCACCAACGATGGCCACTTTCTCACCAGCCTTGATATCAAAGGAAACATTTTTCAGTAATTCCCGGTCAAAGGAAAGTGCATAATCTTTCACGGAGATCACAACCGGTGCATGATCCGGCTCAAAATCCTCCGGCAGTTCCACCTTAGGGAAGGTAAAGTCATAACCATGATTTTCAATAAACGGATTCTTACACTGTCTTGCCTGAAGCCGCTCCAGATAAGATACTCGGGCTTTGAGCTGTCTTCCTTTCGCCGGATTATCAATATACGTTGCCTCTGAACGAATCTTCTCGATCAGCTTCTCCTGCACTGCGATCCACTCAGCATCTTTTGTAGCCTGCTCTGCCATCTGCACTTTTGTCTCAAGCATCGCCTGATTATATTCTGAAAAAGTGCCCGGGAACTCCTGCAGTTCCTTGTTTTCCAGATGCAGGATCTTATTGAAGCACTGGCTTAACAGCAGTCGGTTATGGGAAATCGCAATGATGGTTCCCTCATAATTGTTGATCAGTTTGGAAAGACCGATGATATTTTCAAAATCAAGAAATACATCCGGCTCATCCATGATCAGAAGCTGCGGTTTCAAAAGCATACTCCGGATGATAGATAAAAGCTTGAACTCTCCACCGGAAATTTTTGTGACAGAAGTGTCTTCCAGTGCTGTCATCCCTGCAATTGCAAGTTCTTTTCGGATATTGGAATCATAATTGTATGCGTCAATGGCATCCATCTCATCCAATACGTTCTGATAACGGCCATAAACTTCGTCCATATCTTCTGAAGTCTCCATCTCCGCACAGATTGCCTCTGATTTTTTCTGCAGTTCCACAAATGGTTTTGCCAGAAAATCAAAAGCGGAAATTTCTTCTGCTTCATGCTTTACAAACTGCGGAATGTAACCGATCCGTACGGCTTCATCCTTCTCAATTTTTCCGTCGTATAAATAGTCATCCGTGTGGATGATCATGTCGATCAGTGTACTCTTGCCGGTGCCGTTGCTGCCAATGAGTGCTGCGTGATCGCCCTCCACGATTTCAAAACAAATCTCATTATATAAATCCTTCTGTGGAAATCCAAAGGAAACATCTGTAAATTTAATCATTCTATTCTATCCCTCTTATATTATCAATTTTATCTCAGCTAGATGTTCGGGTCAAAAGATGCCATACGAATTGTTCCGTACTTCGTACTCCCACAATTCTCTCCGCTATATCTGATTAGGATATGCTTCCAGCAATGTCGTCAATGCCTCATTCTCCTCCGGCCAGACTGCCACCACATCAACGCCGCGTCCCTCGGGCAACGGTATGCTTCGCAGTTCCCCGCTTCCCTGAATCGCCTCTTCCGACAACAAACAGTAGCCCCGTCCCAGTTTCACATAACTGAGTTCTGTTCCGATATTCTCCACGACTTCAATGGTTCCGGTATCCAATCCCAGCATCTCCAGCGTATCCAGCGAATGCTGAAACATCGTCGGACTCTGGCTCTTTTTGATCAGGATACAAGGCTCATCCCGGAAATCTTCCCAGACGGGCTGTTCTTTCTTTCCCGGCAGAGATTTGGCAGAATAGATCAAGGCACCTTTCCGATAAAGCAGCTCTTTCTTTAAAAATCCGTCCATCTCTTCCCAGGAAGACCCCAAAGTCAGCCACAGGTCAATTTTTCCTTTTCGGAGGTATTCATTTCCTTCTACAAAATTACATTTGTGCAGCACTAGTTTCTGCTCCGGTGCTGCCTCTCTCAGATATTCGTACAGGGCTGGAAGAAAATCATCCGAATAAACACCGTCAAAACAGCCGATATTCAGCAGTGGTTTCTGTGCCCGCCCTGCAAGGACCGCATTCTTCTTGGCATTTTCCAATTCTTTTAATATATTTTTCAGATCCTTCTGAAACTGCATGCCAGCTCTGGTCAGGGTGACCCCTCTGGCCTGGCGTTCAAACAGCGGCAGACCGATCTCCTGTTCCAACAACGTGATCTGTTTGCTCAGTGCAGGCTGAGAAATGTAGAGTGATCTTGCAGCCGCCGTGATATTGCCGTGCTCTGCCACACTCAGAAAATACGATATCTGTTCCAGCCTCATATATCCTTCCTCCCAATACGCAAAACTCCATCATTCTCTCAGGCAGTGCTTGCACTCCTACTTATAAAAGCGAGCATATTCTCGACTGAGATAAAATCAGTTTACACTTTTTTCCCCTCAGACGCAATAAATCCCGGGGATATTTCCCCGGGATTGTATCTTTTCATCTGAAAAGCAACGTATTTATGCTTCTGTTTTAGTATGCGTTTTTGTAAGTTCTGTAAGAGAACAGTGCATCCGGACTGTCTAAGTTCATCTGGTTTCTGACCGGTGTCAGTTCGAAGGAAATGGTTCCTGCTGCCATGTTATAGTCAGTAAATACCGGGCGGCATCCCTGTTTCAGTGCAATATCCGGATAGTTTGCATCCAGATTTTTTCTTGCCTGATCCGGAACAAATGCCGGGATATTATCGATAACACCGTGAAGTCCCCATCCGATGGTTACGGATGTATCACTGTCATACTGTACACTTCCGCAATGACTTGCGATATGGTATTTTCCATTTTTGTCTGTCAGGTCAGTACCTTTGATCGCATTGTATACTTTTGCAGTTCCTTTTTTCTCATTGATGCTTACCTGTAAAGTACGTGTCAGTGTAGCAGGTGCTCCCGGATAAGTCGGAGATGTCAGGAACGGTCCGATACCTGTATGGTTATCGAAAACGCTGATCTGTGTATTGCCTGTGATCATGCCATTCTCATCTTTATTTGTATAGCGTGCAAAATGCTGTCCGAACGTCAATGCCTGGAATGCTACACCATTGTCATCAGTACGTGTAGAAGCATATCCCTCATAACCTTTCAGAGTGGATGCTTTACCGCCAAGAATCCAGTCGATTGCTCCTGTGTTAAAATCAAACTGGTAAACTGCACTCTGATCACGCATGGAAACAAGAATCTTATCTGTGTTTCCGTTTGCATCTAATGTATAATCCACACTGTTTACATGAACGTAATCCTTTACACCAGCTGCAAAGTTCTTCTGAACTGTCTGCTGTCCGATGGAAGTTGGAGCGCCGTCCAGTGTACTTTCGCTGTAATTGATAGACTCTACTGCGGAATCATATAATAATGGATAATCACCTGTGTTAATCTCTTTGATGACTTTTCCATCTTTTACTTCCTGGATGATGCCTACCCATACATACGCAGTGTTTCCACCGTCCAGACCTTTTACTGTCTCCGGAAGGTTGTCTGCCAGTACCGGTGTGTAGCTGAGGTTGATGTAATGATTTTTGCCAAGTACAACAAACTCATGCTGATCCAGATAACCCTGGCCATGGTAATGTTTCTCATCATCATTTGCTGCTAAAGTAGCTTCATCGATATCTGTATAGTTTTCATCCATTACAAGATAATATCCGCTGGAAAATCCGCCCATAGCGTTTCTGTATGTCGGCTCAAGCTCAATGAATGCTGTATAGTAACGACTTCCGTCAATGGCATCCTGAGCGGCAAAATTCTCTGCCATGTTTTCTGCTTTTACACCAAGTTCATCACGGTCATCTACTTTTACTTCATACTGCGGAATGTAACGGTAGTATACTAACTCACCCTCTGTATTTACACGAAGGAAGAAATGATCCAGTGCAAATGTATAGACACCTGCGTCAGATGCTTTTACACCATTATTTGTGATATCCATGCCCGGAAGCAGTTCATTGACGGTATGTACACGGTACTCTGTGCCGTCTGTCATAGTAACAGTAATCACTTCATCGCTTGGATCATCTGCATTGATGGCTGCCGGTGTGAATGAGACATTTCCGTCTGTTACTTTAATATCACTGTCTGCATTAGAACTTACTGCGGTTGCAACTTTGTTGTCACCGGTTGCATTCAGATTGATCTTGTGTCCTGCTACCAGAGCATTCAGACAGTAATCACCCTGAGATTTTCTGGATGCGGTCAGTACAACACCGGAAGCACCATTCGCATCTTCTGCTGCGATGTCAATCTTTGCAGCTTCCGGATTTACCGGATATGCTTTCATCTGCTCTGCAATTTTCTCAGAATAGTCAAAATACTGAGCCGTGTTCTGCTTTGCATTAAGGTAATCAATATCTGCTACCAGCCCGTTATTTACTTTGCTGTTCTCCACTACATGGCCTTTGCCCTCTGCGTCCATGTAAGCGCCTGTGTAATTGAATGTTACGGCACCGTTCTCGATCATCCACTCACCGTTCTGGTTGCTTGCCAGACCGTTGTAGCTGAAGTCTACTTTACCGTCTTTTAAGTAGAACCATCCATACTCATTGCTCTCGACGCTGTTGCAGCCAAAGTCTACCGCACCGTTTACGATTCTCCACCAGCCATACGGGTTCTGAGCAATTCCTGTATAATCGAAATCTACTTTACCGTTTGCGATCTTCCACCAGCCGTACTCGCTGTTTTCTACGCTGTTGCAGCCGAAGTCAACCATACCATTTACGATTCTCCACCAGCCGTATTCATTCTGGGCAAGTCCGGTATAGGAAAAATCAATTTTTCCGTTTCTCACATACCACCAACCATACTCGTTCTGGGCAAGTCCAGTATAAGTAAAATCAATCTGACCGTTTTTCACATACCACCAGCCATATTCATTCTGTACCAGATTTGTACCGCTTGTCACTTTCTGTCCGTTGTTGTAATAATACCAGTTTCCGTTTGCCTCCTGCGCAAGTCCGGTATAACCGGCTGCCAGAGCAGTTGCGGATGGTGCAACTACACTTGTAAAAGAGAGACAAGCTGCTGCTGCGATCATTGCAGCACGTACTTTTTTGCTTCTCATAAAACCTTCTCCTCCTTTTTCCTTCGAACCCTATGTCCGTTGCTTATTATTATAAGTTGTTCACAAATTCTTCACAAATACAGAAAAGCTATCCATCCATAACCGCAAGTTATGGATGGATAGCTTTTCTCAGTCTCTAACATCAATCGTATCTTTGTAAAATCCAACCGTTACGACCGTTCCTTCCCCTATTTCCGACTGTATCCGAATCGTATGCCCCAGTTTCTGTAATGCATCCCGGCACAGATACAGACCGATTCCTGTGGAACGTTTATCCTCATGTCCGTTAAACCCGGTGTATCCTTTTTCAAACACCCTTGGGATATCTTCACTGCGAATGCCAATGCCGGTATCCCGGATTTTCAGCCAGATCTGTTGCGGTTCTTCCTGCACCTCAATCGTAAGCTCACCTCCCGGGGTATATTTGACCGCATTTGAAAGTAACTGTTCCAGCACAAAGGCAAGCCACTTTTCATCGGAGATAACGCTCACATTCGTTTTTTCATAATGTAACCGGATTTTCCGGCGGATCATAATCCTGGCATATTTGTGGATTACTTCACGAATCACGGTGTCAAGCGATATCTGTTTCAAAATGTAATCATTTGAATTACTGTTAAGGCGTTGATACTGTAACGCCATTCCCACGTATTCTTCAATCCGAAACAGCTCCTCTTCCATATCTGTCAGATTTTGAAGCTGCTTCATATGATATTCTTCTGTCATCCTTTCACCGGACTCTGCGTTCTCCTGTTCGCCACGTTCCATCTGGAGTAAAAGCTGCAGTCCCGCAATCGGTGTCTTGATCTGATGCACCCACTTCGCATAATAATCTTTCATCTCCGACTGCTGTCTGGCCGCGGCACTGACCGCCAGCTGCCGCTCGATATTTGCATTTTCCGCAAGCTGTCCCAGCAGTTCCTCTGTCAAATCCTCCGTCTCCGGCAGCTTCAATTCCCCGGAAAACGGCTGTTGCAGTATACCTTTCAGATACCGCACTTTTCGGTAATAGCGGATATATGCCATGCATACGGCAGCCGTAATGATACACAGATCCAGTATTCCCGCATAGATCAGATCATCCCCTGTTCGGCCGATCAGGAACAGATATAATACATGCAGAAAAAACAACACTGCTGACAGAATCATCCACTCTATATTTCGTTTGACAAAACTTTTCCATGTTTTCATCCGATCCGGTACCCGATTCCTTTCTTCGTCAGAATAAATCCATCCAGTCCGACAGCTGACAGTTTTTTTCGCAGCCGGTTCACATTCACGGACAACGTATTCTCATCCACATAGGCATCGCTCTCCCATAGTTTCTCCATCAGTTCCTCCCTGCTGACAATTTTTTCCTTATGTTCCAGCAACGCATGCAGGATTTTCAATTCATTCTTAGTCAATTCCAGCTGCTGTCCCGCCCAGGTCAAAGTGGCATCCATGAGATTCAGTACTGCGCCTTTGTGCTCCATAATACTGCTGTTTCCCGCAAAATCATAACTTCTTCGCAGCAATGCCTGGATTTTCGCCGTCAATACTTCCAGATCAAAAGGCTTCGGTATAAAATCATCTCCGCCCATGTTCATTGCCATAACGATATTCATATTGTCTGCCACTGAGGACAGAAAAATCACCGGCACATTTGACACTTTGCGTATCTCAGTACACCAGTAATATCCGTTATAAAAAGGAAGCCGGATATCCATCAGCACCGACAAATACCCGGCAATTTCCTCTACCGTCATGCTTTTGTTCTTTGTCAGGCGGACAGATATCGTGATCTGCAGCCTGTCCTCTTTTCCCCGCAGCAGATAAATATCCTCTACTACAATGCCTTCTCCCGCCAGGGCGCGCACAATCTGCTTTTCCTGCCGACCGCCCAGCCGGATCAGCTGAACGGACGTATCCGCTACCGACTGCAGCATTCCCGCCATCTGACGCATATGCGCCGCATATTGTTTCCGGCTCTCCATCGCCTGTCTGCGCCGAAGCAGCTCTTCCCGATCGTCCGGCGTTTTTTCCTGCTCCAGCTCCCAGTTCATCTCACCCATAACCGCAGCAAGATTTTGAAACGTATCCGCACAGTCCAGCATACATCTTCGGTCATAATCCAGCAGCCATGCCGACTGCTGCACTTCGTCATTCCAATATTGAGATTCCATGGCATGTCCTTTCCTGCGACCTTTTTTCTCCAGTATAACTGCTGACATGCGCGCCTTTTGTCAAAGCAGGCAAACCGTAGATTCTTTTTTTCAGGAAAAGAGGTATCCGCAGAACTGTATAAAAAAGAATGTGCCCTGGCACATTCTCGCGC
>ENA-OPWR01002803-OPWR01002803.1-human-gut-metagenome-genome-assembly--contig:-NODE-2803-length-11464-cov-4.132264_pt1 | contig 11464 bp, 10 predicted proteins | sample MGYA00241507_ERZ502006 | MGnify/ENA primary metagenome ERZ502006 (study PRJEB25962, sample SAMEA2043041) | human gut metagenome | biome: human gut; feature: human-associated habitat; material: faeces... | reverse complement strand
TGTTTCCTACACGAAAAAAGGCGGAAGCGCCAGATACCTGACAGCTTCCACCCGATTTTTTCTATATTCTGATTGACGTTTTCATTTATTTGCGTCCCTGCAGCGCCTGTGCGATATCTTCTCTCATATCGATAACCGCCTGTCTGGATGCGTCCGCATAGTTAGCTGCACCAAACTGTGCATATTTTTCCTGCTGATATGCTGCAATGATGCCGCGGGAAGAGTTGACAATCGCGCCAAGTCCGTCTTCATTGAAAAAGTGCACCAGATCAGCGCCCTTGCCGCCCTGTGCGCCGTAGCCGGGCACGAGAATGTAGGACTTCGGCATCACCTTGCGCAGCGCCTTGCCCATTTCAGGATAGGTTGCGCCAACAACCGCACCAACATTGCTATATTCGCTGCCCATGCACTCGCTGCCCCATTCGGCAACCTTTTCACCGACGATTTCATACAACGGTCTGCCGTCCACCAGACGATCCTGGAACTCACCACTGCTGGGGTTGGAAGTTTTTACCAGCACAAAAATGCCCGCGTCCTTTTCGGTGCATACCTTTATCAGCGGCGCTATGCCGTCTGTGCCGAGGTAGCCGTTTACAGTGAGCGCGTCCGCGCCGAATGGGGCAATGTCCTCTACTCCGCCAATGGTAACGCTGCCGAGATGCGCCGCCGCATATGCTTCCATAGTAGCGCCGATGTCGTTGCGCTTGCCGTCAGTGATCACAAACATACCCTTTTCCTGTGCGTAGCGGATAGTTTTGTAAAGGGTCTTTACGCCCTCGTAGCCGTACATTTCGTAGTATGCCGCCTGTGGCTTTATCGCGGGGCAAATGTCGTGTATCTCGTCGATTATCGCCTTGTTGAATTCCAAAACAGCCTTAGCCGCCGCCTTGCAGTTAGCGCCGTACTTCGCTATCTTTTTTTCAACGATGTACTGCGGAACGTACTCCAGCTTGGGGTCTAAGCCTACTACCGAGGGGTTCTGCGTTTTTACAATATTTTCTATCAGTCTGTCAAGTGACATTTTCATCTTCCTTTCGGTCAAAAACTATCTTTCCGCGGCAGATGGTGTACACCGCCCTGCCCTTGAACGTTTCGCCCTTGAAAACAGTGTTTTTCGATTTCGAGTGCAGCTTTTCAGGCTCTACCGTCCACTCGGCTTCGGGGTCAAAAATGCAAAGCTCGCACTCCGCGCCCTCTTCTATCTTCACGGGCGGCAGACCCAGCACTCTGCGCGGGTTGACGCTCATAAGCTCTGCTATCTTGCCGATGCCGCATTTTCCGCCGTGGTAAAGCTTCGTGAGCGTTGCCGCAAGCGAAGTTTCCAGACCTACTACGCCGTTCGGCGCTTTGAGAAAGTCTGCCTTTTCCTCCGCGGCGTGCGGGGCATGGTCGGTGATTATGCAGTCGATAGTGCCGTCGAGCAGGGCTTCTTCTATCGCAGCCCTGTCCTTTTCGGTGCGCAGCGGCGGCGACATTCTGTAATCGGCGTCACGCGAATAGAGCTTTTCATCGGTGTAAGTGAAGTAGTGCGGCGCAGTTTCGCAGGTGACGTTCACGCCGTCGCGCTTTGCCGCGCGAATTATGTTCACCGAGCCGTATGTAGAAACATGGCAGATATGTATGTGCGCGCCGCAGGAAGCCGCCAGCGCTATCTCGCGCGCAGTGATGTAGTCCTCGCTCGCTCTGTCCATGCCCTTAACGCCCAGCGCTTTCGACACTTCGCCCTTGTTGATTATGCCGCCGTTGATGATTTTCAGATCTTCGCAGTGCGAGAGGACGGTCATGCCGTTAGTCACCGAAAGCTCCAGCGCCTGACGCATAAGCTCGGCGTTCTCAACGGGTCTGCCGTCGTCGGTTATCGCGAAAACTCCCGCATTTTTCAGCGCTTCGTAATCGCAAAGTCCGCCGCCGCTCATACCCTCGGTTATGCAGGCTGAGGTGTAGACGTTTATGCCCGTCTGCGCGCCTTTATCGAGGATATATTTTACAGTTTCGGGGGTATCGCAGGCAGGCTTTGAGTTCGGCATAAGCAGCACGCCCGTAACGCCGCCCGCTTTCGCCGCGGCAGCCCCCGTGAAAATATCTTCCTTATAGGTAAGTCCAGGGTCGCGGAAATGAACGTGCATATCGAAAAGCCCCGGCACGGCGTAAAGCCCCGAGCAGTCTATCACCCGCTCGGCAGACCCGCCGCAATCGCCTATCTTCACTATCTTACCGTCTTTAACGGCTACGTCAGTAACGCAGTCAAGCCCTGTCTGTGGGTCGACGGCGTGCACGTTTTTTAAGATAAGATCCATGTATTTCTCCGTTCTTATCAATCCTTAGTAAGGTCGTGTTCAGAACCGTAGAGGTCGATGGTGGCTTCAGGGCACTTGCACTTATATGTCTGCGCGCCGCTGCCGTCATTCGCACGGATAAGGAAAGTTATCGTAGGCGGATTTTCCACGTCTATCTCGTCTTCCTTATTTTCAGGTTCGGGGAAATCGAGGTTATCGAAAGATACTTCGGCGAAAACCTTGAGCTTTACATACTTTTCAAACTCCTTGGTATAGTGACCGGGTATCATGAGCAGCTTTATCTTCTTAGCGTCCTCGTTGAGCTTGAAGTAGCCCTCTGCGAGCTGTGTGCTGCCCTTTTTGATGGTAAATCTGCCCTCTTGGTCGAAGGTGAACGTCATATCGCCGTCGCCGCGCTCTACCCACGGACCGGTGATTATCTGGCGCGAAACGCCCACGCGTTCAGGCTGACCCAGCGTGTATGTCATTACAAGTACGATGCAGAAAATGAGTACGATAAAAAATATCGTAAGGAAAATGCGTCCGATGATCTTTAGTGCTTTCATAAGAATGACCTTCCTTTTATGTCGTTAACGTTAGTTGTTTTTGAGTATAGCGCCGGTGTTGCCCGAAGTTACGAGCGAAGCGTATCTTGCGAGGTAGCCGGTAGTTATCTTAGGCTCTCTCGGCTGCCACTGCGCCTTTCTTGCGGCGAGCTCTTCGTCGCTGAGCTTTACGTTTATGGTATTTTCGGGAATGTTTATCGAGATCATGTCGCCGTCCTTAACGAGTCCGATAGGGCCGCCTACCGCCGCTTCGGGGGAAACATGGCCGATAGCCGCACCGCGTGTAGCGCCGCTGAAACGTCCGTCGGTGATGAGCGCTACCGACGAGCCCAGACCCATGCCCATTATAGCGGATGTCGGGTTGAGCATCTCTCTCATTCCGGGGCCGCCCTTAGGGCCTTCGTAGCGGATAACTACTACGTCGCCCTCGGTGATCTTGCCGCCCTTTATAGCGTCGATGGCGTCCTCTTCGCAGTCAAAGCACTTAGCAGGGCCTTCATGAACAAGCATTTCGGGAGCTACCGCGCTTCTCTTTACTACGCAGCTGTCGGGCGCAAGGTTGCCCCTCAGTACCGCGATGCCGCCGGTTACGGAGTACGGGTTGTCGATAGGTCTGATTATCTCGGGGTTCTTGTTTACGGCGGGCGCTATGTTTTCGCCTACCGTCTTGCCGGTGCAGGTGATTATATCAGTATTGAGCAGGTCTTTCTTGGTCAGCTCTTTCATTACCGCGTACACGCCGCCCGCTTCGTTGAGGTCTTCCATATAGGTCTTTCCTGCAGGTGCGAGGTGGCAGAGGTTCGGGGTCTTGGAGGAGATGTGGTTCGCTTCGTCAAGGTTGAGGTCTATGCCGCACTCGTGCGCGATGGCGGGCAGGTGGAGCATAGAGTTTGTGGAGCAGCCGAGAGCCATATCTACCGTGAGGGCGTTCATGAAAGCCTTTTCGGTCATGATGTCGCGCGGGCGGATATTCTTTCTGTAAAGCTCCATTACCTGCATACCCGCTTTCTTAGCGAGCTTTATTCTCTCGGAGTAAACGGCGGGGATAGTGCCGTTTCCGCGCAGACCCATGCCCAGTACCTCAGTAAGGCAGTTCATAGAGTTTGCGGTGTACATACCCGAGCAGCTTCCGCAGGTGGGGCAAGCCTTGTTCTCAAATTCGTCAAGGCCTTCCTGATCGAGCTTGCCTGCTGCGAAAGAGCCTACCGCCTCAAACATACTTGAAAGCGAGGTCTTTTTGCCCTGAACATGGCCTGCGAGCATAGGGCCGCCCGAAACGAATATCGTCGGCACGTTTACTCTTGCCGCCGCCATCAGCAGACCGGGCACGTTCTTATCGCAGTTAGGCACCATTACCAGCGCGTCGAAATGATGTGCGAGCGCCATGCACTCGGTGCTGTCGGCGATAAGGTCGCGGGTAACGAGCGAGTACTTCATGCCCTGATGACCCATAGCTATACCGTCGCAAACGGCTATCGCGGGGAAAACTACGGGCGTACCGCCGTTCATAGCTACTCCCAGCTTTACAGCCTCTACTATCTTGTCGATGTTCATATGGCCCGGTACGATCTCGTTATATGAGGAAACTATACCTACCAGCGGTCTTCTCATTTCCTCTTCGGTCATACCCAGTGCGTTGAAGAGCGAACGCTGCGGAGCTTTGTCCGAGCCTTCGCAGAAAAAGTTACATTCTTTACATTCTGACATTTTAGATTACCTCTTTTGCATATGTGAATAAAATTTATTCTTCGTTGTAAGTTTCGGCGGCGTGGTCGAGTATAGCCGTCAGCTTTTTCTCGAGCGGCGTGCCAACTGCGTCGCGACAGTAAGTCATGCAGAGTCCCCAGTAATTCTTCTCAGATCTGTCGCCGAGGTACAGCCCGTAAAAAGCGACTATCTTGCCGTAATAGTTTACGTTTTTCGCCTTGAAAAGTATGTGGCCGCGGTCTATCGGCTGAAACTGCGAAAGCCCGCTCACTGTGCCGCTGCTCAGGTAGCTCTCTACCGCCTTGTAGATGAAGTTAGCGCAGTCAAGGCTGATACAGGGCTTGTTGAGGTCTATATCTGCGTCATCTTTTTCATCATACTTGTAGAGATGGCACATCATAGGCTCGGCGTGGCTTCTGAATTCGGTGAAATCCTCAGGCAGCTCAAAGCTCGAGATCGGCTCATAATACTCGTTTTTCACGATCTTGTAAGGCGCTGTCGGCTCGCTGCCGCTTGCCAGTACCTCGGGCGGCGTGCAAGGCGCGTTTGAGATGCTCGCAGGTGCTGGCGATGGCGCTGAAACGTGGGTAGCTTCATGCTTTACGCCCATAGCCTTATCCACCGCTTCGGCAAAGCTGTTGCCGTTCGCGGTAGAGCCGCCGTTATTCACTATCGCGTTGTCGATAGCTTTTGCCGCTTCTTTTAATATTTTATCAAATAACCCCATCGCTGTTCTCCTTATAAACTGCGTTTTAGTTTTTGTTCAGACCCAAGAAAGCCGCGCCGATTATGCCCGCGTCGTTGCCGAGCTCAGCTATAACTATCTCGGTGTTCTTAGCCGAGTTTTTGGTGTAAACTTCCTTAGCCACAAGCTCTTTCAGCGGCAGCAGCAGCGGGTCGCCCTCGTTGCAAACGCCTCCGCCTATGCAGAGTATGTCGGGCTGGAAAATGTTGATGGTGTTCGTGATGCCGAGCGCCAGGTACTTGATGTACTTTTCAACTACTTCCTTGCCAGCCTTATCGCCCGCGCGCATAGCGTTGAAAGCGGTTCTGGCAGATACCTTGCCGTCATCTTCGTTCATCTTCCACATTATCGAGCTCTTGTCGGCGAGCATGGCTTCCTTAGTCATTCTTACCAGACCCGTTGCCGAAGAGAATACCTCGAAGCAGCCCTTTCTGCCGCAGGTGCACTCAGGGCCGTTGGGGTCTACCACAGTGTGACCTATCTCAGCGCCCGCGAAGTTGAAGCCCGAGTAGATCTTGCCGTTGATGATTATTCCGCCGCCTACACCCGTGCCGAGTGTGATGCATACCGCGTCGTTCGCGCCCTTAGCCGCGCCCGCTACAAATTCGCCGTAAGCCGCAGCGTTAGCGTCGTTTTCCACGAAGCAGGGCTTATCTATATGAGTGCGCATGAGCTTCACTACGGGGAAGTTCAAAAATCCCAGATTGTTGGAATACTCTATAACGCCGCTCTCAGAGTTCGCAGTACCCGGAGTGCCGATGCCTACGCTCTCGATGTTTTCGAGGGTAAGGCCTGCCTTTTCTACCGCCTCGAGCGCTACCTTTGCCATGTCCGCGCATATCTCTTCCGCGGGGCGGGGCAGGTTTGTCTTGCAGGTCGCCTTTGAAACTATCTCAAAATCCTCAGATACCACGCCTGCCTTTATGTTAGTACCGCCAAGATCTATACCTATATAATATTTCATGTTTATACCCCTTTATCAAACTTTGGTGAGCACCGCTTTGCAGCAGCCCTCTACCGCATATTCTCCCGTACCTGCGCTTACGAAAACGCTGTCGCCCTTAGCAGCTTTCACGCCGCCTATCGTGCACTCGCCCTCGAGCACAAGAATGCTGTTGAAAGACTTTTCGTCCGCGTTTAGCTTAGCGCTGCCGTTGATGTCGAGCGCGTATGTAGTGAAGTAATCGCAGGAAGCGAGCAGCTTGCCGGTGTAGCCCTCGAATTTTTCAACGGGCGTATCGGGATACTGCTGCGCGGGCGCGAGCTTAGTAACGTCCTTAGCCTTTTCAACGTGCAGCTCTCTGGGCTTGCCGTCTTTGCCCACTCTGCCGTAATCGTAAATACGGTAGGTGGTGTTGGAGTTCTGCTGTATCTCGGCTATGAGTATGCCCTTGCCGATAGCGTGAAGAGTTCCCGCCTGAATGAAGAAAACGTCGCCCTTCTTTACAGGAACAGCGTTGGTAACTTCCAGCAGGGTGTTATCGGCGATGCGTCTTGCAAATTCGTCCTTGCTTATCTCATGCTTAAAGCCGTAAAGCAGGGTAGCGCCGGGGTCTGCGTCTACAACGTACCACATCTCGGTCTTGCCGTACTCGCCCTCTACGCGCATAGCGTACTCGTTATCGGGGTGCACCTGCACTGAAAGATTATCCTTAGCGTCGATTAACTTTATCAGTATCGGAAAATTCTCAAACTTTTCGCAGTCGCTGCCCAGCACCTTTTTACCGTGCTTTTCGATGTACTGCTCGAGGGTAAGACCCTTGTCCTCGCCGTCCGCCACGGTAGAAGCGCCGTCTTTATGGCAGGAAAGCTCCCAGCTCTCAGCCACCTTATCGTAATCGCACTTTTTGCCGTACTCGTCGCGAAGTCTTGTGCCGCCCCATATATAGTCCTTAAATGCAGGCTCTAGTTTAAAAATAGCCATCTGAAATATCATATCCTTTCGTTCAAGTATTCTAAATTGAATATGCAACAATTTTAATATGTCGCATTTAATTTCAGTTAATTTTATTATACCATATCGCCAAATGAGTGTCAAGCGTTTTGCAGCAATTTCGGTCATTTTGCGCAAATGAAAAAGGCGGTGCCGAAGCGAAAATGCCCGGCGCCGCCAGTTTTCTGATAGATGAAATAAATCAGTGAATATCTTTGTAAAGTCCGATGTAGAGCTTGGCCGAACGCTTCCAGCTAAAGTCCTCGCGCATAGCGTGTCCTACCAGCGCGTTCCATCTTTCCTTGTTGTCGTATGCTACTCTTGCGCGCGTTACTGCGTCGAGCATATCGTTGGCATTATAGGTCTTGAAAGTAAAGCCGTTGCCGTTCTCGCCGCCCGCGTCCTTGATAGAGTCGCGCAGACCGCCGGTTTCTCTTACTATCGGTATAGTGCCGTATCTCAGCGAGATCATCTGTGCAAGTCCGCAAGGCTCGCTCTGAGAGGGCATGAGGAACATATCCGCGCCCGCATAAATGCGCTTCGAGAGCGGGGGCACGAAGCCGATGGTAACGCCTACTCTGTCGGGATAGCGGTAAGCCATCTCGCGGAAGAAATCTTCGTAGATCTTCTCGCCCGAGCCGAGTATGGTGAACTTGCAGCCAAGGCGTACCATGTCCTCAAAAACGTATTTCACGAGGTCAAGACCCTTATGGCTTACAAATCTGGTAACTATGCCTATTACAGGCTCGTCGCCCTTTGCCAGACCAAACTCCTCCAGCAGCTTTTCCTTGCAGATCTTCTTGCCGCCGCGGTTCATGTAGGAGTAGTGTACGGGAATGTTCGGGTCGGTCTCAGGATTGTAAACGTCCTGATCTATACCGTTTAGGAATCCGCAGAGCTTGTACTGCTTCTTCACAAGTATCCTGTCCAGACCGTAGGAATACCAGGGGTCGAGTATCTCCCAAGCGTAGCTGGGCGAAACGGTGGTCACCTTATCGGCGCACTCGATAGCCGCCTTCATAAAGTTTACGTCGCCGTCGTACTCCAGCAGGTCGGTGTGGTAGAGGGGTATGCCCATGAGGTCGTTTATTATCTCCAGACCGTATCTGCCCTGATACTGTATGTTGTGAATGGTAAATACTGTCTTGATGTCCTCATAGCCGCCCTGATAGCGGTAGAAAATATCGTAGTAAACGGGAACGAGGGCTGTCTGCCAGTCGTTAGCGTTGATTACCTGCGGCTTGAAGTCGATGTATCTCAGCAGCTCGAGCACTGCGCGTGAGAAGAATATGTATCTCTCAGCGTCGTCGTAAAAGCCGTAAAGACCGTTTCTTGCGAAGTAGTATTCGTTATCAAGCAGGTAATATGTAACGCCGTTTACCACCGCGGTAAATACGCCGCAGTACTGGTTTCTCCATGCAACAGGCACGGTGAAATTGGTGAGGTAGCTGCACTTATCTTTCAGCTCCTGCTTTATCTGTCCGTAGTAGGGTATTACCACGCGGCAGTCGTTGCCCTCTTCATTGATAGCGCGGGGCAGCGAGCCTGCTACGTCTGCAAGTCCGCCCGAAGCTATAAAAGGCAGAGCCTCGCTGGCTGTATATAAAATATTCAATGTTTCGTACCTTCTTTCGTTATGTGGCTGAAAAGGTTTTTTTAAACGCCTGCGCCCTTTGCAACGTACATCGGGTATGTAGGCGCGCTGGTGAGTATGTGGCCGCTGCCGATGGTAACGTTCTTATCGGTGATAAGGTAGTTGCACTCAGCTCCGTCGCCTACTACCGTGCCCTGCATCAGTATGCAGTTTCTTACTCTTGCGTTCTTGCCTATCTTTACTCCGCGGAAGATAACAGAGTTCTCAACTTCGCCCTCGATTATGCAGCCGTCTGCGATAAGGGAGTTCTTTACCGAGCAGTTGAGGTCGTACTTAGCGGGAGCGTTGTCGCTTACCTTGGTGTAGACAGAGCGCTTAGGCAGGTAAAGCTGCGAAGCGTTCGCGGGGTCGAGCAGCTCCATATTTGCCTTGAAGTAAGAATTCACGCTGGTTATCTTAGAGAAGTAGTTGTTGTACTCGTAAGCCTGAATGTTCAGCTCGCCGCACTTAGCCTGAAGCACGTCGGTCTCAAAGCTTACCTGTCCGCGCGCGATAAGGTCAGTTACCAACTCGATGAGGAAGTCTTTCTTCATTACGAAAACGTTAAGGCTGGTGGTGCAGGTGCCGCTGATGTCGGGGCGAATGAGCACGCTCTGTACCTTGCCGTTTTCATCGGTATTGAGCACGGTAGACATCTTTATATCATCATTTGAATACTGACCGGTGTGAGCCACGATGGTTATATCAGCGCCGCTCTCTGCATGGCGCTCTACTATCGGCTTGTAGTCGATGTTGGTAACTACGTCGCAGTCAGACATTACGACGTATTCGCACATAGAGTGGCGAATGAAGCTCATAGCGCCGTTGAGCGCCTCAATTCTGCCCGTGTAGAGCGAAGCGCCTGCGTTACCGAAAGGCGGGAGTATGTAAAGACCGCCCTTTTTGCGCGCGAGATCCCACTCTCTTGCCGAGCCGAGGTGGTCGAGCAGCGACTGGTAGTTATCCTTAGTGATAACGCCTACTGCGTTTATACCGCTGTTTACCATATTGGAAAGCGGAAAATCGATCAAGCGGTATCTGCCTCCGAAAAGTACAGATCCCATAGTTCTGTTTTTAGTCAGATCTCCTACGGTCATATCGTGCATATTGGCGAAAACAAGACCGAGGACATTACCCATATTTACACTCATTACAGATCTTCCTTCCTTACATATCTTCGTAAATGATAGCCTTGGGTGCTACGACAGCGCCGTCTGAAATGTTCAGCTTATGGCCTACTACTGCTACGCCCCAGGTGTCCTTATCCTCTATCGTTTCAGGTCTTGCGCCTATCTGCGCGTTCTCGCCTATAACGGAGTCTTCACCTACTATCGCGTACTCTACGTGCGCGCCCTTCTTTACCACGCAGCCGGGCATCAGTATAGAGTCGTAGATAACTGCGCCCTCTTCTACTGTAACGCCCTCAGAGATCATCGAGAATTCTACCGAGCCGTCGATTACGCAGCCCTCGGTCACCATAGAGTTCTGCACGCTGGCGTTTTTGCCGATGCTCTGCGGAGGCAGTACGGGGTTTCTCGAGTAGATCTTCCAGCTCTGGTCATAAAGGTCGATGGGGATATTGGGGTTGATAAGATCCATGTTGGCTTCCCAAAGAGAGTCGATAGTTCCTACGTCCTTCCAGTAGCCGTCGAAGCGGTAAGCTACCAGCTTTTCGCCTGCTTCTCTCATATCGGGGATTATGTTCTTTCCGAAGTCCTTGCTGGCTTCCTTATCGTTTTCGTTTGCGATGAGGTAAGCGCGCAGCTTTTTCCATGTGAATATGTAGATACCCATAGAAGCGAGGGTAGAGCGCGGGTTCTTCGGCTTTTCCTCAAAGTCTATGATGTTGTCCTCATCGTCGGTTATCATGATGCCGAAGCGCGAAGCCTCTTCCTTAGGCACGTCGAGTACCGCGATGGTGGCGTCCGCGCCTTTTTCCTTGTGGAAAGAGAGCATCTTGTTGTAATCCATCTTGTAGATATGGTCGCCTGAGAGGATTATAACGTACTCAGGGTCGTATCTTTCGATGAAGCCGATATTCTGATAAATAGCGTTAGCAGTGCCCGAATACCAGTCTGCGCCCGAAGCCTTCTGGTACGGGGGCAGAACGTGTACTCCGCCGTGGATCCTATCGAGGTCCCAAGGCTGACCGTTTCCGATGTACTCGTTGAGCACAAGGGGCTGGTACTGAGTAAGCACGCCTACGGTATCTATGCCCGAGTTGATGCAGTTTGAAAGCGGAAAGTCGATTATACGATACTTTGCACCGAAAGGCACCGCAGGCTTAGCCACGGTCTGCGTCAGTGCGTACAAGCGGCTTCCCTGTCCGCCTGCGAGCAGCATTGCTACGCATTCTTTTTTGTTGAACATAATAATTCACCCACCAATTTCTTAAATATTGTTCATCTATCTATCAATGGCAGTTTTGCCTGCCGCTGATGTCTTATTTTTTATCCGCCGCGCTCTTTTTCGCTGCGGTCTTTGTGCTTTTAGCTGTTTTAGAGGTCTTAGTCGTCTTAGCCGCAGGTTTCTCAGCCTTAGCAGTCTTGGTCGTCTTAGCCGCAGGTTTCTCAGCCTTAGCAGTCTTGGTCGTCTTAGCCGCAG
>ENA-OPWR01002801-OPWR01002801.1-human-gut-metagenome-genome-assembly--contig:-NODE-2801-length-11470-cov-3.133071_pt1 | contig 11470 bp, 6 predicted proteins | sample MGYA00241507_ERZ502006 | MGnify/ENA primary metagenome ERZ502006 (study PRJEB25962, sample SAMEA2043041) | human gut metagenome | biome: human gut; feature: human-associated habitat; material: faeces... | reverse complement strand
GCTCTGCCAACTGAGCTAATGAGTCAAATGGGGTGGAATGCCGGATTCGAACCGGCGGTCTCCAGTGCCACAAACTGGCGCGTTAACCAACTACGCTAATCCCACCATAAGTGGCGCGCCAAAAGGGACTCGAACCCCTGACCTACTGCTTAGAAGGCAGTTGCTCTATCCAGCTGAGCTATTGGCGCATCAGTTGCTGACCTCAGTCAGCCTTTATATTATACCCATATACGGCATATTTGTCAACACTTTTTTGAATTTTTTTCATATTTAATTTTTAAAAAGTTTTTTTCGGACAAAATCCGCCAAATTACGGCTTTCCGTATTTCTGAGCAAGTGCAAGATTCCTATAATCGGGTTCAGACGAAACCTCTCTTATAAGCTTCACAAACTTAGGAAGTTGATACCGCTGATCTTCACTAAGCAATTCAATTTCTATTGTTGCCCTGTCATTCCAGAACGGATAAACATCAAGTTCGCAGTAGGTGCTGTTGTCAACAATGCAATATCTGTCTTTACTGATGACGCCTGTAACATACTGCCTTTGAGCAAGGTACGAGTCATATTGTTCTTTTGAAATATAATTTTCAATTTCAATCCGCTTAATATCCGATATTTTGATTTTTACAGTTTTGATATATACAGCCTTGTCACCCTCTCCCCTTTTGCGGATTCTGAAATATCCTTCCTCGGGAGTAGTGAGGTATGCCTGTGTAATAGGAATTCTGCGACAGGTTTTTATGCTGTTCAAAAATTCAATATCAGGATATTCAATCAAAAATTTTCTTTCAATTTCAAGTGGTTTCGGAATTCCGAGAAATGCGACAACCTCCTTGAGAAGTCTTTTCAGCTTAGTATCAAAGTCGGTCGAATTATCAATAATTCTCAGATGCGGTGTGCCTGTCCACACAGCCATAACATCTGTGTCAACTTCTCTTGCTTTTTCAAGACTTTCTTCTCTGCGAAAAATATTGGGTTCTTTTCCGTAATACTCTTCTGCACCGTCTGCGGAAGTAACAAGATGAAATACTGCGTCATAAGAATTTCGTATTACATCTTCATTCAAATTGTGGATACCTGCATACTTTGCAAACTCATCTTCCGTAACATATGCTCTGCTGTCAAGCAATCCTCTGTCAAAAAGCAAAACTGCCTTTTCACAATCCATATTTTTGGCAATTTGCGTTTTTTCATTCTCCTCCGCAAGCTGAATTTCAAATAGTTCTCTGTGAAATTCATAGGAACCGACATTTTCGGGGGTTTTGCCCTCACTAAACAATCTGCTTGCAACCTCACCGATTGTAATTGTAGGAATATTAAGCTTTTTAAGCTCTTCGCTGATATATTTTAATGCGGAAGTCTTGCCGCCGCAAGGTCCTCCCGTCAATACTATTTTTACAACTTCAGCCATAAAATCACCCATGTAACTTATTAAATCAAGTATATATCTCAGCAGCAGTTTTTTTATTCTGTAGAAGAACATTGTTGTTTGTTTTTGCCCTTTAAAAGATAATATCGGCAAAATGAAAGTTTCTTATGCAGTAAAATTCATATTATACATTAAAAAGCGTATAAATTATCATAAAAACGGTGAAATATGCTGTTATAACATTGACAAGTTGCGTGTTAAAGTGCTAAAATATGTGTATAACCAATGAGGGTTTTTCTTATATTGAAAGGAAGTATTTATGATGGAAAAGCAGAATATTGACTGGGCAAACATTGGCTTCGGTTATATGCCCATCGGTGAAAGATTTGTAGCTAATTATAAAGACGGTAAGTGGGACAACGGCAGTATGACAGCCGACACCACAATTACTATCAGCGAATGTGCAGGCGTTTTGCAGTATGCTCAGACTTGCTTTGAGGGTATGAAAGCGTACACTACCTGTGACGGCAGAATTGTTGTGTTCAGACCTGACCTTAACGGACAGAGAATGGAAGACAGCTGTAAGCGTCTTGAGATGCCTGTATTTCCAAAAGAGAAGTTTGTTGAGGCTGTTTGCAATGTTGTTAAGGCAAATGCCGATTATGTTCCTCCGTACGGCACAGGCGCAACACTTTATATTCGCCCGTATATGTTCGGCAGCGGTCCTGTAATCGGTGTTAAGCCGTCGGCAGAATATCAGTTCAGAGTATTTACTACTCCTGTAGGTCCTTACTTCAAGGGCGGTGCAAAGCCTATTACAATTAAGGTTTCAGACTTTGACAGAGCTGCTCCTCACGGCACAGGTCACATCAAGGCAGGACTTAACTATGCAATGAGCCTCCACGCTATTGTTACCGCTCATGCAGAAGGTTTTGACGAAAATATGTATCTTGATGCCGCTACAAGAACTAAGGTTGAAGAAACAGGCGGTGCTAACTTTATTTTTGTAACAAAGGACAACAAGGTTGTTACTCCAAAGTCTAACAGCATTCTCCCCTCAATTACCCGCCGTTCACTTATGTATGTTGCTGAGCATTATCTTGGTCTTGAGGTTGAAGAAAGAGAAGTTTACTTTGATGAAGTTAAGGACTTTGCAGAATGCGGTCTTTGCGGTACAGCTGCCGTAATCTCACCTGTCGGAAAAATTAACGACCACGGCAAGGAAATTTGTTTCCCGAGCGGTATGGATGAAATGGGTCCGATTACAAAGAAGCTTTACGATACACTTACAGGTATTCAGATGGGCAGAATCGAAGCTCCCGAAGGCTGGATTAAGGAAATCAAGTAATCAATTTTATACATATAACAAGACGGTCTGCGAGAACAGACCGTCTTTTATTTGCAGTTTTTAATTATATTGTTGTAGGTAACATCCACGGCACACTCATCTGTATTGCAATGCAGTACATAAAATTTTGTATGACGAATAAGATTATCGAGATTTGAGAGCAAAGACATTCCGTCTGACTTATTCACAAATTTGACAGTTGATTTGTAGAGCCTTTGTACAATCTCATTTGTGTCGGGAATTGTAACAAAATTATCGTCTGAGCGTTCTATGAATATTATAGCGCCTACAGGAACGGTTTCGTTGTTAGCAATTCCGCTTCCGCCGTCAAACGGAGTTCCGCAGCATAGCGGGACTTCGTTTTTAATTTTCACAACAGGCTTATCGTCATTGAGAATATGAGCTTTTGAGCCGAATCTTTTCAGCCACATCTTTGTATGAGTGGATTTGCCGACGCCCGAATCGGCGGAAAACAAATACGCTTTTCCGTCAAAAACAAGTGCTGAGGAATGCACAAGCATAGCACCACGGTGAATTATTTTGCGGTTAAAAATTGACGCCGTTGCAAATTCTTCGGCTTCATCAATGGTTGAACCTTCAACCATACGGCTCAACAGGGAATTTAAGTATGGGTCTGACGGTATTGCAGAAAAATCTGCACTTCTCTCCCCTTCATACAAAAACGGTTCGCACAATTTTTTTAAGTAATCAAATTTTGGTTCAATTTCAACGATAAAATCAGCTATTAAATATTTTGGCAAAGCGTCCTCCGAAATAAAACAGACTCACAAAAAGTGAGCCTGTTTTTTATTGGTTAGTTTAAATGAACGATAAACTTCTGAATTTCCGTTGCGTCAAATACTGTGATGTCACCGTCTTTGTTATAATCGGCAAGATGTTTTTGTTCTGCCGAAAGTTCAACAATACCGACAACATACTTCTGCACAAGAGTTGCATCTAAAATATTAATACCGCCATCCATATTAACATCACCGACATCATAAGCAGAAATGCCGTTAAACGGAATATTGTTAGCCTTTGCATATTCCTCAGCATAAGAACCGTAACTGCCCTTGATTGTTACATTCGGAGAGTTTCTGAAAGCGTTAGAAGCAATAGAAGTCACGGATGTAGGAATATACACCTCAGATAATGATTTACAGTTTCCAAAAGCAAATCTTTCAATTGATTTTACTGAATCGGGAAGATCAATACCAGTCAGCGAAGAACAGCCATAAAAACACTGTTCTGTAATTTTATTTACTCTTGCATACAATCCAATTTGAGTCAATGCCGTGCAATTTTGAAAAGAGCCAAAATCAAAGGAATTAATCCAGTATGGTAAAACAATTGATTTGACATTTGAACAACCTGAAAATGATAAATAACCAACGGAGCGAAGATATTTTGCATTTGTAAAATCAATAGATGTAATATTCCCGTTATTTATAAATGAATAATCAGCTATTGACCTAACATTATAATTATCTAATCTATCGGGAAAAACAAGCTCTGTTTTGTTGTCATTACAACCGTAAACAGTAGCATTATATTTATCATCCGGAAGATAGTAAAAGCCGTCCGATGTAAGGTATGTTGCGGCAAAGCATTGTTGCACAGCGGTTAACACAATTAAAGCAACCACAGAAAAGCATAAAAATGTCTTTTTGAATTTAATCATAATAATCACCTGAAAGCGGGCAGAGCAGTATATAAAACACTGCTCTGCACAAATTTCACTTAAGCACCCATATCACCATTATCGTTGCCATCATTACCGGCTGATCCTGTATCTTCCGGATTACTCGGATGAATATAATCAGTAAGCAAAGTTTCAAAATCAAATCTTACGAGATCAATAACGGGTGTTTCATAATTTTTTTTCATAAACTTTCCCTTTCTAATCATTGCTGAGGTACATAAGTCTTATTACCGATATCATTCAGGTTAATAACTACAGGTGTTTCTGAAAGAGTAACCTGGTTACCAACAATTACATAAGAATACACCTGAACATAATATGACTGGTTAGCCTCAGAATTCTTAAATCCGTAGTAAGATGTAATTCTGTTCTTGTTATCAAGATCTGCTATACGGATTGAATTTACAATAACATTTTTCTTAGTAGTAACATTATCAGATTCTGTTACTGAAACAGCCTGTTTAGCGGTTACAGATTCTGATTGATGTTCTACAGTACCGCCGTCTGTTGCTTTACTTAAAATTGCAGTTTTAAGTTCTTCTTGATCAACGGTATAGTTACTGTCTTTTTTACTGCCGACAACCATAGCATATCCGACTTTAATGTTAGTACCGGAGTATTTATTCAACAGGTAGCCATTATGATTAAACATAAGGTTAAAGTCAGCATACAAACGATCGTATTCTGTATTTGCCAAGCTGTAAGAACCGGTACCATCTTCACCTGTTACCGTATCATTCCAATGGTTGCGAGAGTACTGTAAGAAGTTAATTGAAGAATCTGTTGACTCATCTTTATGAGTACCCTTAACACCATAAACAGCAACTACAATATAGTTGTCATAACCGGTATAAGCAAAATTCTGACCGTATGCTTTAGTTACAAACTCTTTATCCTTTGTCATTACATACCAGAAACTAAAGTCACCACTTGTACCTTTATATGCCACCGGCAAACCTCCAACATCGGCTGTCGTACCTGTATCTTTGGCTGAAATATATGAACCGTCTTTAAAGAATCTGTTACCAAAAATTGTTGTAATATTTTCAGTAGGAGAATCCGAGTCAACATAGAATGTAGCAGTAACATTTCTGTCATCAACCTGTGTAGCCGTAATATCAGCAGTTAAAGTTCCGTCGGCTTTAGAACCAAATGTAATTTTATTAGAATCCCATGTGATATTCTGTTTAAAATTGGATTCAAACGGAGCTTTTGCCATTACAAATGACTCACTGAGTTTAGTCTTAGTACAACCATAATTGGTAATATCATCCGCAGTTAATGTGTCGGATACCTTATACACCTTTGGACCGTACAAACGAGTATTGAATGTATATTTGATCTCGTACTTAACACTACCAAGCGAAAGCAGTGAGTAGTAGTTCAATACCTTAATATTTTGCTGGTGATCAGTTGACTCTTTATCAAACAAATATTCGTCAACATCAAATGAAATTTCAGCTTTGTAGGTATTGTTAGTTGCATCTTTTGTTACGGTAACAGCAGGCACTACACCTGTTTCTGTATTCACCAGCTTAATAAAATCTGTTGAATAGGAATAGAAATCAGTAAATGTAGTAGCCTCACCGGGTACTGTTTTCAAAGTAATTTTAATCTTATTTCCCTGATTATATGTAATATAGGCATTGGAAACAGTAATATCACTTGTGGTTTCGTCATAAGAATGAATTACTTTACCTGTTTTGTCAAGAACATCAACTGACACATAACACTTACCGAGTCCTGTCGTATTGGGATGAAGCTTATGAGAAATTGTAAGTGAGCCTGACGGAGCTTTAATAAATCTTGCAACATAAACATCGTTGTTGTCCTGCGAAACAGAAACGATGTTCTCAACAGTAGATGTAAGCGGTGAATATTTACCTTCACTCAAAAGATACCAACCGACAAATATGTACTGCGATGCATGGTCGGTATTAGCAATAATATCAAAAGTATTGTCTGAACCTGTCTGACCTTTTGCTTCAGTTTTTTTATAGTATTCATCATTGGTAAAATAAGCACTTGTTCCGGTTGTCAGACCTGTGTATTTGCTACTGTCATAACCATCCTTTGTATAATCAACTTCACCGTCCTGATAATAGTCACGGAAGAAGTTGGTGCCGAGTTTGCCACTGAAATCATTCAAAGTGTCAGCATATTCAATTACCGTATGAGCAGTAACATTGAGGTTATCTTCCGAATAATACCAACGACCGTCGTTTCTGAACGCATTTTCATTCTTATTAGGTCGTCCTTCGATAGAATTTTTCCTCTCAATGGTCTGTTCATATGTAATCTTAACAGGAACACCGTCAGCGCCGGCGTCCTTAAATGCCTTATACGCCTTGGCATCTGAACTTGCGCTCAGCAAAGTATCACCAGCAGAATATGTTTTTTTATCGGCAAGAATATCTGCATAATTGTTATAGAGAAGCGATGATGAAGAAATTACATCAACAAGTGAATAGCTTGTTACATCGCCTGTTTCAACATCCGGCTTATAAACCGCCCAACGAGTTGCGTAGTAACCAAAATATGTCTGTTCATAACCGTTAGAGATTACTCTCCAAGGATTTTTCTTTCCGGCATCAGAAGAAGCGTCAACTTTTTTATTATAAAGGTCAACCTTGTTGCCATAGAAGTCGGTAAGATCTTCCCAACCATTTGCATATAATGTGTCCATAACATCGGCTGAAATGGTATCAGGATATGTCACGCTTGTTTTATCACCCTTACCGGTTGAATCATCACCGAAATTGTTGTAACCTGATTTGCCGGAAGGTACATACTTAAAGGAGAAAATAATCTCCTGCGACTTTCTTTCAGTTGAACCGCTGATTTTTTGTTCATAAATCTTTAAAAAGTCGTTGTAGTCATATGTCTGTCTATTGCCCAAAGAAGACACTAAACCATTATGAACATCATCATAAAAATAGTTGTTAAGTGTAACGCCGGCTATAGTACCACCGTTATATTTAATCGGCAAATCAACATAGCAACGACCACCGCTCACAAGCATTGGCTGACCCGGATAATTGGAAAATACATCACCGGTACCGCCGCTGTAATACGGATAAACGGCAATTGTATTACCCCAATCCTTCTTAACGGTATCATCAAAGCCCGTAACATAAAATCTTACGGTTTCTGTATCAGCAGATGTTTTGTAGAAGTAAACAGGAGTAACCTCAATTGTATCCTTCAGGTTTGTAGTAGACTTAACATAATAGTCGAATGAATATTCGTTGCTCTCCGTATTGGTTGTCTTTGGAAGATATGTTTCACCGTCAACACACCAACCTGCAAGATAATATTCCTGATCAGTCACTGTTGTAGTAATAGTGAGCTTAACCTCGTCCTTTATATTATCTTCTGAAAGGTAAGCAATTTGCCACGATGAAGAAGATTTGGTGTCAACATCAACATCATATTTAGTCTTATCATAAGAAATGGTTGTAGTTCCTTTAGTATGCATATTATTGGCATACTGTTTATCCGTTCTGCATGAACCGTTCTTAGCATAAAGCTTTGCTCCGTTATGAACTTTTACGACCGGAGTAACCTGATAGTTCTTAGTTCCCTCATTATAAGAAATTGATAAGGATACAAGTTCACCGCTATACCGGAACATACCGTAATAGTTACCGCCGTATTCTCTTGGTTCGGTTTTTACATTATCCTCTTCATAACCATTTGAATAACCGTTTACAGTAAAACCATTATAATTGTAGTGTAAGTCACCCGAGTTTAACCGATCGTTTGATGAAGGAATTTTTTTAGTCACAGCAAAACGATACCAAGTATTTTCCTTAAAAAGCGATGGATTAAGGTCTGCTGTATATATTTTTTTGCCATTTCCGTCTGTTGAAGAATAAGTCTTGGCACCATCTGTCCAATCTTCTATTTTTTCACCTTCTCCCCAAGCAAGGAAATGATCCGCAGACGCAGTACCCTGTGCAAAGGAAGCAGAAACCGTAATATCAGCAGTCGGATAAATAGTTGCTGTAGCTGATGTCATAGAACCGTCAACAGTATAGCCATCCGCTGGAGTGATTGACCAAGAACTGAAAGAATAAGAAGAAGCAGGATCTGCAACGAGTTTTACCGAAGTACCTTCTGTCACAGTTATTGCCTTTGAACTTCCGTTTGCTGTAACGGTACCGTTTGTTATATTGTTTGCGATTGTAACTTTATATTCCTTCGCTGTTCTAAATGTAGCAGTAACCGTCACATCTGCATTAGGCATTGTAAATGTAGCCGTATTACCAACAACCTTAGCAGATTCGCCGTTGAATTTTACTGTTTCAAGAACATAACCCGAATCAGGCGTTGCTGTTACGTTTACAGTATCACCCTCATATGATTTTTCTTTGTCAACAGAAATTGTACCGTTTTCAATGTCAGGAGCTACAGTAACACTATACTGTGTACCCTGTGTAACAACAAATTCAGGAGGGTTTTTGCCCGGATTTGTTAATCTGATAGTGTACGGCTTGTCACTTTGTTTAACGTAATACGTGTTTCCGCTTAATCTTGTGGTATAGTTTGTATTTAGAGCAACTTCTAAACCACTCGGGTTATCCGAACCATAAGTGTTTTGGGCAGAATCAATAAGTCGAAACTGATTTGCGTTTGAATTTGTATTTTTAGCATAAAATTTCAAAGTATAATTGTTATCAGCATTAAAACTCATAGCCTCGGAATAATTAGACCAACCTATGGGATTAGAATCACTTTGCGAAGCATATACTGCACCCTGTAAACCGTAAGGAAGAGGAGGTTCTTCAACCCAAACCTTTATCTTACCGTCAGTTGCTGTATTGAGATGAATGGTATAACGCTTACTTGCAGTAGGATTACCAATATAGTACAGACCCTTATCTGCCGATGTAATATCTACAGTATACGGGTTCTTAGCAGTATACTGTGTAATATTAATAGAATCAGCACTATTGGTTTTATATGTTTTATCGTTATTATCGATAAAACAAAAAGCATCATTGCCAGTACTAATATTAGGCGAACTAAAGGTATAGGTATAATCACCGTTACCGTTGTCCTCCATAGGGATGCCCTTATTATGTGAAGTTTCACCTGAAGTATCAGCACTGCCACCTGTAATAGCCGTATGACCTAAGATATAATACTGCTTATTTGACTTGAGGTTTTGGTATGCATTTGTCAACTTGTTTAATGCAGTTGTGTATTCATCAGTATTAGAGGCATCAGCATTAGGAAGTCCTTTGAGGAGATTCTGTGCGGATTTAAGTGCTGAAGAGAAAGTTGCGTATGAATCTTCTGTATAACTGCCGGCATTTGTATTCTTTACAGAGTTTACATAGTTTTCAAGATCAACATACGCTTGCTGAGTATCTGTGTAAGAAGCTGTGATTGTAACCTTAGCACTGGTTACATCAGAATAACCGTTAGCAGAAACGGTAACTGTGTACTCATATGTGCCGGCTGCAGTCGGGGTTACAGTAAGAGAATTGTCAGCATTCTTTACTTCAGTTGCTGTGCCACCAGATATCTTATTATAAGTATAAGTAAGATTATCTGATTTTGGACTACTTACTGTAGGTGTAAGAGTAACGGAATTTCCGACTTTTACAGATGTAGGGTTAGCTGTGAGAGCTACACTATCAGCTACATCTGGCTTAGTTTCCTGTGGAAGAAGACTGCTAGCATCCCAGTAAGCATATTCATACTTATTATTACTTTCACCGGAAATGTAATAACCAGCACCATTAGAGAATTTCAAATCTGCATCTGAAACAGTCAAGTCAACAGACTGTTTGCTATCAGATGGTCTAATGATAAAAGCAGTAATATCTGATGGAATATCATACCAATAGACATCTTGTGAATTCTCATTATGTCCATCAAGTTTATTCATTGATTTACTTCTTTCCCAATTTGCCGGATTCTCTTTACTACTTCCCCACCAGAACAGTTTATGTGTGGTATTTGTTTTGTAGTTATCTGTAACAAAAATACGATAATATCCGTCAGCAACTACACCAGTAGTTGGTTGAAGTGTACTTGCCGCATTAACTGTTGAAACAGTGCCGATAAGCATTGTTGACAGGAGCATCATTACCGCAAGGATGACGGAAACAGTGCTTCTGCCTAAATGAGAAATTTTTGTTTTCATAAATATTACCTCCATAACCGAATATTTTGGCTTTGGTTAGGTTCGGGTTCGACCTTTACCGCCTGACCAACGGTGAAACATAATCGGCAAAGCCACGGAATTTTGCAATTAATTTACAAAAAACAACGAGAATTCAGCCGAAAATTGTATCCTTAACCTGTTTCAGTCAAAATGTGAACACTAACCCATATTCTTTATAGTAGATTATACCATTTTAGATTGATTTTTTCAATTAGGTTGCAATAATTTTATTGTGTTTGTTTAATGTGATAGTTTTGTGTTTGTTTTTACATTCAGTTTTGCCGTTTTGACAAGATATTTTTATGTTATGCACAAGTTATGGTGCGTTTTTTGTAGAATTCGTCTATATATCGGTGTTTTTAATTATTCCGATTAAGAAATTGTTATGCCTTGTGTTACAAATTTGATAATGTTATTTTGCTGAAAGTTCAATATTTGAATGTTGTACAGTAACATTATAAAATCAGTTTGACGGAAAATTTTCCGCCTTTGCGTGACGGCAGTCCAACGGACACCGCTACGGGTAACCGTGCATAGTTTAATATACAAATAAAAATGCCCGACTGCGGTGTCGGGCATTTTGTTTGAGATTATATGATTTTGATTATTTATCCTTACTTAAAAGCATACGGTCGTTTTCAAGCTTTGAACCGCTTGCTTTTTCAAACATTTCGAGTAGGTGTTCAACCGTAAGATTTTTCTTTTCTTCACCTGAGATATCGAGGATAATTTTGCCGTCACTCATCATAATAAGACGGTTGCCGTGAGTAATTGCGTCATGCATATTATGAGTTACCATAAGTGCCGTAAGATTGTTTTCGGCAATGATTTTGTCGGAAAGTTCAAGCACCTTTGCGGCTGTTTTCGGGTCAA
>ENA-OPWR01002796-OPWR01002796.1-human-gut-metagenome-genome-assembly--contig:-NODE-2796-length-11478-cov-6.372319_pt1 | contig 11478 bp, 10 predicted proteins | sample MGYA00241507_ERZ502006 | MGnify/ENA primary metagenome ERZ502006 (study PRJEB25962, sample SAMEA2043041) | human gut metagenome | biome: human gut; feature: human-associated habitat; material: faeces... | reverse complement strand
TAAACACAATAGGCGGTGACGGATCATTCCGCCACCGCCTATTTTCCTGAAAGCGAGCTTGCCAGCAAGTCCCTTTCCGAAAGGCGGCAAGCGACACCCACATTCTGACCATGTATCCCCAGCCGAACGGGGACGGCAATCTCCGGCACAGTTTCAAGGCGTTGTAATCCCATATCAATTTATAAGCCATCATCTCATTTTATACGGCTTTTATTAGACTTTTATAAGGCGAATTACAATTTTATAAGAATTCAGTCTTGACAAATTCTAATAAAATCAGTATAATTATATTATGGAGGCGATAAAATGCTTGATAATGAACTTGTAGATATGGTGAAACAAATACAGCTTGTTCGCAGCGAGAGCAACAAGATAGAGATAAAAGCGGCAAATAAGGGCTGCCCTAATGTGCGTGATTCGCTGTCCTCTTTTTCAAATCAGTCGGGCGGAGGCGTTATTATTTTCGGCGTAGATGAAAATGACGGGTACGAGGTCTGCGGAGTTTATGATGCCGCTGACCTTATGAAAAAGGTCGAGGCGCAGTGTCAGGAAATGACGCCTGTGATAAGACCGCTGTTTTCCGTTGCATCTATCGACGGGAAAACTGTCGTGTCTGCCGAGATACAGGAGATTGATAATGCTGACAAACCCTGCTTTTACAGCGGTGTAGGCAGGCTGAAAGGCTCATATGTCAGGTCGGGCGACGCTGACAGACTTATGACGGAATATGAGGTTTACAGCTATGAGGCTTTCAAAAAAAGCATTCACGACGAGCTGAGAACTTGTGAAAGAGCCTTTACAAAGGACATTCAGACCAACACATTCAAGCTTTATTTTGACTTGCTGAAAAGCAAAAAGCCTAATCTTGTCGAGCTTTCAAATGAAGAAATATGCCGTCTGCAAGGTTTTACTGATGAGGGCAAACCGACTTTGGCAGGGATAATGCTTTTCTCAAACTACCCGCAGGCGTTTTTTCCGCAGCTTTGCATAACGGCTGTGTCTGTGCCCGGAACTGAGATAAGCAATATGGCAAGCGTCGGCGAACGTTTTATAGACAATCAGCGAATAGACGGAACACTTGTGCAGATGCTGAATGATGCTTTGGTGTTCGTGCGCAAAAATATGAAAACTGCGACTATCATAGACCCGAACACGGGCAAGCGAACGGACAAGACGGAATATCCTGTAATTGCTATAAGAGAGCTTATCCTGAACGCTCTTATCCACAGAGATTACAGTATCCACACGGACACGACGCCTATAACCATAAAGATGTTCAGCGACCGTTTTGAGATAGAAAATCCCGGCGGACTTTACGGCAGAATGACGCTTGACAGATTGGGAAAAGTGTCTGCCGACACAAGAAACCCTAAGATAGCGGGTGCTATGGAGATACTCGGTGAAACGGAGAACAGATACAGCGGCATACCTACGATAATAAATGCAATGGAAGAAAGTGGTCTGCCTGCGCCGAAATTCGAGAGTGACAGAGGCGTATTCAAGGTGACGTTGTACAACAGCGCCGCCGAAAGCGTGCCGATAGATGACATTGAAACTGAGATACTTGAATTCTGTAAAACGCCGAGAAGCAGGAATGAGATAGCGGAGTTTTTCAATGGCAGAATGACGATCGCTTACGTTATGGAAAGGTACGTCAAGCCAATGATAGCAAGCGGCAGGCTTATTATGACGATACCTGAGAAGCCTAAGAGTAAGTATCAGAAATATTTGGCGAGGTGAGAAGAAATTGATGAAAGTGGAAAGGCAATAAAAAAATAAGTCTAAGTAACTTTTCAGATATTGATTTGCCCTTTGAGAGAGTTTTTCTTTCTCAAAGGGCGTTTTTTATGAGTATTTTCTCAGCTTGTGCTGACCTTACTCCTCCTCAAACATCCACTTGACCGCCTTTTCAGCATACTCACTCCAAAAAATCATATCGTGGCTGCCTTTGCTTTCAAAATACTCGTGTGGAACATTTCTGCTTTCAAGAAATTTGTGAAGATCACGGTTGTTTTCAAGCAGAAAATCTTCCGTGCCGCAGCACATAAATATATCTGGGATATTCTTGCCCTCTTGCTGAAGCTCGTCTATGAGAAATTCGGGATTGTTCCTGCTGTTAAGCAACTCAGAGGTTTCGCCGAAACATTCTCTGTAATACTCATAATTCGCCACATCGTTGCCCTGCCCCTCTGACATTCCTGCGACTTCGTGAACAATAAGCGCTGAGGACAACGCCGCGACTTTGCCAAAGGTTTCGGGATAAGCAAATGCCGTATGAAGCGCACCAAATCCGCCCATTGAAAGCCCCATAATGTATGTTTCGCCGCCGCTTTTCGCAAGTCTGAAAACACGCCTTACATAGTCCACAAGTTCCTCGCCGACGAATTTGCAGAACTGATGACCAGTCGAGCGTCCGTCCAGCCAAAAAGAATTTTCGCCCGAGGGGATAACTACCGCAAAATTGTACTTGTCCGAAAGGTATTCAGGCACCCAGTTTTCTGCGTCGCCCGTAAAACCGTGCAGCAAGAAAAGCGTTTTCGTGCTGTTTTCCGAGTATTTTGTATCTGTTTGTCCCCAGTCCTGCCTTATATCGCAGGGCAGGTACATTTTAAACGTGGTGTATCTGCGCAGGCAGTTTGAATAAAATCTGATAGTTAAGTTTGACATAGCTTTTCCTCCTGTTTTTTATATAATTATACTCCATAAAATCGGGTTTGTCTATGGACTTCAAAAAATTTATAGCAATAAAAATGCGGCGTATGCCCATTCAAAAGCACACGCCGCATTGCATTTTATATCATCTATCTCACGCAGATAAGGGTCGATACAAACAGTAACGCCTTTTTTTATGCTCTGCTTGATCTGCTAAGCTTTTTGACAAAGAGTACAGAGATAACAAGCACTGCTGGAAATACACAGCCTGCAAGCAGTCCTTTCTGAATGTCATCTCCAGCGTTTTGCGAAATGTTGCCAACGATAGCAGGGCCGAGCGCTCCGCCCATATCTCCTGCCATTGCCAGCAGAGCAAACATAGCCGTGCCGCCCGAAGGTATCTTTGCAGAGCAGATGCTTATTGTTCCGGGCCACATTATGCCTACCGAGAAGCCGCAGATCATACAGCCTGCAAGCCCTGCCAAAGGCAGTTGCGATAAAGAAGCGATGAGGTAACAGCCGAGGCAAAGCGCACCAGAGCCTATCATAAATTTCATAAGATCAAGCTTTTCGCCATATTTTCCGTACAGTGAGCGGCTTATACCCATTGTAACAGCAAACATACAAGGACCCGTGATGTCGCCCATTGATTTGGAAAGCCCCAATGCCGATTCTGCAAAGGCAGACGCCCATTGCGCCATTGAAAGCTCCGACGCGCCTGCGCATATCATAAGCAGTATGGCGAGCCAGAACAGCGGAACTTTAAGCAGACTGCCGATGCTCAAACCCTTGCCGTCCTCTGTGGGGTGCTCGATAGGGCAGATCGCAAAATTAAACACGTTGCAAAGGGGTATCACCGCCCATATGCAAGAAAGCACTTTCCAATTTTCTATGCCGAAAAGCGAGAAAAATAGCGTTGAAAGCAGTATAACTCCAACAGCACCCCAACAGTAAAAGGAGTGCAGCAAGCTCATCGCCGCCTCTTTGTGTTCAAACGGACAAGCCTCAACTATAGGACTGACAAGCACTTCTGTAAGACCGCTGCCTATGGCGTAGAGTATTGTACTGATAATTATTCCCGTAAACGGATCAGCTGTGATCTGCGGCAGAAAAGCAAGTCCTACAAGTCCGATAGCTGAAAGCATCTGCGAACCCACAACACATTTTCTGTAACCTATAACATCTGCAAAGCGTGCGCACAAAATATCCACTATCAGCTGCGTGATAAAGAAAACAGATGAGATAAGCGCTATTTTTCCCAAAGGTATCCCATAAGATTTATGAAATGTGAGAAACAGCAGCGGTGCAAAATTTGCAGCTATCGCCTGCGTGACAAAGCCCATATAACAGGCTATCAGCGTTTTTCTGTAATTCATATGGGCATCTCTTTCCTTTCTGTATTACTATTTTAACAAAGCCTTTTGCCCTTATCCAAGTCTTTTAAATACTGGCATAATGTCAAGAGGTGCAGGTACAGTCACAGTCTGACCTCCGTTGTATACTTTCTTGTCGGAAAGGCTCTCCCACTTGCCCTTCGGCAGATATACGCTGCGCTCTCTTGCACCAAGCTCAAGCACAGGGGCAACAAGATAATCGCTGCCGAACATATACTGTTCCGGAAGCTCCCAACACTTTTCGTCGTCGGGGAACTCAAAGAACATCGTTCGGATAAGCGGAGCGCCTGTTTTCGCCGTTTCCTCCATTAGTCCCGCAATGTAGTCCTTCATAGAAAGACGTATATCCAGCCACTTTTTCATGATCTCATATGCTTCATCACCGTAGCTCCAAAGCTCGTTGGGGTGACCTGTATAAAGGTATCCGCCGCCAAAATCACGGTCATCAAGCTTTGGAATATCCCAGTCAGGGCCACGGTTTCCGTGCATACGCAGGATAGGACAGAATACACCGTACTGATACCAGCGTATAAGAAGCTCCGTAAAATCGGGATCGTCCCAGTTGTCCGTCATAAATCCGCCAATGTCCGTCGTCCACCAAGGTATACCTGCAAGACCCATGTTCTGACCTGCAATGACCTGATCCTTAAAGGATTCAAAGTTGGACTGAATATCGCCTGTCCAAACAAGAGTTCTGTACTTCTGGCTTCCTACCCAGGCAGAACGACAGAGGTTTACCGCTTCATGATCTCCCTCGGCTTCCTGTCCGTTATAGAATGCCTCAACATATTTCTTCGGGTATTCGCAGCCTACCTTTGAGCCACGTCCGGTATAGTAGCGGTAATTTTCAAAATCGTACTTGGTGCTGTCAGGCTCGGAATTATCCAGCCAGAAAAGGTCGATGCCCAGGTCACGGTAATTCTGCCTGCATTTGCCCCAAACAAATTCCTGTGCTTCAGGATTGAAAAAGTCTACTGTGCCGCAGTCGCCCTCATAATCATAGGTCTGCACCGAGCCCACATCAGTGGTGCTTATGAGCGCCTTCTGCTCCATTTCATAATAATTTTCACTGCGCTTATCTACGGAAGGCCATACGGATACCATGACCTTAGTTCCCATATTGTGCAGCTCATCAGTCATTGCCCTTACAGCGTCCCTGCTCCAGTATTTCTCGTCAAATCTCCAGTCGCCCTGATATGGCCAGTGGAAAAAGTCGATAACTATAACGTCCAGCTTTATGCCAAGCTCTTTGTATTTTCTTGCGACCTCAAGCACTTCGTCAGGGGTGCGGTAACGAAGTTTGCACTGCCATAGACCAAGATAATCCTTGCTCATAACAGGTGCTCTGCCTACACATTCGGTATAATTTGTCACGATCTGTGCAGGGGTATCATCGGCTGTTATCCAGTAGTCTACCATATCGCTTTCGTCGGAGATCCACTTTGTGATATTTGTTCCGAAAGCGGCTTCGCCTGTTGCAGGATTGTTCCATAGCATACCATATCCCTTGCTAGAAATCACAAAAGGAACGCTGACCTGAGAATTTCGCTGTTCGAGAGGAATTACAGAGCCTTTAAGGTCAAGTATAGGCATCTGATACTGACCCATACCGTAAAGCTTCTCATCGGGATCAGACTCAAAGCGAACTGTTATCTTAAAATCATCAGAAGCAAGACCCTTGTATTCACGGGATCTGGTCTTGTAACATATAGCCTCTTTACGAATCGAGCCATAATAGTAGCTGTAATACTCCTGCAAAATAAGCTCGTTGTCTTTATAGAAGCATATTATGCCGACGCCGTTGATAGTTGCCTTTATCTTACCGTTTACTATCTCTGCTGTTTCGCTCCCTTCGTCAATGGTCACTTTTGCGCTGTGAGCCACGTTCTCGGTAAGAGCGTGTGCATTTTCGGGAAGTTTTTTAAGCAGTGTTGCTCTTACACGCAAAGCGTTGTTTCCCCAGCCCTCGATACGGATAGTTTCATTTTTGAACCGTGCGATAAGCGCACCATTATCTTCAATAAATCTTATCATTTTAATACCTCCTGTGGAATTTTAGTATTGACGTTTAATTAAATTTGCAGTATAATTATAACATCAAAAAGCGGAAATAGGTATAATTAAATTGCCTAAAACTATGAAAATAACGTCAAGTGAGGAACAGAAATGTCAATAGTTGATTACAGTGCACTGAAAAACGAAGAACACGGCGCTGAGCCGCCTTTCAAATCTGACGAATCAGGGCTGCACGGGGAAGCTGATTTTCCAATAGCCGTTTACGATGCCGATGTTACGAATAATTTTGTGAGCTGGCATTGGCACGAGGAGCTTGAATTTGGCTATGTGACAGAGGGCAGCGTGCTTATCGAGTGTGGAAAAAACAAGCATATACTGAACACAGGCGATATATATTTTGTAAACGCTAATACACTTCACGCATTGTTCAGATCAGGCTCCGGAGCTAAAAGCGTTTTTTGCTCTGTGGTCGTGCACGGTTCGATAGTCGGCGGAAAAGATAACAGCATTTATCACCGAAAATATGTTGCACCTATAACTGGCAGCAGCGGACTGCGTGAGCTGATACTTACCCCAAAGGACAGCGGATATTCAAAAATACTGGGGCTGCTCACGAACATATGGAACACGGAAAACACAAAAATGCCCGACCACGAGCTTTATGTACGCAGCGAGCTTTCTGAACTTTTTCGCATACTTATAAGCATTTCTAAAAAGAATGTATCGGCACGTCCTGCCGCAAGCATAGTGCAGGAAGCAAGGCTTCGTGAAATACTGGTTTTTATCCATGACCATTATGCCGAAAAGATCACCCTTGAAGATATGGCGTCAGCGGCATTTGTCAGCAAAAGCGAAGTGCTGAGGTGTTTTAAGAACATAACAGGACAGTCGCCGTTTGAATATCTAAAAAATTATCGTCTGCGCAATGCGGCATATATGATAAAAAACACATCTGACTCGATAAACACTATCTGTGGGCTTTGCGGCTTTGACGATCACAGCTATTTTTCAAAAGCCTTTAAAGAAGCCTACGGGTGCAGTCCAAGGGAGTTTAGAAAGTAAAATATACGGTGCGGTGTTTTTCAAATTTATCCGTCTGCCGTATAGACAAGGCCGATTTTATGAAGTATAATTATATAAAGATCAGGAGGTGTATTATGCGCATTGTAACTGAAATAAACGATAATTGGAGATTTGCTAAGCTGGAAAACGGCAGTTTAACGCCTGCCAAAGCAATTGACCCTGCATCTGTGGATCTATCCTGGCAAAAGATATATCTGCCGCATACATATAATTCCGAGGATTCGGCAAACAGCGCATATTACCGCGGTATGACCTGCTACCGCCGCAGACTTGCGCTTTCAAAAGAATATGCGGACAAAGCACTATATTTGGAATTTGGCGCAGCCAATACCATTGCAGATGTATATTTGAACGGCATTTTTGCAGGCAGACACAAGGGCGGATATTCTGCATTTCGTGTAAATATAACAGATCTTGTTCGCTTTGATAAGGAAAACCTTATAGCCGTACTTGTAGACAACTCGCCCACAAACTTTATCGCACCGGTGACAGAACAGGGCGATTTCACCAAAATGGGTGGGCTGTATAGAACGGCAAAGCTGATAGCCGCCGAAAAGGTACACATAGCGCTGGAGGATAGCGGCTCGTGCGGTGTCTACATAACGCCGAGAAATGTCACCTATTCTTCTGCCGATATAGATATAATTGTAAAGCTGGATCATCCCGAAAATACTACGGTAAAAGCTGTAATTACTGATTCCGGCGGAAAAACCTGCGCTGAGCTGTATGAACGTTCTAATAGCGATAATATCTTGCTTTCCGGTAAAATATCATATCCGCAGCTCTGGAACGGCGTAGATTCGCCCTGTTTGTATACCGCAGAGGTAACGCTGTATCACGATGGCAGATCAGTAGACAGCGCAGCTGTAAAATTCGGCATACGCACATACAGCATTGACCCTGAAAAGGGCTTTTTCCTTAATGGAAAGTATTATCCGCTGCACGGCGTGAACTATCATCAGGAAAGCTATGAGAGCGGCTGGGCAATGACCGACCCTCAGCGTGAGCGTGACTACGATATGATAAGAGATATGGGCTGCACAGCGGTAAGAATGGCGCATTATCAGCATTGCGGCAGCGAGTACGATATTTGCGATAAACTCGGCCTGTGCGTATGGACAGAGATAGGCATAATAAATAAAATGACGGATGATGAAAGCGAACAGCATACCCTAGCCGAAGGCTTTGCAGATAATGCAAAACAGCAGCTTCGTGAGCTTATACGGCAGAATTACAATCACCCGTCTATCATAGTGTGGGGCTTATCAAACGAACTTCATCAGATGTCAGACGAAATATTCGCACTTTATAAAGACCTATACAAAATCGCCTGCGAAGAGGACGGCACAAGGCTGAAAACCTTTGCGGACAACCAGTTTTACGGCAGATTTTTAGAGCTTCCCGCAGATGTTGTGGGCTATAACCGATATTTCGGGTGGTACAAGGAAGCAGGTGGGGCTGAGAAATTCGGCGAATGGCTCGACTTTTATCACGCTGAGAAAGAAAAGCGGCCTATCTGCATTTCTGAATACGGCGGCGGAGGGGCGCTCTCACAGCATAAGGATAACGTTGATTGGATGAGAGACATAGACCCGAACGGCGTGCGGCATTACGAAAACTATCAATCTCAGCTGCACGAAATTATCTGGCAGCACTTTGCCAAAAGAGAATATTTATGGGCTGAATTCATATGGTGTATGTTCGATTTCGCCTCGGCCGGCCGTAAAGAGGGCGACACTATCGGGCAAAACGACAAAGGGCTTTGTACCCGAGAGCGCATACCGAAGGACGCATATTTCTTTTACAGATTGGTATGGAGTAAAGAAAAAACGGTTTATCTGACAGAGCGCCGACACACATCAAGGGCGAGAAATATACCATATGTAAAGGTATATTCAAACGCGCAAAGCGTTGAGCTAACTATAAACGGCAAGCAAAGCGGCGTGATCTGCCGAAAAGACCTGCCCAAAGACGCCGACACAGTTTTTGTCTGGAATAACATTTCGCTCGATTGTGAGGAAAACATCGTTGTTGTGAAAGGCGTATTTGAGGATGGAACGGCAGGATTTGACAGAGCGGTATGGAACAGGTGAGGTGACGGCTTTTTATTAGGGCAATCCTGCTTGCTTTCCCCGTAGAAAAATGGTATAATGGGAGTAACAAATATTTTCAAGGAGGCAGGACAAATGGGCATTTACGTTAACCCTGATAATATTGATTTTCAGCGTTGTTTGCAACAGGATATATACGTTGATAAAAGTATGATAATAGAATGTATCAATAAATATATCAATACCGAAGACTGCTTTATCAATATCTCTATGCCCTTGCGCTTCGGCAAATCAATGACCGCAAATATGCTCACTGCTTATTACAGCCGCGGCTGCGATTCCCGTAAGATGTTTTCTGAGCTAAAGATCGCAAAATCTGCTGATTTCGAAAAGCATCTGAACAAGTATAATGTTATTCATATAAATATGGTCGATTTTCTTGACCGTTCAAAAACTATGGACGCAATGCTTGACTACCTTAGACGCAGACTGCTTCACGAGCTGAAAAAGGACTTTTCAGACGTTGATTGTTTTGACTGGGATAATCTGCAATCTGTGTTAGGCGAAATATATGCTGATAAGCGCATTGCTTTTATTTTCATAATCGACGAATGGGACTGCATATTCCGTATACACAAAAACGATTCTGACGCTCAGACAAAATATCTTGACTTTCTGCGAAATCTTTTGAAAGACCAAAGCTATGTTGCGCTCGCATATATGACAGGCATCTTGCCGATAAAGAAGTATGGCGAACATTCTGCATTGAATATGTTCACAGAAGTTTCGATGACAAATCCTCGTGAATATGCAGAGTATACGGGCTTTACTGAGGACGAAGTCAAGGGGCTTTGTGAAAAATATAATATGCCTTTTGATGAAACTAAGCGTTGGTATGACGGCTATAATTTAAAAGGCATTGCAACATACAATCCTCGTTCTGTGGTAATGTCAATGACAGGTCACGATTTTGACAGCTATTGGACTTCCACAGAAACCTATGAGGCGCTGAAAGTCTACATTGATATGAACTTTGACGGGCTTAAAGACAAAGTTACACGGCTTGTAGCAGGCGAGAAAATACCGATAAACCCGACAAAATTTCAGAATGATATGACTACTCTGCGCAGTGCGGACGATATTTTCACTCTGCTTGTCCACCTGGGTTATCTGACTTTTGACTTTTACACAAAGTGCGTGTGGATTCCAAACAGCGAAGTCGCTCAGGAGTTTATAAACTCTATCGAGGACGGCGGCTGGGAAGAAGTTATGAAAGCTATCAATGCTTCTGACAAACTGTTGCAGGCTACCATAAACGGCGACGAACAGACTGTTGCTGAACTTATCGACAAGGCGCACAGCGAGAATACGTCTATTCTTAAATACAATGACGAGAACTCGCTTTCCTGCGTTATTTCAATCGCTTATTACTCTGCAAAGAGGACATACACAGTGAAGCGTGAACTGCCTGCGGGCAAGGGTTATGCTGATCTTGTTTTCAAGCCGAGAAGAAATAACATCAATCCTGCGATGATAGTTGAAATGAAATACAACAAATATGCTGAGTCGGCGATACAGCAGATAAAGGACAAGAATTATCCTGACTGCTTGAAAGATTATTCAGGCGAGGTTTTGCTTGTGGGGATCAGTTATGATGATAATAAGAAGCATTGCTGCAAGATAGAAAAAATTTCGGTTTAAGCGTTAAGCTCGGTCTTTTTTGATGATCTGACGTGAAAATTGTTTTAGCTTCAGAAAAACGCAAGCAGAACGTACACAAGAAATGGCAAGTATGACATTTGCGGTTTGGATACAGACAGGCTTTCTTCAGAAGATAAGGCAAGACGGTATTGAATATAATGTACAATACTGATAAGATTTTTGACATAAGAGAATGTGGAGATAATGCTCTTGATATGATCTATTCTCTTGATGAAGGAAAGATCTGTTGTGATTATCCGCTTATATCATTTGATATGACAGGAGTGAACGTGTACGATAAGAGTAAGAAGAAATGCAGAGAAATAGATGATTATGAAGAACTGAAGGAGTGGTGGAGCAATGAAGATTAAACCGATCGTGATGCAAGAGATCAATACTACCCACACCTCTTTCATCGTTGATCTGCATCTCGATTACAACGTTACTTTTATCACAGGCGACTTTGGCGTTGGCAAATCCGCTCTGTATTCATTTATTGAAGAACTGTCTGCAAATGATAAAAGAATGCCTTTGTCAATAAAAAACTGAGCCACTTCGCTAATAAAAAAGTGAGCCAGATT
>ENA-OPWR01002789-OPWR01002789.1-human-gut-metagenome-genome-assembly--contig:-NODE-2789-length-11497-cov-2.370565_pt1 | contig 11497 bp, 10 predicted proteins | sample MGYA00241507_ERZ502006 | MGnify/ENA primary metagenome ERZ502006 (study PRJEB25962, sample SAMEA2043041) | human gut metagenome | biome: human gut; feature: human-associated habitat; material: faeces... | reverse complement strand
AAATAAAGTTCTATTTTTATAAAATTTATTCATATTATTATTTTTTGCAAAAAAAATAATAATATTATAAAATTATTAAAATGTAAAAAATTTGTAGACTTTTTTCTAAATATAGCTTAAAATAAATAAAGTGTAGGAGGTAATAATATGAATATATGGCACGATATATCTGCTGATAGAATAAAAAAAGATGATTTTATAGCAGTTGTAGAAATAGAAAAAGGTGGAACAAATAAATATGAATTAGATAAAGCTACTGGTCTGTTAAGATTAGATAGGGTTTTATATACAGCGACACACTACCCAGCAAATTATGGTTTTATACCTAGAACATATGCTGGAGATGGAGACCCATTAGACGTTTTGGTAATATGCCAAGAAAAGATAGTTCCCTTAACATTAGTGGAATGTTATCCGATAGGTGTAATGCTAATGACAGATAATGATGATTTAGATGAAAAAATTATTGCAATTCCAAAATCTGATCCATTCTTAAAGAATTGTAAAGATATTAAAGATTTACCAGAACAATATTCAGCAGAAATTATGCATTTTTTTGAAGTATATAAACAATTAGAAGATAAAAAGACAGAAGTAAAAGAAATGCTTGGAAGAGAAGATGCTGAAAAAATTATAGAAAAATGTATAAATAATTATAATGAAAAGTTTTTAAGATAATTTTAGATTGTGGGGAAAAAGAAATGTTAGAAAGAATTATTTTTAATATATTATCCTTTTCTCTTTTTATAATAATCTTCTTTAAAATAATCAAAAAAAATGATACAACATATGTTGCTCCATTAATTCTAGAAGCAATAGGAATAGCAATTGGATTAATAGAAATTTTGATTGGAAGATTTTTGGGGACGTTTATTAGGGTAATAACATATTTATTAGCGATAGTATTACCATTTGCTATAATTTTAATAGAAAAATATGGACTTAATTTTTCTGAAATGCTATATATTTTTCTTGCAAGATTATGTAGTATATTTAACAATAATAAAAAAGCAAAACAATTATTAATGAATCTAATTAATAAATATCCAGAAAGTTATAATGGTCATAGATTACTTGCGCAAAATTATGAAAAAGAAGGCGGAATGAGAAAAGCTATAGATGAATATGTTAAAGCAATAGATATAAACAAAAAAGATTATGATTCTTATTATAAAATATCTGAATTATTAGTAAACTTAGGAAAAAAAGATGAAGCTATCCAAATGTTAACTAATTTAATACATAATAAACCAGATTATTATAATGCTTCAAAATTACTAGGTGGATTATTATGTGAGCAAGAAAATTTTAAAGAAGCTATAAATGTATATATGAATGCTTTAAAGTATAACGACAAAGAAAGCTTCGAAATTTATTATAATTTAGGAATCGCTTATACAAGATTAAATGATTTTCAGAATGCAAAAAATTGTTATGAAAAGGCTGCAAAAATAAATGCATTAAATTATAAAGGTTATTATAATTTAGGATTAATTTCGATGCTATATGACGATTTGGACGAAGCAGAAAAATATTTTATAGAAGGAATAAAAGTAGAAGATACAGAACCAGAAAGTTGTTATCAATTAGCTAGAATATATGTTATAAAAGGAGAAAAAGAGAGAGCAATTAATTATTTGGATAGAGCAATAAATTTGGATAGTTCATTTGCAGAGAAAGCGGCTAAAGACACAGTTTTTTTATCTATAGAAAGGTATATTCCAAAAAATATTAATAAGATAATTAGAAAAAAGGTAGCTATGACCAAACCAGAGCTATTAGTAAAAAAACATCTTGAAGATACATATTTATTGGTTGGTAAAATAAGTAAAAATGAATTTAAAAATATGAATATTATCAAAGAAAAAAGCATAGATATACAAAAAGATGAAAGAGAAAATTTATAGGAGGCTTATTATGAAAAATATTTCAATTATAGGAGGAGACTTAAGGATTGTAAAACTTGCAGATATGCTAAAAGCAGATGGATACGAGGTATATACATATGGGATAGAACAAGCTCGTACTAGCAATGAAATAGTAAAATGTACTAGTATAGAAGAAGTTACATCAAAGTCTGACATAATTGTAAGCTCAATTCCACTTTCAAGTGATGGGATAAATATAAATACACCTTTTAGCAAAAATAAAATAGAAATATCAGAAGTAGCAAAGTATGTTAAGGGAAAAACTTTTATTGCAGGAAGAATAGAAGAGGAACTATATCAAAAGTTTAGTGAAACAAAGGTTATTGATTTATTAAAAAGAGAAGAATTAACAGTATTAAATACAATATCTACTGCAGAAGGCGCAATCCAAATTGCTATGGAAGAGTCAACTAAAACTTTACATGGTAGTAAGATTTTAGTAATGGGATTTGGAAGAGTAAGTAAAATCTTATCAAATATGTTAAAGGGAATTGGTGCAGAGGTATATTGCGAAACAAGAACAACAGTAAATTGCGCATGGATAAAAGCATATGGATATAAACCAATATTGCTTGATGAATTAGATAATGAATTAAACCAATTTGATATAATAATTAATACAATTCCTCATATTATATTAAATAAAGAAAAATTAAAACTTTTAAAAAGAGATTGTCTTATAATAGATATCGCGTCAAATCCAGGAGGAGTAGATAGAAAAGCTGTAAAAGAGATAGGAATAAAATTAATTTGGGCACTTTCTTTACCTGGAAGAGTTGCACCTATAACTTCAGCTGAATTTATAAAAGAAACATTAGAAAATATATTAAAAGATATAAAAAACAATTAGCTAAGGAGAAAAAAATAAAATGATGGAAATAACAGTTTTTAGAGCAATAATATTAGGAGCAGTTCAAGGACTTACAGAATTACTTCCAATATCAAGTTCTGCACATTTATTCATAATACCATGGCTATTCAATTGGGGAGAGATAGGAGATTTTGATGTTGCTTTGCATTTTGGAACATTGCTTGCAATTGGAATATTTTTCTTTAGAGATTGGATAAAATTAATAAAAGGTGGTTATGAACAAGTTGCTAAAAAGAAAAAAACATTTGAAGGAAAAATGTTTTGGTATATCGTATTTGCAACAATTCCGGGTGGAATCATAGGATATTTGTTAGACCATTATTGTGCAGATATATTAACAAAGCCAGAAATTATTGGTTGTGCGTTAATTTTTATGGGTATTATTCTATATATTATAGATAAAAAAGCAAAATCTAAAGTAAAATATGAAGATATGTCTTTTAAACAAACGTTTTTGATTGGGTTATCACAATCATTAGCATTCATACCAGGTGTTTCTAGATCTGGAGTAACAATGACTACAGCCAGAGCAATGGGAATAGAACGTGAATCAGCAGCAAGATATTCCTTTATGTTATCTGCACCAATAGTATTAGCTGCAACTATATTTAAGATAAAAGATTTTGTTTTTAGTGTACCATTTTTTGTGGGAATTTTAGTAAGTTTCTTGGTAGGAATAGTGGTAATTAAATTCTTATTAAAATACTTACAAACAGGTAACTTTAAAATATTTGCAGTATACAGAATAATAATTGGAATAGTTGTTTTAATAGTATTTATGAATAGAATATAAGATAGGGCTAAGCTCTATCTTTTTTTGTAGCAAATAATATAAAAAGTTTTTATTTATAACGTTGTAATAATTAGCTATAATTATTAGAAAATCAAAGATTTTTCTAATATAATTAAAAAAATAATTATAAATTATTGATATTTTAACGATTGTATTGTATGATAATAGAGTATAATAAAATCAAGCAGAAAGGGGTAAAAACCTAATGAATAAAATAATAAAAAAAGTACTATCTTGTTGCTTTATAATTTTACTTTTTGTACTTAGTGGTCAAATGGTATATGCAGATTCTGTAAATCAATTAGAAGCACAAGGAGCAGGGCAATTAGTTCAAATAAAAGAAAATTCAGAAAAGAAATTAGAAGATTACAAAGAAGAATATGGCTCTGATGCCTATGGTATTGCAGCATATATATTAAATGCAGTAAGAATATATAGCATACCAGTATGCTTTGTAGGAATAGCAATAGGAGGAATTTACCAAGTAATAGGTATCCGTAAGCTTGATGAAAGAGATAGAGGCTTTGGAATTATGATAGGATGTATAACTGTACTAGTAATAACACAACTATTACCACTTATATTTGCTATAGTTGTAAAAGGTTGGAGGGGTTAACGAATGAAAATATTATTTGCTGTAAATAATGAAAAAATATCAAAATCCATTATAAAGAAATATCAAAGTGATTATAAAGAAATAATATCATATAAAAATGTATATTATTTTAATGCTATCTTAAAAGAACTACAGAAAGATAATACTTATGATAGAATTATAATAAGTGAAGACTTAGAGCCTTTTACAAATAATAATTATGAACAAATCGATAAATTTATTTTTGAAAGATTAGATAATATTAGTGATGAGGCTACAAATTCTACAAGAGCAGATACTCCAATAATATTAATATGCTCAGATAGACGTACAAAGTCTGACGAAATATTAGTAAAATTATTTAGTATTGGTATATATAATGCTCTTATTGGAACAGATAGAAATATAGATGAAATCTGCAAATTAATAAAAGTACCTAGAACAAAAAAAGAAGCAAAAATATATTATAAAATTGATGCAGAAGAAGTTACTTATCAATCAGAGAATGAAAATGATGTTAGCGAATCAGAAATACAAAGTATATTAGCTCATTATAAGAAAATAGGAAGAGATGAACAAAAATGTGTAGATAGTTTTGACTCTATAGCACAACAATATACAGATGTTCAATTAAAAGTAATTGCAAGTTTTCTTCCTTTAAATGTAAAAGCAATATTGGAAGAAAAATCTCCTAAATATCAACAAATTATGTCATTAATGGGAGAAAAAAGAAGTTCAACTGGAACAGCTAAAACTAAAGATATAGAAGATAACGGGTTAAAAATTGGATTTATAGAATCTTCAAATGGCAAAAGAAATCTTGGTAGACCAGTTATTATTCCATCAGCAGTAAATACAAATAAAGTAAAGAAAATGTCAGCCAAAACTACAGCTTCTTCAGGTTTAAATATACCAGAACCAATTGAGCCAATAATAGATGGTATAGATGACGAAGACACTTCAAGTGTTCCAGAGCCAGTAGAAGAAGTTAAAACAAAAAGAAGAGGTAGACCTCCTAAGAAAAAAACAGAAGAAGAGGTTGTTAAGGCAGAAGAAAGCAAACCAAAAAGAAGAGGTAGACCTCCTAAAAAGAAACAAGAAGAAATTACAATGCCAGGTTTCGATGATGACGATGATGAACCACAAGTAAATACGATGCCAGGTTTCGATGACGATGATGAACCTCAGGTAAATACGATGCCCGGTTTTGATGATGATGATGAACCACAAGTAAACACTGTACCAGGTTTTGATGATGATGATGAATCACAAGCAAACACAATACCAGGTTTTGATGATGATGACAATGATCCACAAATAGACAATAGTTCGGATTTTTCAAGTACTACTCAAAGTAATGGATATATACCTTTTGATTTAAATTCACCTACTGGGAGATCAAATGATTATAATCAAACAAAATTAACAAACACAAGAAGAACATATCCAACAGATGCAATAGATGCATTATTAACTAGAGAAAAGAAAATTGTAACATTTGTTGGAACAAGTAAGAATGGAACATCATTCTTAGTAAATAATCTTGCACTTAGTTTATCTAAAAAAGGAATAGATGTAGCGATATTAGATGCAACAAGAAATAGAAATGCTTATTATATCTACACAGAAAACGAAGAAGATTTAAGACAAATTGCAGAGAAGAGTATTCCAAATTTAATTAATGGGGTTGCAGCAGGATTAAAGGTAGATAAAAATTTAACTGTATATACAGCACTACCAGATGATGATGTACCTATGGAACAATACGAAGAAATATTATCAACATTAGTAAAAAATCACTCATTAATATTAATTGATTGTGACTTTGAAACAGATTTTGGATATTTTGCTGCATCACAGGAAATTTACTTAGTACAAAGTATGGATATTATAACTATCCAACCACTTACTGCTTTTTTAAGAGATTTACAAAGCAAAAATATATATCAACCAGAGAACTTAAGAATTGTTATTAATAAGGAATTACCTGTTAAAACTCTTACTGTAAAAAATATTATCGGTGGATTATCATTTTACAATGACCCATCAATGTCATTTATGAGAGAATTATTTAATAGGGAAACAGCTAAATATTGTACAATTCCATTTGAAATTGCAACTTATTCAAAATATTTAGAGGGATTAGTTAACTGCAAGATTTCTTTAAATGGATATTCAAAGGAATTTATGCAAGCATTAAGAACATTAGAAAATATGGTATATCCATTAATGGAACCAACACCTGCTTCAAATAGAGGTGCTAAAAGTAATAACAATTATGAAAGAACTAGATTTTCAAACGAAATGAATGATACATTAAATCAAATGAAGAAAAATTTTTAGAATAATATAGAGGTGAGAAAGTTTTGACAGTAGCAATATTAATAACTATAGTTATATTAGTTTGCATAATAATAGCATTAATGGCATACAATATTTCTATTCATAAAAAGATAACGAAATTTAGTAATATTAGTGAAAAAATAAATGGCTTAAATGTATTACAAAATTTTATGGATACAATAGGCGAATATTCTAGTGTTGAAGAAAAAATAGAAAAAATTAACGAAATTATATTAAATAAATATAATATTTTAAAATATTCGACAATAGTAGTATTCAATGGAGCAGAGTACGAATTAAAAGCATCAAATGTAGATGAAAAGCACTGGCAAACATTAACAAAATTAGGCGATGAAGAGATTTTTAAAGATAGCATTGCAACAGCGACACCTAAATATATAACTGTAGAAAAAGAATCAGAAAAATTGCCATATCAAAAAATGGAATTTGGACGAGCTAAATCAGCAATGTTCTTTCCTTTATATATAGACAATGTTTATATTGGATATTGGCTAATCGAAAGTAGCGAAATTCATGCTTTTGATAATATAGATACAGCAATAATAGAAGTAATAAGAGATAATATTGTTACAATATTAAAAACTGTTCAATATCAAAATACAGTAGAAAATACTGTAAGAACAGATTTATTTACAGGACTAAATTCTGCTGAATACTTATATGGGTTAGGAAAGAAAGAAGTTGATAAATATACAATCTCAACAGTTTGTATGTTTAGAATAACTAATATAGAGGAAATAAACGAAAAAATAAGTAGACATTTAGGAAATAAAGTAATTACAGAAGTAAGCAGATTTTTCGAGAACAATATATCTAAAGACTACCTATTTGTAAGATATATGGGACCAAAATTTGTAATAGTATTTTCTGGAGTTCAATCTGAAGATGTTGCTAACTTCTTGGAAGATATTAAATCACAAATAGAAGAAATGCAAATACACCCAGATTTAGATGACAAGGCAATAGCAAATGTAAAAAATAAAGAAGAAATATATGTTAGTCCAAGATTAAATTTTGTGTTAACATCATATTATAAAGGAACATCAATGGATGGATTAACTAAAAAGTTAGAAGAATATATTGATAATGCTGATAAATCTGAAAGTGATATAAATTATATTTAAAAGGAGGAATGTAACATGTCAAATTTTGATAAAACAATGAGTTTTAAGGTAGAAAGAGACCAAAATATTAAGGTAAAGGAAATTTTGAAAGAGGTTTACGATGCCTTGGTAGAAAAAGGTTATAATCCAATAAATCAAATAGTTGGATATATTCTTTCTGGAGACCCAACTTATATAACAAGTTATAATGATGCAAGAAACAAAATAAGACTTATAGAACGTGACGAGTTATTAGAAAAAATGGTGAAAAATTATATAGGATTAGATGATAAATAATATGAGGATATTAGGAATTGATTATGGAGATGTAAGAACTGGAGTAGCTATAACAGATCCATTAGGTATCACAGCTCAAGGACTAAAAACTATAAATAGTCAAAATAGTGATAGGATTTTATTACGAGAACTTGAAGAAATAGTAACAGAATATAATGTAGAAAAAATAGTAATAGGAATGCCATTAAATTTAAAAGGAGAAAAGACTGTACGAGCAGAGAAAACGGAAAAATTTATCCATAAATTAAAATGTAAATTTGGAAAAATGCCTATCGAAGTCATAGATGAAAGGCTAACAACAGTTCAAGCGCATAAAACAATGAACTTTTTGGACGTGAATAAGAAAAATAAAAAAAATATTGTCGATACTATAGCAGCTGTATATATTTTAGAGATATATCTTGGAAAAGAACAGAAAAAATAGTTGCAAAAATTACAAAAATAGTATATGATAAGAAAAATTGAAAATAATAATATCAAGATATCGAAAGGAGAATAATATGAGTGAAGATATCAACACACCAAATAATGGTGAAGAATTAGACAATATAATAATTTTAAATGACGAAAATGGAAACGAAGTAAAATTTGAATTTTTAGATTTAATGGAATATGAAGGAGAAGAATATATAATATTATTACCAACAGAAGAAGGAGAAGATAATGACGAAGTTGTTATCTTAAAAGTAGAAGATGTAGAAGATGATCCAGATATGGAAACTTATGTTAGCATAGATGATGAAGATACTTTAAATGCAGTATTCGAAATGTTCAAAGAAAAATTTAAAGATGAATTTAATTTTATAGATGAATAATAAATACAATAAAAAAGAGGAGTAATTATATTGGAGTATTTAGAGAATAAAGGTTAGTAGCTGAAAGCCTTTTATATTAAGATATAATGAAGGTAGCTTTTTTGGTAGATATAGTGAACTAATAGTAAGTATATCCGGGTTGGCTCCGTTAAAAGCTATAATGAGTATTATTAGAATATTAAGGTGGTACCGTAAGAGTAATCTTGCCCTTAAAGGCAGGCTTACTCTTTTTTTATTTGAACTTTGAACTTTAGGGACGGAGCTAAAAGTTCAAATAATTTACATAAATTATGTAATAAAATAAATAAGGAGGAATATTTATGAATTATAATCACAAATTAAACGATAAGTATAATCCAAAAGACTTCGAAGAAAAGATTTATAAAGAAACAGAAGAAAAAGGTTATTTTAAACCCAATATGGATAAAAGCAAAGAAGCTTATTGTATAATGATGCCTCCACCAAATGTAACTGGAAAGCTACATATGGGGCATGCTTTGGATGGAACAATACAAGATATATTAATTCGTTTTAAAAGAATGCAAGGATATAATGCGTTATGGCTTCCAGGTTCTGACCATGCTTCAATTTCAACAGAAATGAAAGTAGTTCAAAAATTAAAAAAAGAAGGAAAAACAAAACATCAAATTGGTAGAGAAGAATTCTTAAAAGAGACTTGGGATTGGACACATTTATATGGTGGAACAATACAAGAACAACAAAAGAAACTAGGATGTTCTTGTGACTGGGATAGACGTAGATTCACATTGGACGAAGGTCTTTCAGAAGCAGTTAAAGAGCAATTTGTTAGATTGTATGAAAAAGGTCTAATTTATAAAGGCAAAAGAATGGTTAACTGGTGTCCAAATTGTAATACTACAATTTCAGATGTAGAAGTTGAATATCATGAAGAAAATACACATTTATGGCATATTAGATATAAAGTAAAAGATGAAGATAGATATATAACTGTAGCAACAACAAGACCAGAAACTATGCTTGGCGATACAGCTGTTGCTGTTCATCCAGATGATAAAAGATATAAAGATTTAGTTGGTAAAACATGTATTCTGCCAATTATGAATAAAGAAATTCCAATTATTGCTGATAGATTTGTAGAGACAGAATTTGGTACAGGTGCTGTTAAAATTACACCAGCACATGATATGAATGATTATCAAGCTGGATTAAGACACAATCTAGAAATTATAGAAGTTTTTGATGAAAACTTTAAAATGGGAAATTTAAAACCAGAATATGCTGGTATGGAATTAAAAGAAGCAAGACAAAAAATAGTAGCAGAATTGGAAAAAATTGGAGCTTTAGTAAAAGTTGAAGATTATACACATAATGTTGCAAAATGTGAAAGATGTAAAAATACAATAGAGCCAAAAATTTCAGAGCAATGGTTTGTAAAAATGAAACCTTTAGCAGAACCTGCAATTGAAGCAGTAAAAAACGATACTATTAAATTTGTACCAAAAAGATATGAAAAAACATATTTTAATTGGATGGAAAATATCCAAGATTGGTGTATTTCAAGACAATTATGGTGGGGACATAGAATTCCAGCATATTATTGTGATGAATGTGGACATATAAATGTTTCAAAAACAAAAGTAGAAAAATGTGAAAAATGTGGAAGCACACATTTACATCAAGATGAAGATACATTAGATACATGGTTCAGTTCTGCATTGTGGCCATTTTCGACTTTAGGTTGGCCAAATAAAGATTCAGAAGATTTAAAAGATTTTTATCCTACAAATGTTTTAGTAACAGGATATGACATCATTTTCTTCTGGGTTGCAAGAATGATTTTCTCTGGTTTAGAATTAATGAAAGAAAAACCATTTTCAGATATATTAATACATGGAATTGTAAGAGATAGCCAAGGTAGAAAAATGAGTAAAACACTTGGAAATGGTATAGATCCACTTGATGTAATTGATCAATACGGAACAGATAGTTTAAGATTTTCATTAATTAGTGGAACAACTGCAGGAAATGACATTAGATATATGCCAGAAAAATTGGAACAAGCATCAAACTTTGCAAATAAAATTTGGAATGCAGCTAAATTTATAACAATGAACTTAGCAGATGATGATAAAGTTAGAGAATTTTGCTATCAAGTATATGAAAAAGATAAAAAATATAATCCAGATTTATTAAAAATTGAAGATAAATGGATACTAAATAAACTTGATAAATTAGTAGTAGATGTTAGTAAAAATATTGAAAATTATGATTTAGGAATTGCTTTAGACAAAATATATTCATTTATTTGGAATGAATTTTGTGATTGGTATATAGAGATGGTAAAACCAAGAATATATAGTGATGATGAAAATGTAAAAGTTGCAGTAAGTGATATATTAAATCATATATTTAGTTCATCATTAAAATTATTACATCCATTTATGCCATTTGTTACATCTGAAATATATTCAAAATTAATATGTTTTGGAACAGAAGACTTAATGGTAAGTAGCTGGCCAACTTTAAGAGATGAATTTGTATTTGATAAAGAAGAAGATATCATAGAAAAATTGAAAAAATTAATTGTTGAAATTAGAAATGTTAGAACAAAAATGAATGTTCATCCATCTAAAAAATCAAAATTAATTTTAGTAACAGATTCATTAGAAAATGAATTAGAAGAATCAAAAGAATTTTTAACTAAATTAGGATTTGCTAGTGAAATAAAGATTCAAAAAGATTTAACTGG
>ENA-OPWR01002785-OPWR01002785.1-human-gut-metagenome-genome-assembly--contig:-NODE-2785-length-11520-cov-1.789882_pt1 | contig 11520 bp, 9 predicted proteins | sample MGYA00241507_ERZ502006 | MGnify/ENA primary metagenome ERZ502006 (study PRJEB25962, sample SAMEA2043041) | human gut metagenome | biome: human gut; feature: human-associated habitat; material: faeces... | reverse complement strand
AAATTTCAGGTTGGAGATCTTATCCAGATCATGGTCAATAAAGTAGAAGGAACGGAACCGGATGAAATTCATGTGGAAGTTGATGCGAAAAGTCCGACGGCGAACATCAATAAGGACAATCTTAGGAAATGCCACAGGCAGGGAAAGTACACTGGAGTTATCACTGAGGTATATAAGGGAACTTATTTCATTCGTCTGGATATTGGAATAAATGCGGTGGCGCATTCCTGCAACATGTCTGCACTTCCTGGAAAGGGAGATAAGATTGGAATCGTGGTGACCAGAATTAACGATAATTACGAGGTTGTAGAAGGAATCATCACAAGACTGATTAAAAGGTGGAAATAAAAGTTTAAAATCCTATTGACACAGAAAAAGCATTTTTTTTACAATCGGGGCAAACAGGAAAGGAGACAAATTGAATGACAAAAACGAAGAAAAAAAAGCAGACTGAAAAACTGTATTGTCCATACTGTGGAAGGATGGCAGTGTTACGCCCGGCAAAGCATGTCTATGGCAGTCAGAACCTGGATCCTGGCAATTACCTGTATGTCTGCAGTGGTTATCCATCCTGTGATTCCTACATCGGGGTACATAAAAAGACCATGCGCCCTATGGGAACCCTGGCAAATGGGGATCTGCGCCATAAGCGGATTGAAGCGCACCGGGCCTTAAACCAGGTGGTAAATTCTGGAATAATGACAAAAAAAGGTATATATCTGGTTGCAGAACAGGTTCGGTCTAAGGGAAAAAGATATGCACATCGGAAAGTTTTCAGAATACCGGTGCGAAGAAACTGCCCGGGAATGCAAGGCTTTACTGGAACAACATACAAAAAGAAAGCAAACTGTTTCAAATAAAACAGATCTGGCGGCATGAAGAAAGGAAGGCATTGTTTGCGTCTGCAGGCTAATGAAGAGGATGTTTACCGTTTAATGGACACAAAAGAACGGTACTTCTGGATGATTGGTATCGGCTCTTTACTGGAGGGAATCGCAGCATATTTCCTATACTTTCGGATCAAATGCTGGGACCTGTTATATCTATGCGTGATACTTGCCTTGGGAATTATACTTCTTTTAAGACAGGCTGTTAAAATCAGCAGAAAGATCATGGAAGCAGAAGTTTGCTATATGGAGTTGGACGTATACAGTCTGGCGGTCTGCCAACCGGAGAAAAACGGACATTATGAATGCTGTCGGATATTTTACAATGAAATAGACAAGATTGTAGAAGGCACCCTTCGAGGAGTCCCTGAGTTTTATATTGTTTTAAATGATCAGAAAGAAAGAGAAAGCTTTTTTCTTTTAGACGAGGAAGAGCAGAACCGAAATATCTTTCGAGTTCGTTCATTTGGATTTGACCATCAGGAATTTATCGAATTTTACAGGAAGCTACGGTGGAACGTACCTGGAAGGGTCCGGATCATCGGAACAAAAAATCAGGATGTGTGGAATCTTCGAAAACCAAATATGGAAATCTGTATCATAGCAGGAATGATTGCCTGTTATGTGATTCCAAAACTCCTGGAAGTCATGAAGCTGTTTTAGGAGGAAAAAGGCTATGAAATGGTACACGGCAATCGGCTGTAAAGGAGAAGATGGGGAAGGGCAGCTTCTGGTGAAAACTGATAACCAGGAGAAGGTACTTACAGAAATGGAGACCATGCTCTGGGCAGCCCTTACCTGGACAATATGTGCAGAAAACAGAATCTACTCTCAGATGTACCGGGTACTCTGTATTACATTTGGGAAAGAACGTGCAACAGAGTGGGCGGATGAAGAGGATTTTTTGTTTTGCTTAAGGCGCCTGAAAAAGCGCAGACTGGTAGCAGAATGCGAAGGGGAAAATAAAGAGGAGGCTTTGCAATTTCTTCTTAGTAAATCAGTAGTAGTCCCTGTTGTAGATTCCTTTTCTGGCCGTGTAAGGGAATTTGCAGAGAATCTGGTTCTTGGAAAAGGAATAAAAGCAGCGATGCGAGCACTTAAAAAGCCGGTATTTACTTATGAAGAACTCAGGGTGCTGCAGCAAATTTCCAGAAACGGGTACATTCCAGACCATCTGGCCAGCTTAAATGAGCAGGCAGGGAATGTCCTGCTATCAGCAGAAGAAAAGAAGAAAGTTCAGGATCAGGTTGGGGTGGAATTCATGCAGATTCTGATTTCCTTATATCAAAAGAAACAGTTTGTGATCAGCTACATCAAAGAAGGAGGCTTCCTTGAAGAAAAGAAACAAATGGAAAATATGGCTGTCTAATGCAATATTGAAACACCGGCGAACCTATGCCGGTATACCCGGATTTTTTAAAAAGAGAATTGTGAATACTTTATGTTTATCATTTCTCTTACTGTATGGAGGCTGTGCACTTGGCCTGGCACAAAGATCTGCCGGATTTGTGGGCTGGACAGTCTTTTTAACTATCTGTGGGATCGGGGATGCGGTTTATGTTTATTATCTGGCAGTGACAAGATCCTATGAGGTGGTGGAAGGAACAGTATCTGAAATCCATGCGGAACTTTTTTTTGATGGCTTTAAGAGGGTTATAGTGTTGCAATCAGATGGGCTTACTACCGAGCTGTTGCTTAACAAAAGAACCAATGTTATGCATGGGAAATCTTATCGATTCTATTTTAATCAAAATGCACATGCATTTTCTGGCATTCACAGGCTGGACGCTGCTTTTGATTTTGGAAATTTTTTTGGCGTGGAGGAGGTAAAAGAGTAATCCAGGGCGGGGAGCATCAGGCATGGTTCGAGTCCATGCCGCTCTGTTTCCATACAGCTGTATGGAAAATATGAAAAAAGGAGAGATTTTATTTATGTCGGAAACAAAATGTGGAACCGTGAAATGGTTCAGCGCAAAAAAAGGTTACGGATTTGTAACCGGGGAGGATGGGGAAGATTACTTTGCCCATTTCTCCCAGATTAAAATGGAAGGTTTTAAAAGGATTTCCGGCAAGCAGCCTGTACAGTTTGAAGTCGGTGCCGATGAAAATGGCAGGGAAATTGCAGTGAATATTGTCCCTCTTACAACAGGGGAAGAAGCGTAAGAGCTAACAAATTTTGAAACACAAAATATATAAAAAATGTGTTTGACAGCCACTATATCTTGTGGTAACCTTTAAATGAAATCATATTTTATCAGCCATTACATGGTTGATCTTTCATTTGGATCCGGACATTCCGGATGTTTATCTTTTGGGCAGTTCGCCTTAAAACCAGCAAATACTTTGGAACATTGGAAGACGCGAAGAGAAAGGTTTTCTTTTGGTGTCTTTTTTTGTTAAAAAAATGAAAAGGAGGAGCCAGAATGAGAAAAATCAAAGAGACTGTACTGGTCAAAATGAAAAAAAGAAGTGCCAAATAACCCAAAAAGAAAAGGAGAAGATTTATGCGGGAAGTAAACTGGGATGATGTAAATTTATTAGAACTTGGAGTGCTGCTTGACATGGCAAAGGATGGATATTTTTTCCAGATTGCGGATGGACGCATCAGATCCATTGTAGTAAAGCTCATTTCCTGAACTCAAAGGAGGGGCTATGTACTATAAGGATGATTTTAACGTGACATTTAAAGAGGAATCTGCTTTTTACAGATATCTGGATGATGTTGAGAAAAGGGCTGAATGGTTCCGTGCACAGAGTAAGAATCTGAAGGTAGAAGCAGTAACAAAAGATAGTATCTGTTCCCCGATTGGAAACATTGGTCTGGAATATTTAAAAGAAGATACCCTGAAAAATTCCGGGCTGATGATAAAAACCCCGGATCGCAGCTGCTATCTTGGAATATCTGCAGTCAAAAGCTTAAAAGGCAGAGCCCGGATTGATGGAAAGGCTCTTGCAGAACTGGACAAGGAAACTCTTGCCTATATTCTGAATGAATGCCTGAAAGTTTCTAAGGGAAAATCCCTACTCCGCTTTTGTGAAGGCAAGGTGCGGGCAGTTTTATCCGGTGATGAAAAGGATTATTCAATTATGTCCATGCCGGAGGTCTACACAATTGCAGGAGCTTATATCTATAGTGATTTTGAAACAGCTGCCTTTAAGTCCGGATGTGCAGACCACAATCTGGTAAATGCAACATGGGAGTTAAGGGACCAGCGGCTGAACGAATCTTATCAGGAATTATTAGGACGTTATGGGAAAACTTTTAATGGGGAACTGTCTGCGTCAGTCAGGATCAGCACATCTGATGTAGGAAGCTCCGGTGCCAATATATTTTATACGGTGTCTGCCAATGACCAGTATATTGTATTAGGTGAAACCCTGAAAGTGCGTCATAAAAACTGCAAGGGAACCGAAGATTTCAACCAAAATATGGCATCCATTTTTGAATATTATAAGGCAGCCGTACAGGAGGTTTTGCAGCTTTGTGATATCTGGGTGAATCATCCTGCAAATGCCATGATCGGTGTCATGAAGCAGGCAGGCTTTTCCAAAAAGCTGATTGCAGAAACGGTAGAACGCTACCGCGCATCAGCTGGAGAGCAACCTTGCAGTGCCTATGAAATCTATTGTGGAATCTGTGATGTTATTTCAATCGCAAGGCAACAGGAAACCAATGAACGGGGACTGCTTCTTCTGGAAGAAAAAGTGGCAGCCTGTGTAAACAGGCGCTGGCACGAGCTTGACATTCCAGGGGAAATTAAATATTAGGTAAAAACAGACGAAGGCAGGAAATCCTGTCTTTTTTGTATACAGGAGGAAATTATGCAGTATCCGGATTGGCTTATGAAAGCAAAAGAATCTAAGAAACTACTCCAGTGGATACAGGATCCGGTGCACAGCTTCAAAATGTTTCACGGTCGGCTATTACTAAAATGCCAGGAAGAGGACTGCATAGTGTTTTATGCAGTTGATTCCAGGGAAAAGGATTGTTTACAGCTTAAGGAACCAAAGCTTTGTGGTGTACTTTATCTGCCGGATTATTTTTTGTATGAAGTGGACACTGCTTTTTATGAAGCAGTCGGGATACCTGCCGATTTTATTTTTCCAACCAGGGAAAATCTTAAAAAAGAGGTGGAAAGCAGGGTCACCCATCTGGTGAAGAATCTGATTGATACAAAATGGGACAAGCTCCTGTTAAAGTACCAAAACCAGAGGGACAGCCTTTTTCCTAATATAAACCGGACACAGGTGCAGGAAACTTCCAAAAGATACCTGAAGACCCAAATAAAGCCGGAGGAGCTGTTTTACAGTCCGAAGTTTTCCTTTGCAAAGATGCAGGTGGAGTACACGGATGTAATGTTTCTTTACTGTCTGAACCACCACGAGAAGGCTGTACAAATGATTGCAGATAAATGGCTGAAGGAATCTCTTTGGGAGATTTCCCAGAAAAGGATCTACCTTGAATGTGTCCGCGAAGAAATGGAAGAGCTGCAAAAAAAGGCAGCATAAAGGAGGAAATGGATTTATGAGTAAATTTGAGTATCTGAATCTGACTCAGAAGATGATCAAAATAAGGAAGATGGTACCAAAACTAATCAGGAAACGGTACAGCGAAGAAGTACCTTATGATTTTGTGCGGCTGGATGATATTTATGAATACCTTACCCCGGCGCTTACGAAATATGGTGTGGATTTTGAGGTACTTACCGAAAAGCCCACCCAGGTGGATTCTTCCGGAAACCAGGTATATCTGATACCATTTGGCAATTTATGGCGGTATGAAGCAGATCTGAAGCTCTGCTGGGTAAATGCAGATCGTCCAAATGAAAAAAGTTACAGTGACATTCATGTGGTCGGAACCAATGAGGTTCCGGACAAAGCCAAAGGTGCAGCCTGGAGCTATGGACTGAAATATTATCTATTAAATAAGTATAACATCGTCCAGGCAAACACCGAGGATCCGGACATGCGCGGCCCTGCTCCGGATGGCGACAAAATAAAAAAAGAAAAAACACAAAACAAAGTAGAAAACACGAAACCAGACTTATCCCCTAAGAAAACGGTTTCGGTTACTAATGCTGTAAAATCAGAGCCCAAAAAGAAGGAAGCCAAAGAAAAACTAGTACATCCCCCGAAATCTGGTTCTGCTGAGGCTTCTGCTGAAGAAATCGGACAGTCCTTAAAACGAAACGAAAAACTTACCTCAAAGACAGTTCATAATGGCAATGCAGTGAGTGGCAAACAGACTGTTAAGATTTCGGAAGATTCTTTTGATCTTGAAATCAGTCCTGACGAGATCCGTGATTTACAGGATAATGATGATAATTTACCAGGCCAGATGCAGTTTGGCATGGAAGAAAAGAACCCAGAAGAGGTTTTTGAAGAGACAGACCAGGAAGAGGAAGAATTTCACCTTGTCAGTGAGGAAGATGAAAATCCATTTGACGACGAGAAGGAAGAGGAGACAGCAGAAGATTTCCCTATGGATTCAGAAGAGGATGATGTGGAAAAAGCGAAAAAAGTAATATGTAATTTTGGCTTATTTAGTGGGATGTCCCTTGGTGAAATTTTGTATAAACCAGACGGTCCCAAAACTTTAAGATGGATGGGAAGCGGATATAAAGGAAGCAATAACGAAATGAGGAAGGCTGCGAAGATTATTATGGATTACGAAGATCATAAAAAAATAGCAGCATAAAATGATTGTGGCTCCGGAAATACGGAGCCACATTTTTTAGGAGGAATCATGTACGAACATCCATTTACCATAAAAGAAGTGGCGTGGCTGTTATCCATCCGTTGTCTTGATGGCGGCTCCGCCCAGGAATTCCCGGTGGAATGTCCATACTGCGGTGACACCAGAGGAAAATGCAGTTTTTGTGTCAGTAAAAATGGAGAAATGAAAAATGTTTTTAACTGTTTCCACTGTGGGGAAAGCGGAAATATGCTTACCCTGTATGCAGACATTATGGGATTTTATGGAGCAGACCGGTGTAAGGAAGCTTATCAGGATATCCGGAAACGGCTGGAACTTAACAGGCAGGTGACAGGAAATGGGTATAAAAAGATGACAGCCAGTTCTGGCATGAAAGAGGTGGTGCCTAAAAAATCACCCGAGTACCTGGATTTTGTGTACCGGGAACTGCTTTCCCTTTTAAAGCTTCAGGAGCGCCATAGACAGGATTTTAAAAGACGCGGTGCTGCTGACATAGAAATAAAGGAACTGGAACAAAAAGGATATAAAAGTATTGAACCGGAAAATTCCGTTTCTATAGCAGAAAAACTGTTGAAAAAAGGTTTAAGGCTGGATGGAATCCCAGGTTTTTTCCGGAACCGGTCTGGTATATGGGAAGCAGCTTTTTATGAGGGAAACCAGGGCTATCTGTGTCCGGTGTATTCCCTTGATAGAAAAATGGCAGGTTTTCAGATACGTGTTGACAATCCTATAAATCACCGGAAATATATCTGGTTTACAAGCAGTGGATTTTCGGGAGGGACTTCAAGCGGCAGCCCGGCCGGGGTGTCCGGCTATATAAGCCCGGTGCAAAGGAGCATCCATGTAACAGAAGGAATTTTAAAGGCAGAGCTTGCCAGCCTGAGAAGTGGATATCCTTATATTGGAATCCCAGGGGTGGAAACTATAAAAGTCTGTTTCCTGTGCTTGCAGATTTAAAAAGCAGGGGGTTACAGACCGTGTACGAATGTATGGATATGGACAAAATGATGGATCTTACCTGCCGTTGTGACTGTATGGAAAAGTGCATCGTATGTGGGACACCGGAACGTTTGTTGAGAAAACAGGAGTGCCCACAAAAAAGGAGGAAGCGTGATACCATCCGGAAAGGATGCCTTAAACTGTATGACATGTGCGAAAGGCTTGGGTTAAACTGCCAGAGAATCAGCTGGGACACGGATGCAGACGGTTTGTGGCTTGGCAATTACAAGGGCGTAGATGACTGGATTTACAGCAAGCCACCAGAAGAAAAAGAGAGTTTTTATTGATTTAGTCAAATAAAAGGGGATCTGAAATCTGTATTCAGGTCTCTTTTTATCTGGCTAAACAGGCCAGTAGAAAGGAGAAAAAGATGGAAATCAGGGACAGACCATGCCTGGTAAAAACCAGGGACAGACCATTATCTAGGAGAGGAGAAAAACATTGGGTAAATTTAAGGGAAAAAGGTGGCTTGCAGGTGCAATGGCGGTTATGCTGTGCTGCAGCAGCTTCCTTCAGACAGGTGTTTTTACAGTATCCGCTGAAGCGGAGACAGAAGTGGCACAGGAGGCTGTGCAGGAACCGATGGCAGTAGAGAAAACAGAAGAAGAACTGATCGCGGAGACCGTTTCTGATCCTTCTCTTGCTCTTGAAATTAAGCAGGGAACTGCCTTTGATGTAGTGAAAGATTTTACAGGGTTAGGCTTAAAAGATGGTGACAGGGCAGAACTGAAAAAGGCTGCCATGGAGGATGGAACCACATTTGATTCTGGAAGACCAGGGATCTATAAATGTGTTTATCAGATCACACCTAAAGAAGGTGATTCTTATCTGGTTGCAAGAACCATTACCGTAACTGAAAAAGAACCGGAAACCCAGGCTGCTGGACATTCCGGTTCTGAGGAGTCTGGGGACAGCGAAGATCCTGACCCTCTGCCTGAACAGCCAGCAGTTGCTGTGGAAGTTCCGGCAGAAGAGGAAAAAAAGGATGCAGATCTGGCAGAGATACCAGTAGAAGGTGAAGAAGCAGATGTGTCTGTGGAAACAGAAGTGGATACAGAAGAGAAACCGGAGAACACAACAGAGACAGATATTCAAGAGGATGATGGTTTTGGTTCTGAAATTCTTCCAGAGGAAGAGTTTGACTCTGAACTGGAACGCGCTGAGGAAGAGAACACTGTGGATCCGGAGACCGGACTGACACTCGGTGAAGTGTTAGAGCAGGCCCAGGAACAGAACCTGGATCTTATGGAAATGGAAGAAGGGGAAACTGCATCTTTTATTGCTACATATGCTTCTACCACAACAGATGTCAGTGTAACACGCGGAAGCTGCTATTATTACAGTGACTATGATCTCGGTTCTTACCTGACCTATAAATATACCGTCAGCTTTAACAATGTAACAGCAACTGCCTATTGCATTCAGCCGTCCAAGAGTAGTCCAGGGGATGGTGTATTTAAGATTACCAGACTGGGAGATGGAAAGAAACTTGCCAAGGTCTGCTACTATGGTACAAAGGCATCCGGAGTTAATGGTTTCTTTAAAACAGAGCACCCGGATTTTTCCGCAGGAAAGCAGTTTGTAATTACCCACCTTGCAGTATCATACGCAAGTGGAAGTGACGATGCGTTTTCCGGTGCAAATGCAAACGGCCAGGCACTTGCTATGGAATTATATAACTATTGCATGGCTCAGCCGGAGATCCCAGATGTAGCCATGGCGTTTTCCAATCCGAATGTGACCGCTTACATTGATGGAAGTGAGCAGCGCACAGAAGAAATCAAGTTTAAGGCAGATACCCTGCAGAACATTACCATGAAACTTCCGGCCGGTGTGGTATTTCATAACGTGGATAGCGGTGAAACAAGCGAAGGTGGTGCTAAGGTAAAGGTGTATGGTGGAACAACGTTTTATCTATCCGCACCTCTGAATCAGGCCACAGCCGTTGCAGGTTCCTGGAAATCTACTATGAAGGGTTATATTACGAAGGATTTTTCCGCATATAAAGTAACCACAGGTACTGACACCCAGAACCTGGCCCTGGTATTCGGCGAGGGTGTGGACGATGAGAAATACGTGGATTTTTCCGTTACCTGGCTTCAGCAGGCGACCATTGAAATCATAAAAAAAGACAGAGGTTCCAATGCCCTTTTAGCTGGCGCGGTTTATGGCGTGTATGGTGATGAGGCCTGCCAGAACCTGATTGTGGAAATGCCTCCGACAGATGAAAACGGTGTTTCTTCTGTTACCATTGATAAAACACAGGATGTGGTTTATTTAAAAGAAATCACAAGCCCTGTCGGCTATCTTGTGGATGCCACTGCCCATGATGTGACCCTTGTCATGGGAAGCAAAGTTACCAAGGAACTGCTGGACGATGAGAAAAAGGCTTCTCTTACCGTTTATAAAGAGGGTGAAGTTTTAACCGGTGCAGATGTAACGGATGAAAAGGTAACCTTCCGTTATGAAACAAGAAGGCAAAAAGGTGCGGTATATAATGTCTACGCAGGAGCGGACATTGTGGCTGCAGATGGATCTACTATTTATCAGAATGGTGCCCTTGTAAAAGAAGGTCTGACAACCGGAGAAGACGGAAGTGCAACCCTTGATAACTTAAACATAGGAGCCTACGTGGTAACCGAGACACAGGCACCGGATAAGCTGGTCTGCACAGGCGAATCCCAAACCGTAACCTTATCAGCTGCCGATGAAAACGAAGAAGTTTCTTTTAGCACGGTTACCTTTACCAACGACAGACAAAAAGCCTCTGTATCTTTGGTAAAACAGGATGGGGAAACCAGACAGCCGCTTGCAGGTGCAGTTTTTGGAATGTATGCAGGGAATGATATTGTATCTGCAGACGGGAATGTGATCGTCAGAAAAGACACCCTGATTGAAAAGGTAGCTACTGGTACGGATGGAAAAGCAGGTTATACCGCAGACCTTCCGGTTAACAATTCCTACTATATCAAAGAACTTCAGGCACCCCAGATGTACGTGTTAAATACTTCTGATGTTTATTCCTTTGCATTTAATTATGCAGGGGATAAAGAGAAAAAAGTAGAATTTACACATACTTTTACAGATGAGCGCGTCCGTGTGAATATCCATCTTACAAAGGAAGACAGTGAGACGGGAAAGAACGCACAGGGAGATGCAACTTTAGAAGGTGCTGTTTATGGTCTTTATGCAAGAGAAGCAATTGGTTACCCGGATGGCAGCAGCGGTGTCCTTTATCCAAAAGACGCCCAGGTTGCTACACTTACCACCGACAAAGCTGGAAATGCAAGTGTATCCGGTCTTTATCCTGGAAAATACTATGTAAAAGAGATTACTCCACCTGCAGGTTATGTCCTGGATGAAGAAGAGCATGATGTGGAAGGCAGCTATGAAGGTGACCAGGTGAAAGAAATCGATTGTACCATTACAGTTGCCGAGAATGTGAAAAAACAGCCGTTCCAGCTGATTAAGGCTGCGAATAACGGAAAAACAGATGCCGATCTGTTAAAAGGCGCCGGATTTTCCGCTTATCTTGCAAGCAGCTTAAGTACAAAAGAGGATGGTTCCTATGATTTTGCAAATGCCGTTCCCGTAGTGCTGACAGAAGATGGAAAGACCGAGATCTTTACGGACGAAAAAGGCCATGCCTGCACAATCCCTCTTCCATATGGTACTTATGTGGTAAGGGAAACCACAACACCGCATAATTTTAAACCGGTTGCTGATTTTACGGTTATAATCAGCGAAAATAAGTCAGAGCCACAGGTTTGGCGGGTCCTTTTAGACGGAGAATTTTCTGCAAAACTAAAAATCATTAAACAGGATGATGGAACCAAGAAGCCGGTCCTGGTTGCAAACACCGAGTTTAAGATTTACAACCTGGATGAAGGAAAATACGTGGAGCAAACCACAACTTAT
>ENA-OPWR01002783-OPWR01002783.1-human-gut-metagenome-genome-assembly--contig:-NODE-2783-length-11526-cov-2.046116_pt1 | contig 11526 bp, 10 predicted proteins | sample MGYA00241507_ERZ502006 | MGnify/ENA primary metagenome ERZ502006 (study PRJEB25962, sample SAMEA2043041) | human gut metagenome | biome: human gut; feature: human-associated habitat; material: faeces... | reverse complement strand
GCCGATCACCGGCAGCGAGTACGACAGCACCGCTCTCCAGACCGATCTGGCAGCAGCGCAGAAGATCATCTCGCAGCGCATGCAGCTTGAGGGTCTGACCGGCGCGTCTGCCGCCGTTTCCGGCGATGTGATCACCGTTTCCATTCCGAAAACAGCTACCGGCAACACTGCCGCTTACTGGGCCGCTCGTCTGGGCGACCGCCGTCTGTGCAGTGTGACCGACTTTCTGAACGAGGAGTGGCAGTTCGACCGTGCAGATTTTGCCTCTGCCAAGGCAACCACCGAGAACGGTGCAGAAGCCGTTGAGATCGACCTGACCGACTCCGGCAAGACCAAGCTGACCGAGGCCCACAACAAGGTAAAGGCATACCTTGCGGACAGCAAGAACGACGCTGACAAGGCGCAGTGGCTCACCTTCCACTGGGGCACCACCACCTTCCGCATGCTGGTGGACGACAGCTTCTCCGACAGCAAGCTGGTGATCGGCGGTGATTCCGATCCGCTGCGTGCCGGTGCGTCCAAGTACATGCCGCAGTATCTGATGCTCGATCCGCTCCCGTTTGCACTGGAGCAAACCGCCGTTCCGACGACCACCGAGCCGACGACTCCGACCACTCCCACCGAACCCACGACTCCGACTGACCCGACCACACCTTCCGATCCGGCGACCACGGATTTCCCGGACATCGACGGCCACTGGGCTGCCGCTTCGCTGCGCAAGGGTGTTGAGCTGGGTCTTCTGAAGGGCATCAACGGCAAAATTATGCCAAACAACTCGGTCAAGCGTTCCGAGGCTATCGTTATCCTCAACCGTGCGCTTGGCGCAACGCAGGCCGACAGTGTATCCGGTCTGGCTGCCAGCCAGCAGTCCGCATGGTATAGCGAGGATCTGGGCAAGGCCATCCACCTCGGTCTGATCACCGCAAACGACAACCGCAGCTTTGACACTGCAGCTACCCGTGCCGAGGCTTTCGTGCTGATGGCTCGTGCGTTCGCGTACGACCGCGCAGAGACCGCTGCCGATGAGCTGAGCAGCTTCACCGATACCTCCTCCATGACCACCGAGCAGAAGCAGGCAGCTGCCGCTCTGATCAGCCAGGGCGTTGTAAACGGTACCTCTGCTGCCAAGCTGTCTCCGTCGAACAAGCTGACCCGTGCACAGTTCGTCACCATGATCGTGCGCATTGCAGCTGCCACCAACGCAGACAGCGCACCGACCGAGCTGGCCGGCGGCACCGTACTCACCAATCCGAGCATCGCTCTGACCGGTGCTGTCGCAGACGGCGACTGGATCTTTGCCGCTCCCACGAATGAAATTTCGCTCGATTCCGTCAGCAGCTCGCACCGCATCGTCCTCAAGGGCGAGGAGCGCGCTGTACTGAACGGCACCAAGCAGACCAGCATTTCCACGCTTGCTGTTGACCCGGCAGGCACGGCGGATGTTAAGATGGACAGCACTTCGTCCGTAAACACGCTCATTATCGCGGGCAAGGGCGGCTCCGTTGGCTACAGCGGCGCAGTCTCCAACATCGAGATCACCGCTTCCGGCCGCACGATCGTGCTCGAAGGCATGACCTCGGATGCCATCACCATTACCGGCAGCAACAACACCATCCTGCTCAAGGGCGACGCGGATACCGTTTCTGTTCTGCGCGGCTCCGGCAACCGCATCACGCTGTCCGGCACGGTCGGCACGATGGTTCTGGCCGGCAAGAATACCACGGTTGACGGCACTGGCAAGATCGGCACCGTAGACACCCGCATGGTCGGCTGCACGGTAACGGCTAAGGCCGACCACACGATCGACAACATCGATCCCGGTCTGGATGGCGTTCAGATCACGATGACCGTTCCGGATAAGGTTAAGGCCGGCGGCTCGCTGACTGCCAAGGTCAGCTTCTCCGGCGTAAAGGAAGGCGTTACCTGCACTGCAATCTGGTATCAGGACGGCTCCGCGATCAAGGGCTGCACGAACAACAGCTTCGAGCTGACCAATGGCAAGACCTCCAGCCACACCAGCACCTTCACCTTCACCAAGAATATGAAGACCAGCACGGCGATTGGCTTTAAGCTGCTCTACGACAACCCGTCCACCGGCGAAACTGAGCAGGTTTACGCCCAGAAGACCGTTCCGATCGAGAATTACTCTGCCGAGTGGTATGCACAGCGCGATGCTGCCGCTATCCTCAAGCAGGTATCTTCGGTTTACCGCGGCAACTACACCACGTCCTACGCGGCCAACAACGATTACTCCAAGACCACCAAGGAGGTCTGGATCAACGCCAAGGGCTACTCCAGCAACACCAATTATCTGGTCTGGATCAACCGCGCCTATCAGCATGTAAACGTATTCACCGGCTCCAAGGGCAACTGGAAGCTGACCAAGAGCTTTATCGTCGGCACCGGCGCTGCCTCTACCCCGACTCCGGTCGGCGTGACCACCGTCAGCTACAAGCTGAAGGCAGGCTGGACCACCGGTACTTACACGGTTCGTCCGGTTGTAGGCTTCTACCCGGGCACCGGCTACGCGTTCCACTCCCGCCTGTGCTATCCCGGCACCAGCACCGAATATGACTTCAGCAGCGGCTATCCGGTTTCGCACGGCTGTGTACGCATGAAGCACAATGACATCAACTGGATTTACAACAACGTACCGATCGGCTCGACTGTCGTAATCTTCTAAACCGCAGCTGCAAACACCGATATTCTCCGTTTTTCCGGAGAGTATCGGTGTTTTTTTGCTGCAAAACAGTGTGTACATCATCAACATCCTGTTTTGCACTGCAATGATAAATTCTCACCCTGATAGTGTAATTCGTCATTCTATACGCATTTTTCGCAAATGCAATTGGTTATCGTTGTGACATTTTAATGTTGACACCGGCAACATCAAGGACTATAATAAACCCATCACAACAAACAACGAGGTGAGGAAATGGCCGATCAGTATCATCACGGAAATCTGAAAAGCAAGCTGCTGGAGGAAGCGGTCACGCTGATCTCGCAGGACGGCCTCGAAAATCTTTCTCTCCGGCGGCTGGCAACGCAGTGCGGCGTGAGTCACAACGCCATCTACCGCCACTTTGACAGCAAGGAGCGCCTGATCGACGCCTGCCGTGCCTATGTCATGCAGGAGCTGACGCGCACACTCGAGCTGACGCTCAGCGGTCTGGACGAAAGCCTGCCGCAGACCATGGAGCAGCTCGGCACCGCCTATCTGGATTTTTACATGCGCAACCCGACGTATTTCAGCGCGTATTTCCGCAATGCGTCCCAGAAGCTGACGTTCTCGCTTGAGCCGATCGAAGGCAACTACCCGCCGTTTTCCGTTTTCCGCCGTGTGGCTGTCGCTATCGCGGAAAAGCAAGGCATTCCGCAGGATGAGACACGATGGCGGCTTCTGCGCTACTGGACGATGCTCAACGGCATGTTCGCCATGTGGATTTCCTCCAACGTGGAACTGCCTGAAAACTGGAAAACCTGTCTGAAAAACGAATTTTAAGGAGCGTTTACGATATGAAACAGATCATTCTTACGGGCGACCGCCCGACCGGCAACCTGCATGTCGGCCACTACGTCGGCTCACTGGCCGAGCGCGTGAAGCTGCAGAATTCCGGAAAATATGACGAAATTTACATCATGATTGCGGACGCGCAGGCGCTGACCGACAACGCCGAGCACCCGGAGCGCGTGCGCCAGAACATTATGAAGGTCGCGCTGGACTATCTTGCGGTCGGCATCGACCCGGAAAAGGCGAATATCTTCATCCAGTCCATGGTGCCGCAGCTGACCGAGCTGACGTTCTACTATATGAACCTTGTCACCGTGTCCCGTGTACAGCGCAACCCTACCGTTAAGGCAGAGATTCAGATGCGCAACTTTGAAGCCAGCATTCCGGTCGGTTTTTTCTGCTATCCGATCAGTCAGGCGGCAGATATCACTGCATTCCATGCAACGACAGTTCCGGTCGGTGAAGACCAGATGCCGATGCTTGAGCAGACAAAGGAGATCGTGCACAAGTTTAATGCCGTATACGGCGAGACACTGACCGATCCGCAGATCTTGCTGCCGGAAAATAAGGCGTGCTTGAGACTTCCGGGTACCGACGGAAAGGCGAAGATGAGTAAATCACTCGGCAACTGCATCTATCTCTCCGAGCCGGAAGCAGATGTCAGGAAAAAGATCATGTCCATGTATACCGATCCAAATCATATCCGTATCGAAGATCCGGGTAATCTTGAGGGCAACACGGTATTTACCTATCTGGATGCGTTCTGTAATGACGGACATTTCGCAGAATATCTTCCGGAGTATTCCTGCTTACAGGAGTTAAAAGACCACTATACACGCGGTGGTCTCGGTGATGTCAAGGTGAAGAAATTCTTAAACAATGTTATGCAGGAAGAACTTTCTCCGATCCGTGCACGCAGAAAAGAATACGAAAACCGTATCGGTGATGTGTATGACATTTTAAAGAAAGGCAGCGAGACAGCAAAACATGAGGCTGAGAAGACGCTCGCCGAAGTAAAACATGCGATGAAGATCGACTATTTTGATACACCGGAGTTTTTAGAAGAACAGGTGGAAAAATTTAAGTAAAAAATATGAAAAAGCTGCCCTGCAGGTGGAAACACAGCGGGGCATTTTTTATTCTCCATGTATATGGTTTACGAAGTGCAGTATTTTGTGATAAAGTATATAGGTACATCTTTGGGAAAGGAAAACGGACGTGGTAAGACGAAGAAAAAGTGGTTTAAACTTTGGAAGACGGAAGAAGAAAATCAATTTTGCAGTGGTAAAAGAGGTTTTGTCGTGGACAGTAGAAATAGCACTCACGTTACTCATTGCGTTTACGTTTGTTTATTTTATCGGACTTAGAACCAGTGTGGTAGGACAATCGATGTCTAAGACATTAAATGGCGGAGATCAGATTTTAGTAAACCGTTTTGTTTATAAAGTGACAGATCCGAAAACGAATGATATTGTCGTATTTTTGCCAAATGGAAATGAAAAATCCCATTATTATGTAAAGCGTGTCATAGGTGTTCCGGGAGATACCGTACAGATCAAAAATGGAACGGTATATGTCAACGGAAAAGCGTTTGATGAGGAGACGGATGTGGCATCCATTGAGGATGCGGGACTGGCAGCGGAGGATCCCGGCAAGTTCGGTAAAGCACTTATCATCCGCTTAGTTTTTAAAGCTGTGAACAGGAGCTGGGATTTGACCACCACGCGCAATGAAGTCAGCCGATGAAGCTTTGTTTACCTTCATTACTGGTGCATAACCAAGAAGACCACCAAGTTCCAACATGTCACCTTCCTTACCATAAGGAATGATACGAACAGCTGTTGTTTTCTGATTAATGACACCGATAGCCGCTTCATCAGCAATCATGGCCGCGATTGTTGTATCTGGCGTATCAGCAGGAATAGCAATCATGTCTAGACCAACAGAACAGATAGCTGTCATAGCTTCCAATTTTTCAAGGTTGATATGACCAGATTGAACCGCAGCAATCATACCTTCATCTTCAGAAACTGGAATAAAGGCACCTGACAAACCACCAACTTGGTTACATGCCATGATACCACCTTTTTTAACTTGGTCGTTAAGAAGGGCTAGAGCTGCAGTAGTACCATGCGTACCAACAACTTCAAGACCCATAGCTTCAAGTACACGGGCTACTGAATCACCAACTGCTGGTGTTGGCGCAAGAGACAAATCTACAATACCGAACTCGACACCAAGGCGTTCGCTGGCCATTTGACCAACCAACTGACCAACACGTGTGATTTTGAAGGCGGTCTTCTTAACTGTTTCAGCTAAAACATCGAAACTTTCGCCCGGAACTTTCTCAACTGCACGTTGCACAACACCAGGACCTGAAACCCCAACATTGATTACAACATCAGCCTCACCAACACCGTGGAAGGCACCTGCCATAAATGGATTATCTTCAACCGCATTAGCAAAGACCACCAATTTACCTGGGCCCATTGGATCTGCCTCAGAAGCCTCTTTGATGATACGTCCCATGTCACGTACCGCTGTCATGTTAATACCAGTCTTTGTTGAACCAATGTTGACAGATGAGCAGACAAAATCAGTCTCTGCAAGCGCACGTGGAATAGAATTAATAAGAATCTTATCACCTTTTTGGTAGCCCTTTTGAACGAGTGCAGAGAAACCACCAATAAAGTTAACACCGATTTCCTTAGCTGCTCGGTCTAACGCCTTCGCAAAAGGTACATAGTCTGTTGCATCTGTTGCCGCACCGATGATTGAGATCGGAGTAACAGACACACGTTTATTAACAATCGGAATACCAAGTTCAGCCGCAATCTCGTCACCAACAGCTACCAAATTCTTAGCCTTAGATACAATCTTGTTATAGACTTTTTCCGCCGCCTTATCGATATCTGAATCGATACAGTCTAGGAGTGAAATCCCCATGGTAATGGTACGAACATCAAAGTTCTGCTCCTCAATCATGGCAATGGTTTCTGTGACCTGTTTAATATCCATTTTAAGCTACTCCTATCTTACAAGTTGTGCATAGCATCAAAAATTGCTGAACTTTGGATGTTGATTTTAACGTTCAATGACTCTCCAAAGGCTTCCAATTCAGCACGTAGGTGTGTAAAATCTTGTTTGTCTTCCGATGATACAACCGCCATCATGGTAAAGAATTCATCAAGAACTGTTTGAGAAATATCATCAATATTCAAGCCAAGTTCTGCCACCTTAGTCGCAACACCCGCAACAATACCTGCTTTGTCCTTACCTACAACTGTAATAATCGCTTTCATGAGAAGCCTCCATCATTTTATTTTGTATAATTTTAGCATATTTTGATTAAAAATGCTATTTTTTATGAAATTTGCATCTTTTTTCTTGAAAAAGACGAATGTTTCCGAGGAATTTAACTAATATCGTTTATAAAAATATCCTCTCTCTGACCCAACTACTTGTGGATAAACTTGTTCACAACCTAAATAATTTCCTTCTTTTAAAACCTTGAAAAATCAAGATTCAACACTATCGACAGACTTTTCCACACCTGTGGATAAGTCTGTGGGTAACTTGTCGATAAACAAAAAAATATCGCCAAATTCAGGCGATATCTTAGCTTTATTTCCATTTTAAATTAACATGGGCATTCATTTCTTTATAAGCAGTATCTATACGCTCTTTGGTTTCTTCATCTAGTTTATTTCTATATTTACCACCTTTAATGAAATCCTCTAAAATATAAGTTTGGTAAGTATACAAAGGGTATCCCTCTGGCGAACTCGTTCCTTTAGGCGTACGGTTAACCCAAGTCGGATGTGCTTGAGCAGTCTTAATCGTGGTTTGACCATTCTTTTTCTCAAGGGTGACATCCATTAAGACACCCCTCTCTGTCCACTCTGCACTATCCACACCATCCATAGTCTCTATGCGCTGGTTTGAGATAAAATTCCCCATTGAGTAAATAATAAGTTTTTGCTGTCCATCTTTTTTAACCACCTCAGAAGGCTCTACCACATGAGGATGACCTCCAAAGATAATATCAGCACCCCAATCAATCATCTTATGATAGAGTTTAACCTGTTCATCTGTCGGTTCCAAACGATATTCAACACCCATCTGAGGCATGATAACCGTGATATCCGCTTCTTTTTCGGCACGCTGAATCTCGGCTTTCATACGTTTTTCATCCAAATTCGATAAGTGGTCTGCAACCTCTTTATCCGTCAAGTTCGACTCTAGACCATTGTAACCATAAGCATAGGAAAGTATTGCAACTTTGATACCATTAACATTCTTGATGAGCAGTGGCGCCTTGTCTCGCACCGGCTTTTCGTAAACACCAATAGGATCAATTCCCACTTTTTTAAAAGCATCAGCCGTTGTAAAAGCTCCCTCTAAGCCAGAATCCAAGATATGATTATGAGCCAAATCCATAACATCATAGCCAGCATCCTTGATAGCTGCTGTCACTGATTGAGGAGCATTAAACAGAGGATAGCCTGACAAAGGATAATCAGGGTTAATCGTTCCCTCAAAATCACCCAAGACCAAATCAGCCTGCTGTAACCACGGCTTCACATAAGTAAAATTCTCCGTGAAATCATAGCTACCATCTGACTGAAGGGCACTCATATAGAGACCGTCATGATAGAGCAAGTCCCCATTAGCCATGATACGTGCTGTCTGTACCTGGTTCGAGGCATTCTTTTGCTGTTCGTTCTTACTATGAACAATTAAAATCTCAAGAAAAAGCAAACCTAAGACGAGAGCAATCAACCCCATCAAAATCTTATTAGTCATCGCATTGTCACGCTTTTTAGCCTGGCTCTGTTTCATAATACTCTCCTTTTTCATACTTCTAGTGTACCAAAAAAACTTATCCATTGATGATAAAAAAGATTAATAAACGGTTACATCTCAATTCCATGACGATTGAAAGCATCTGTTTTCTTAGACAAGATAAAAACTCTACTTCATACGAAGTAGAGTTCTGTTAATAATTAACGTGTTGGTGTGTATTCCAAATCTTTACCATGTTTAGCTACAAAATCAGACATTTCAGAGTCTGGAATTTGACGCAAGTAGAGATTGGCACGAATCGTTGGATCTTCCTCACGACAAGTCGAAAGAACGAGGTATTTATCCGAAGCATTAACCTTCAAATCCTTGTTTTTAACACTTGCTTGATCATAGATGATATCCAACTGTTGTTTAAAGTCTTTATCACTTTCAAATGATGTACGATAGAAAGCTGTGTCTTCAGGCACAATTACCATAGCAAGTGCTTCATAATAATACTTACGTTGAGGCGTCTCAATAACAACATATTTGTGTTTATCAAAGAACGACTGATCACTATAGTAGTTAACATCGTTGAACATACGACTATCAGCAACCTTACTTCCTCGAGCATGACCGAAGAGCCAAGTCAAACGATCGCTGAAATCTTTCTTATTGTCTGTATCCATGAAGACCGTTCCCAAATATGGAACGTTTCCTCCATCAAATGTTTTATCTAAGTAGGTTGAATTGTCCGTTGTTTGAACAACTGGCTCATCCAATTTAGTCCCTGGTGCATAGACATAAGCGATAGTATCAGGGTTTGTCGCCTCAAGACCATCAAATTTATTTTTGAGGTAGGCTTTCTCCTCATCTGAAACTTTATAAGTGTTTGCTTTTTTAGTCGTTAAAACACTCTTAACACCATTAGAGGACGATGCTGTCGGAGACATAAACTGGAAGCCAAGGAAGATAGCCAAAGCAGCAATGACTAAGGCTGAAATCCCAGCAATCAGTTTTTTGCGAGATCCAGTAGATTTACGATTATGATTACTCATGAAATGTCAAATCCTTTTCTTTATCCATAGAAAAATATCACCGAAGCTCTAGCCCCAGTGATATTCTTTTTAGCAATAGCAGTTAATTATTTAACAGCTGCTGTGTTTGGAAGAGCTTTAGCTTCAGCTTTAGCTGCTGGAGCTTTCTTTTCTGCAGCTTTAACAGCTTTAGCTTCTTCTTTAGCGTCTTTGTTAGCGTTAGCTTTATCAGTAACTACAAACTCATCTTTGATGATGTTTCCGTTAGCATCACGTTTTGGTTCGATGTGTTCACCAGCATCTTCAAATTTTTGTTTAGTTGAATCTGCGTCAACGTTGTTAAGACCATCTTTAGCAGCTTGAGTAAGACCACCTTCGTTGTTTGTGAAGAAGTCACCACCAGTTGCTTCAGTTTTGTTATCAAGGTTTCCAGTGTGAACGTTACCGTCGTTAGCGAAAACTGCTGCTGATGAAGCGAATACTGCAAGAACTGCAGCTGATGTAAGCAATACTTTTTTCATAATTGTTTCTCCTCTAATGGATTATTATATATTTAGTATCAGGACCTCCCTGACATCTATAGATTATAACACTATCTAGAGATATGTCAACAAATTTTAAAAACTTTTTTAAATTTTTAATATATCCTACAATTCCTACAAACAAAGGTTTTTTGAGGTGTGTTACCAAATAGTAATAATTAATCATTTTTAATTTTAATGTTATTTTAGGTAATTTATTATGTCCTTTGCTAAGTTTAAATACATATTTAAATCATATATAAAAGCATAATTTGTAAAATATACATTCATTATTATGTGAGGTTTTATGGCTAAAAATCAAAAGATATTTAATAGACGTATAAAACCCTCTTACTGATAATATGTTTGAAGTATATAACAATATTATCTTTCAAATAAATGTATTCATTCACTTTTATCATTTTTGTATGATAACTACATAATATGCAAGATCTCAAAAGTGAATAGATTAGAGAAACATTAGCATTTTTGAGAGCATTTCGACCTAAAAAGTTCTATTATTGGGTTAAAATGCTTGAAAAATAAACTATTATCTTATTTTTGAAAGCGTTTTAACTAAGATGTAGTCAAAAATAACTCCTTTGAAACTACTCCCTCTTACCAAGACCTCGTCTCAGAATAACAAGTTTCCAAAAACTGATACACAAATCAATTGGATTGTTTTACTTCTCTTATTTCAGACGAAATAGTTCTTCTACTTGTTTATTAAAGACTTGTGCTATTTTTAAAGCCATTTCCAACGAAGGGTTGTAGCGGTTATTTTCCAAGTGAACAATCGTTTCTCTCCGTATTCCTACTTGATCTGCTAAATCTTGTTGAGTCATACCATAAGCTTCCCTTACTTCTTTCAAGTTAGTCTTTATTTTACTTTCTTTCGCCATATTTCATCCCCTTTTTTCAGTGATAAAGTAAGTAATGGCAAATAATAAGAGTAAAAAAGCCACCAAAATATAAAGGAATCCAGCATTCAAAACGAAAACTTTACAGACAGCTATCAAGGTTGCCATTCCCAATAATATAAAGATTGCTATTGTAAACAAAATGGAAGAGGACTTTGCAATATTTCTATAAAATCGTTCATCGGGTTCTTCATTAATTCTCTTGAATAAGAAGTAAAACATTAATAACAATTGAATACTTAATCCAATTCCTAACATTATATTCTTAATCAAAGAACCAGGAGTTAGCAGCCAAACTCCAATAGTATAGATCGAGGACGAGAGAAGTACAAGCACTGTATATAATTTTGCAGTAATCCCAAACATGTTTTTCTCTTTCTTTTGATAGGTTGATTTTGAGAGGACCGATACCATCGTACAAACCAAATACGAAGGAAGCCAAGCCGTCGTCATAATAGCACCTTTCGCTAGAATCGGTAGGTGATTCCCCAGAAATAATACTAAACATACAACAATAAGCACGCTAGCGATATAAAGGATTATCTTTAAGTTCTTCGACATTTTCATTTCAGTCACCTCTTTTTAATATGTTATAAATATATCACACCTTGTCTGTTATAAATATATCACATTGTTATAAGAATTTCAAGATGAAGACAAAACTCTAGTAAGATTTTGAACACTTTTCAGAAATCTATACAAAAAAACACCTTGCAAGCTGCAAAGTGTTTTCGTTTGTACTCTGCTGTCCA
>ENA-OPWR01002782-OPWR01002782.1-human-gut-metagenome-genome-assembly--contig:-NODE-2782-length-11541-cov-5.835887_pt1 | contig 11541 bp, 6 predicted proteins | sample MGYA00241507_ERZ502006 | MGnify/ENA primary metagenome ERZ502006 (study PRJEB25962, sample SAMEA2043041) | human gut metagenome | biome: human gut; feature: human-associated habitat; material: faeces... | reverse complement strand
TAAAATTTAAGTGTTATAGTTGGAGGCAAAGATTGGACATCATAATCATCTCTTACTGAACTGTAACTTTTGAAACTTAAAAAATTCGTAAAAACCTTGAAAAAAACATGAAAAACTGATATAACTTAACTAATAAAAACCAAGGAGAAAATATAAAATGAAAGATATCTGGATAGACGCAACTAATAAGGAAAAGAAAGTTAATAAGAAAAAAATAGTTATTTTAACGATAATTATAGTATTTATTGTAATAGCAATTATAACAATTGGGCTATATAGTACTAATGACAAGGCAAGAGAATGGATTGATAAAAATATATTTAGAAAAGAAGTATTACAAGATAAAGTAGCAACAATAGATTTAAAAGAGAATCAAGATTCTAATATTTATGCTTTTAATAAATATATAGGTATTTTAAATAAAACTAAATTTTCAATTTATAATAGTACAGGAAGTCAGGAAAAGACACTTGATTTACAAATTTCAAATCCTATTTGGGGTTCAGCAAATAGATTTTTAGCAATAGCAGAAAACAAAGGGAAAAAAGTCTATTTAATTTCAGATAAAGACATAGCTTGGGAAGCGGAAGTGGAAGGAAACATTTCACAAGTACATGTTAATAAAAATGGATATGTAGCAGTAGTAATAGTAGATACAAGTTATAAAACAGTTATAAAAACATATAATCCTCAAGGAAAAGAATTGTTTAATACATATCTATCATCAACAAGAGCAGTAGATGTTAGCATCTCAAATGATAATAAGTATTTAGCAATTGCAGAAGTTGACACATCAGGTACTATGATACAATCTAGTATAAAAGTTATATCAATAGATAAGGCAAGTACTGATCCTACTAATTCATTAGAAAATACATATAAGGGAGAAGAAAATAAGCTAATAACTAATATAAAATATCAAAATAAAAATAAGCTAGTTTGTATGTATACAGACTCTATACATCAAATAGAGAACGGAGAAGATATAACACTAATAGATAATCAAAATAAAAAAGTAATATTTCAATCAGTAAATTTAGTAAATAGAGCATGTTCAATTGAAGAAAAATCTTCGGGATTATTTACAGCAGATTCTTTAGTAAATATAGTGAATATTGAAAATCATGAAATAAAGCAATATACAGCAAGTTCTGTTACTAAAGAATTATATACATATGGAAATATTATAGCAATTAATTTAGGAACAGAAGTAGAGTTCATTAGTACAGATGGATGGCTTGTAAAGAGATATGTGGCAAATCAAGAAATTACTAATATTGTTGTTTCAGATAGTATAGCCGGAATTATCTATAGAGATAAAATTGAAATTATAAACTTATAAAAGGGGATAAATTATGGGAATTGTAATTGATATAATAATTATATTATTTATATTAGCTTCAGCGTTTTTTGGCTATAAAAAGGGATTAATTTCATTGGCAATAAATATATTAGCATTTATAATTGCAATGGTTGTAACATTATTATTATATAAACCAATTGGTAATATAATAATTAATAATACTACAGTAGATGAAAAGTTACAACAAATGATACAAACCAAAATAGAAGAGTTTATGAAAAATGATGATAGTAAAGATAGTTCAAGTAAACTTATAGAAAGTGCAAAAAATGGACTTTTACCAGATACATCTAAAAGTTTATCAATAAATATTATATATGGAATAACATTAATAGTGTTATTTATAATAATTAAAATTTGTTTATTACTAGTTAATTCGTTAGCTAATCAAGTAGCAAAATTTCCAATTATAAAACAGTTTAATGAAATAGGAGGAGTTTTGTACGGATTATTAAGAGGAATTATTATTACTTATGTGATTTTAATGGTAATACAATTAGTAGTAATACTTAATCCAAATGGAGCACTTGATAATGCTATGCAAGAATCGTATTTAGCAAAGACAATGAGTACTTATAATATATTAAATGTGTTTTTTAAAACATAATATTTTCTAAAAAATACTATAAAATAAGAGATTGGGGTATTAGTTACGACTCAATCTTTTTTTGTTAATGTTGGAGTTTATGTTACTATTAAAAAGTAAATTCAGTAAAGATTATAAGAATGTAAATTATACTGTGTTTATTTATTGTGAATTTTTTGTAAAATTATTGCGTTTTATATATAAGTTTGTTATACTTATAACATAAAATTTTAGGAGTGAGCAATTTTGAAAAAAAGTAAGTCTAACAAAAGAGAAAAAAAAGGAACAACAAATAAGAAAAAAGTATGGAAAAAAGTTTTGCTTATAATGTTATTTATTATATTAATAGCAGGAAGTGTATTTGCATATAAAGTTTGCAAAAATGGAGGCGGAATGTCTGGAATGTTAGCAACAGTGGTAGGACATGATGAAAATACCAAGAAAAATTTAGGGGAATTTAAATGCTTAATATTAGGTATTAGTACAGATCAAGAAAATGTAGATTTAACTGATACTATTATGGTTGCTTCGTATAATCCAAATACTCAAAAAGCTACATTATTATCTATTCCAAGGGATACATATACTGGAAAAACCCCAGCTAAAGCAACAGCTTATGAAAAAATAAATGCATTGTATAGTAGAAAACATAGACCAGATGAAACTTTAGAAGCAGTAAATGAAATAACAGGTTTAGATATTAAATATTATGTAGTAGTAAAAACAGAAGCTTTAATTAAATTAGTAGATGTAATTGGAGGTATTACATTTGATGTTCCAATTGATATGAATTATGATGATACATCACAGAATTTACACATTCATTTAAAAGCAGGAGAACAAAAATTAGATGGAGACAAAGCAGAACAGTTAGTAAGGTTTAGACATAATAATGATGATACTTCATATCCAGAGGAATATGGTGACAATGACACAGGAAGAATGAGAACACAAAGAGAATTTATTATGCAAGTTATAAAACAAACAGCAAAACCAGAAAATATATTTAAAATTGGAGAAATTTTAGAAGTTGCAAAAGAATATGTAATAACTAATATAGACTTTGAAGTTGCAAAAGATTATGTCCCATATGCAGTAGAGTTTAATACAGATGATTTATTAACAGCTAGTTTACCAGGAATCAATACTAATAAAAATACATCTGGAACATGGGTATTTACACATGATAAAAAAGCAACACAAGCATTAATACAGGAATTATTTTATGATAGAGATAATACAGAAGAGTTAACTGAAAATGCAGAAACTACAACAAATAATGTGACTTCAAATACTTCAACTAATAGTACTATTAATAATACAGTAACATCAAATAAAAAAAGTGATATTAAAATAGAAATATTAAATGGAAGCGGAGATAGTAAAAAACTACAAAAGGCAGTAAGTGAACTAGAAGGAGCAGGTTATAAAGTTACTAGAACTGGAACTACTAATTCAACTTCTAAAACAACTATTATAGATAAAAAAGATGTAAGCAATACTTTATTACAAAATATGAAAGAAGTATTAGGTACAGGGGTTATACAAAATAGTCAATCAAGTTCAAGCAAAGTAGATGTAACGATTATTATAGGAAAAGATTATTAACAATCAATATACTATTATAGAAAAGATAAGATAACAATTTGAAATACTTATCTTTTCTATAATAAATTAAATTCAATCAAATTTATTTCAAGTAAAATTCTTACTAAAATTCAAATTAATAAATATTAGTTATAAAGCACATAATGTGGTGGTTATATAAAAAAACCAAAGAAAAAATATAAGATTAATATAAATTATATGGTTTGCTAAATTATTCTGAGGAAGGAGAGATACATATAAGAATAAATGATTTCAATAAAAAAAATAAAATTCTATTAATAGTAATTGTAGCAATTGTTGCAATAATTAGTTACTATTTTATTTTTGATAGAAAAGAAGAGTGGTTAAACAATCAAGAACAAAATTTAGAAATAAAAGAAGAGATTAAAACAAATGATCAAATTGAAAATAATTCTAATGAACAACAACTAGAAAAAAACGAAAATATAATTGTTCATGTTAGCGGAGCCGTAAATAAAGAGGGAATTGTAGAATTGAAAAATAATTCCAGAATTATAGATGCTATAGATAAAGCTGGGGGATTAAAAGATGAAGCAGATATTACAAATATAAATTTAGCATATATAATAGAAGATGGGATGAAAATTCATATACCAAGTAAAGAAGAAAAAGAGTCAACTATAATTGTAGAAAGTAATATAGATTCTGGAACAGTAGGACAAAGTAATGAGATAAAAAGTAATAATAATAAAAAGTTAAAGATAAATATAAATACAGCTACTAAAACGGATTTAGAAACTTTACCTGGAATTGGAGAATCAACAGCTTTAAAAATAATAGAATACAGAAAGGAGAAAGGAAAGTTTAAATTAATAGAAGATATAAAACAGGTAAATGGCATTGGAGAAAATAAATTTAATAAAATAAAGGAACTAATTACAGTATAAAATAGTAAATAAAATGGCATGTAATCAAATTGTAATAAAAATAAAATATTAAACAATGTAGTGTTTATATTTTAAATATCCGCAAGTAATTTTTTAGTAATGCATTGTAATATTCTTGAACTAAGAAATAGCTACTATTGAAACTAAAATAATAATGTAGTAAATTTAAATTAGTGATTAATAAACATTAAAGGGGATATTATTATGAAAATTAGGAAATTTTTGAAAGTATTAAATTTTTTATTTATTATTTTGGCGGCAGAAGTAATAATTGGACTAGTATGTATAACAAATAAGATAAAAGATGCTAAGTATGAAGAAGATAAAACTTGTATTACTCAAATAGCAATTAATCCAATTGAGAAAAGATTGGCGAGGTCACAAGCTCCATCTGATCAAGTTACAAGAATTACTTCATCAAGTAGATTAATATTAGAGCGTATAGTAAAGACTATGGAGAATACTGGATATGGAAAAGGATATTGGACTCAATGTAAAAATGCAGTAAGGACGCCAACACCTACTTCAGGAGGATTATATTATATAGACATACCATCATTTTATTTTAACGAAGACGTTGGAGGAGCATGGAATTCAACATATGTATATTATTGTAAAGAGATAACAGAATTTGATTTTTCAGGATTAAATATAGGAGGAATAACTACATTACCTGACTTTTCAAAATGGCCTAATTTAAGAAGATTAAATTTTTCTAATTGTAAAATATCTGAAACAAGTGGATTTATGACTTCTTCTGGAAGGAAAGCTTTAAGAAAGATTACATATATAGATTTAAGTAAAAATAATATTGAAAGCATAAATGCTGGTATTGTACATGATGCTAGATATAATTTACAACACCAAATAATAACTAAATATTTAGGAACAATAAAAAGTGGAAATACAGGAAATAGTACATTGCCAGATATCTTTGTGAAATCATATGGTAATATAGTAGCACCTACTTATTATAAGGAGAATATTGTCAAGATATCTGGAAAAAAAGTTACAGTTAAAAGTAAAGGAAAAGAACAAGAAAAAGCAATGGTTCGAATACCAGGTACGTCAAGTTCACCATTTAAAGGATCATATGTAATGTTTAATTGGTCAGGAATCAAAGCAAGTACTAATCCAAATAATAACAACAACAATAATAACAATAATAATCAAATTTATTATAATATATCTCTATCATATAAATCAAGCACTACCAGTGGGTGGGAACAAATAAAATATATTGAAATTTATCCAACTTCAGGGGAAAATGTTAATTACAATAATGCTAAAGTTTATGTAAATGGAAATTATGTAGGAAATAATACAGTAAAGTATCCAGTAACTAAAAATGGAAAATATACTATAAAGATAACATATCCAGGATTAAGAGATATAATTCTGAACCAAGAAGTTAAAGGAATAGATAGAGAACATCCAACTTTTACTACTAATTATAAAAGTGAAACAGGTAAAAATATAAAGTATTTAACAGTATATGCTAAAGATAATGTTGCTATAAAAAATATATCAGTAAATGGAACTAATATATATAGTTGTAATAAAAAAGATTATTATTGTGCATATTCAGCAACATATAAAATTTCTAAATCTGGAAAATATACAATTAAAGTTGAAGATTTAGCAGGAAATTGGAGAAAGATAGAAGAGAATGTTAATGTAGACACTACTCCACCTAAAATACAAAGTTTACAAATAAAGAAAAATGATAAGATTTATGATAAAGATAAATGTGCAGTAAAAGTAGGAGACAAATTGATATTAAATCTTAAAGCACATGAAGAAGTTTCAAAATATAGTGGAATAAAAATTAATGGAACAGATTTAAAAACTGGTACAATAAATGTAGGAAATAAAACCAATTTCTCTATAGAAATTCCAATAACAGATAAATTTGGAACAGGGACTTTATATGGAGATTATGTAATAGAAATATATGGACTATCAGATAAATGGGGAAATGCTACAAGTTATACTATAAAAAATAAAGTTTATTTCGATAGTAGTTATCCTGAAATAAGTGAAATAAATATAACAGGAGGAAAATTGTCATCTGATAAACAAAAAATGACAATATACCAAAATCAAAAAATAGTAATAGATTTAACAACAGAAGAGAAACTTGGAAATAATCCAGAAATATATGTATGTGGACACAAAACGACTTTTGCTAGATTAAAAAATAAAAATAAAAAAGATAAAAGTGAAATATATCATTATTATGCATATTTAGATTCAAATTATATACTACAAACAGCTAATGCATTTGGTTATGTAGATAAATGTATACCAATAGAGATAAAGAATTATAAAAATTTGTCAGGAAACTTGGGAGATGACATTATTATAGATGAAAGTAACAAATCTTCAAATGGAATTTATTTATATTACGGAAATAGTGAATTAAATAAGTTATATTTAGCAAGTGATAAGAATGAAAAGGATAGGGCTATAGCAGGAGATATAAATCAAGACGGATATGTTAATGAATACGACTATTTGTTATTACAAAGATATTTATCTAAATTACAAGAACTTACAGATGATCAAAAAAAATATGCTAATGTTGATGGAAATGAATCTATTGATGCTAATGATTTAACAGCTTTAAAAGTTATTATAAATAAAAGAGTAAATTCATTACAAATAGGAAGTTCAGAAACATTTAAGGTATATGACAATGAAAATAAATTAGTTTCAGGTGATAATTTAAAATTATCTGTTACTGAAGGAGAAGAATTTATAAATGTTACCGAAAATGAAGATGGTATTTCAATTAAATCAAAAAATGAACTATCAGCTTTAAATGGTAGTGTGGTAATAAAAGCAACATACCTAAATGAAAAGAATGAAGAGGAAAAAGCAGGAGAAATAAAATTAAAGATAATAGATAAAAATAATGTTACTACAGGATTTGAAGTAATTACTGGGAAAAAAGTAAATAAGAATATTTTAGGAGATGTTAATAAAGATGGGTTTATTACAGAGGTAGATTCATTTGATGTACAAAGAGCAATAGTAAATTTGATTCAACTTACAGAAGAAGGAAAAGAAAGAGGAGATATTAATAAAGACGGTGTACTAACCGTATCTGATGCCACAGATATTCAAAAAATGTGTGTTAATAATTATAATGGAATGTATAAAAATGATGTTTTTACATTAAAGTTTAATAGTTTTGAAGATAATAATTATGAAGACATTAAAGACGAAAATATTCAAAATCAAATTAGATGGTATGCGGAAGGGCAAGAAGATATGGTAACTATTACTCCAAATAATGATGGAAGTGCTAATATTAAAGTTAATGAAAATGCTGTAACAGGTAGCAAAATAGCTATATGTTGTAGCATGTTAGATGAGAATAGTGAAGATAATAAATATAAAACAGCTAGATTTAATATTGAAATTATAGATAAAGCATATGTTGAATTAAGTGAAAATACAATAAACTATGATTTGTCTAACTTACCGGATAAATATACATATTTAAAAGTAAACACAAATTTAGATAATAAAGACGCTGAGTGGAAAAGTTCAGATGAAAATATTGTAAAATTAAAAGAGGATAGTTATGGAAATGTAGAAGTTATACCTGTAAAAGAAGGAACAGCAAAGGTGACTGTTACAATTGATGGTATAAGTGATGAATGTGATGTAAAGGTAGAGAAATCTATTACTAAAATTTATACAAGTAAGCAAGATATTACACTAAAAGAATCATTAGAAGATGAAGAATATATAATTGCAAATTCAGTATCTAAACTTCTAAAATCAAGTGCAAATAGTCAAGATATAGAAGGAGAAATAGATGCAACAGAAGAACCAATTATTACATCATCAGATGAAGATATTGCAAGAATGTATAAGGATGAAGAAACAGGAGCATATAAAATACTTGCTATTTCTGAGGGAGAAGCAACTATAGAAATAAGTAGTCCAACAAACGAAGATGTTAAAGAGACAATAAAAGTAAATGTAAAGCCATTAAATATACCTACTATTCAAAAAGTTACAATTGATCAAAATGAAGGACAGCAGGAATATAAAAAAGGTGAAAAAATAAGTTTTAAAGTTGTATTTTCAGAAGAAATAAAGGGAGAAGTACCAGAGCTACAATTAGTATTTGGTAATAATTCAAGTGTTGGAATTCCTGAATTTGTTGGAATAGAAGATAATAATACAGCTATTAGATATGAATATGAAGTTCAAGAAGGAGATAATGGAATATTAAAAATATTAGGATTAAATGGTGGAAATTTAACAGATGATACCGGTAAAATGGATACTATATTAACAGTTAATAATGAAGAAGAAGAATTTACTATTGAAGAGACAGAAGAAAATATAGATATAGAAAATGAAACATTGGAAGTTTCATCTAATGATGAATCAGAAGATGAAAGCAAAGAACTAAGTGAAGAATATATTTCTAGCAATACTAAAGCATTTGTAGGAGATGATGTAACAGAGCAAGACGAAATGTCAGATGAATTAACAGGCAATTTAGAAACAGTTCCAAACGGAATAAATTTATTAGTTGGTGAAGTTATAGCAGATACTACAGCGCCAGAGATAACAGTAGTTCCAGAGATAGAGAAAGATAGCTATTATTTAAATAAAGGAGATATTGTAAAAGTTAATATTACTTCAAATGAAGATTTAGCAGAATTGCCAACAGTTACAATGGGAGGACAAGTGGCTACAGTAGAAGGTAGTGGCAAAGAGTATACAGCTAGTTTAGAAATAAATGACAAAATAAAAGAGGGATATCTTGAAATCCAAGTAAGTGGATGTAGAGATTTGTCAGGAAATGAAGCAAATTTGACAGTAATGAATGAAGAAAATATGGATGAGCCAATAGTGATTGATTATTCAAAATCAACTATAAAGGCAATTTATATAATGGCAGAAGAAGGAAAAAATTATAAGGCAGGAGATAAAGTTAAAATTAAAGTCGTTTTTGAAGATGAAAATATGAAAAACAGAAATGAGTATATAGCAGCTGAAGAAGTACCTGTATTAAATATTAAATTTGGAAGAAACAAAGCAGAAGGAAATTTAGAAAGCGACTATACTGTAGGAGAATATGTAAATTCTATAATATATACATATACAATATCAGAAAAAGATATTGGCAAAATGACCATCAATAATATAACAGGAAATATAGAAGATGCAGCTGGAAATAAAACAGATTTAAGTAAGATTAATATTTCAAATGTTGTAACTGGACAAATAAATGAAATTGTGAAAGAAAATGAAAGCAATAGCAATAGTAATAAAAATGAAGGAGTTTTAGAAAAATTACCATTTAAATTACCATATACAGGTTCAGTAGCATTTTGGATTATAATAGCATCTGTTGGAGTAGGAGCTACAATTGCAGGAGTAAGTTATATAGTGAGAAAAAAACATTATATAAAATAAGCAAAAAATTAAAAAAGAGATTTAAGTTATAATTTTAACTTAAATCTTTTTTTTACTATTTTTTTTATAAATTAAAATAAAACAAATTATAATAAATATAAAAGCAATACTTAAATACAAAATATAAATTGGTAATTTGGATTTTTCAACGTTATGTTCAGCAATAATATTAGTCGAATAAGTAACTCCTGCTACTGTATATTTTATTTTACCTAAAATAGAGCCTTCTTCAATTGGAGCTGAAATATTATCATTCAATATTATTTCAGGTGAAATTTCAGAAATATCTTGAGAATTAGATATCAGTACAGGAATACTTTCATCTAATAATAGATTCAGACTTTCGGTTTCTTTTGTTGCATTAGAGATGGTTATATTACTTGCAATGTCTCCTTCATTTGCAATAATCTTAATAGAATAATTAGAATATGCAAAGTCATATATAGCACGAGTATCAGAAAATCGAGTATTACTTCCAAGTACAACTCCAATTAATTCTAAATCATCTTTATAAGCAGAAGAAACTAAGCACTCTTTTGCTTGAGAAGTAAATCCTGTTTTTCCAGTAGTTAAATATTTATAATAAGATGAACTATTTGGAATTAAAAGTTCATTTGTAGAATTATATGTTCTAGTGCCATATTTGTTAGTTGATGGGATAGAACAAGAAGCTTGACCAGAGATTTTTCTAAATGTATCGTTCTTGAGGCAATATTTCATAATTATTGCTAAGTCATGAGCAGTTGTATAATGATTTTCATTATGCATACCATAAACATTAGTAAAATGAGAATTAGATAATCCTAATTCATTAATTCTAGTATTCATCATAGAAACGAAACTGTCTGTTGAACCTCCAATAAATTCTGCTAATACGTTAGCCGCGTCATTAGCAGAGTGAACTAATAAAAGTTCTAATAATTGTTCAACTGTAAGTTGTTCACCAATTTGAATATTAGCTATTGAATAACCATCTGGAATAGACATAATAGCATCATAGCTTGCTGTTACTAAATCATCTAAATTTGAATTTTCAATAACAAGAATTGCTGTTAAAATCTTAGTAGTACTAGCAGGGTACATTTTTTTATTTTCGTTTTTACTATATAGAATTTTATTAGTTTTATTGTCAATTACAATAGAGGCGTCTGCACTAATTGAAGGTTGATTTACAATATCAGCTGATAGAACATTTCCAAATGGAATTAAAATTAAAAATGTACATAATAATATAATAAATATTTTTTTTATTTTCATTTTTTTATATGATTATTTAATAAACTAAATAAATCATGGACTCCTTTCTATTAAAACAATATAAATAATATATCGTATTTCGACAAAAAATTCAATAAAAATACTTTTAAAATTGAATAATTATGTTACAGTTCAGTTGATGTCCAAGCTTTGGCTCTCACTATAACACTTAAATTTTATTTAATGTCTTTTCATTACATTCAAAAAGAAAATCTAATACAAGAAAATAAGGCGCTTTCACTCTGGCTCAAAATTATTATTATATGAATTTAAACTTTTTGAATGTAATTGGAGTAATCTTAGAATTTCTTAAATTATTTAATGGAAAATGTTCGCGTCGAGCTTTAGCTCGGACTAAGTGAAAGGGTGCC
>ENA-OPWR01002771-OPWR01002771.1-human-gut-metagenome-genome-assembly--contig:-NODE-2771-length-11555-cov-1.567304_pt1 | contig 11555 bp, 7 predicted proteins | sample MGYA00241507_ERZ502006 | MGnify/ENA primary metagenome ERZ502006 (study PRJEB25962, sample SAMEA2043041) | human gut metagenome | biome: human gut; feature: human-associated habitat; material: faeces... | reverse complement strand
CGATGCTGACAAACCATTTGTCCGGATCATCCGGAATAACCAGTCCGACCCCCTGCTTGCGTGCTCCGTCCAATCGGCTCAACGAATTATAATAGGTAGTAAAACCGGCGGTAGCTGTCAGGTTATGATTTCCATTATCAAAGCTGTTGGTGTATGTCAACAGGTAGTCGCTCTGAACTTTGGTTTCATTCTCTTTAAACTGGCTGACCTCGGTCTTGCCTGTTCCCAAAGTAGAGATCCCTCCGTTGACAGCGGCATCGTATACTTTTACGATCGGTGTATACGTCCGTCCGTTGTTCGACGCATAATCCATAGAGAACATCGCTTTGAACGTGAAATGCTTCAGGAAGTCTACCTCACCATAAATGTTACCGGATGCCCGGTAGTTCTCCGCTTTGGTAGTATTCGCTTTCAATTCGACGTCTACCATCGGGTTGTTTATTTGCGCTTTCTGGAATTCGGGCAGAGCCGTATATAATCCGTATTCGTTATTATACACCGGAGCGATAGGAGTTGCACGTAGGGCATTCAACACCTGTTTGGAATCTGCAGGAAGCATACGTGCACCGTTGAATTGGAAACCGACTTTCAAAAAGTCCGTAATCTTATAATCGTTACTTGCGTTGATGGTTACCTTGCTGAATTTCTCATGCTCGATGTTGCCTTGTTCGTAAGAGTAGCCTACACCCAGATAGAAACTATGTTTGGGCGAAGCCCCTGTAATACTGATGTTATTGTTTGTAATGAAAGCAGTCTGGAAAATTTCGTCTTGCCAGTCGGTATTGGCATCCCAGCCGGTATAATCGAAAGGGTCATCTTTCTGATTGGCAAGCTGTTCGTTATATAGTTCCTTGAATTGTGAACCATTCACCAGTTTCACTTTATCCACTACTTTCTTGAAACCGAAAGAAGTATTAATATTGACCAGTGTCTGTCCCTCTTTGGCTTTCTTTGTGGTAATGATGATAACACCATTCGCACCGCGAACACCGAAGATAGCCAGAGATGACGGGTCTTTCAGGATTTCCATAGATTCGATGTCCTCCGGATTCAGGAAATTGATGTTGTCATTGAATAATCCGTCGACAATGTACAGCGGTTTATATCCGTTGATGGAGTTTGTTCCGCGAATACGGATTTCCGGGTCCGATCCGGCTCGTCCGGAGTTTACAATCTGCACACCTGCCACTTTCCCCTGAAGGGAAGATAGCGGATTCATTGCCGGTTTGTTGGCTAACTCTTCTCCTTTGATATTGGTGATAGAACCTGTCAAGTCTCTTTTCTTTGCACTACCGTATCCGATAACGACTGTTTCGGCTAGTACTTGTGAATCTTCTTTTAAAGTGACATTGATGACATTCTGTGCCCCCACCTTAATGGTTTGCGAAGTCATCCCCACGTATGAAAATACCAATACGTCCTCCGGAGTGACAGAGATTGAATATTTACCGTCCATGTCTGTGATGGTTCCGGTGGAAGTTCCTTGTACGAGTACCGATGCGCCGATCAATGGTTCATTGGCAGCGTCCGTCACTGTTCCTGTCACCGTCTTTGTCTGTGCAAAGGCTGATGCAGAGGCCAGTAGCAGGCAAACAAGCGTCATGATGCTCCTTGACCTGATGGCTTTTTTCTGAAGATGTTGTAAAAGTCTAGTCCTCATTGCATTAAATTTTTCCATTTGTTATTATTTAGGTTGAAGTCTTTTTTCTGCCGTCTTTTGGCAAGAGTAACAAAGGAAACAAACGAAATTCAAAAAAGATTTTGGAAAAAAGAGGGAATGGTTGATTTTAACACTAAAAGAGAGGTGACTGTTGAAAAAAGTCAGGCACGAACCGGTGTTGTTCGTGCCTGAATAATGGGATGAGGATTACCCGTTGGGGGAGGTATATCCTATATATACGCTGTTCGTTTTATGATTTCCTGTTTTAAAACATCTGTTCCGCAGTGGTCATACATTGAGCGACATCTTCTTTGCTGCCATTGAAAGGACCTGATTTCTCTATTTTTAAAGTTGACATGGCTGCTGCAAAACGTCCGGCTTCTTCGATGCCGACACCCGATACCCGTTGGTATAGATACCCGATGGTGTAAGTGTCTCCACACCCTGTTGCATCTACCACTTCTTTGGGTTTATATGCCGGAATACGATAGAAGTCTTTTCCGTCGAAAATAAGTGATCCCATGCTTCCCAAGGTGACAAGCACTTCTTTCACGCCCCATTCATATAATTGACGGGCAGCTTCATGTGGATCGGAAAGACCTGTCAGCACTTCCATCTCGTGCTCGTTGACTTTCAGGAAATGGATATATTGCAGAGCCTCCCGCTTATCTGTCCAATCCACCGGATAGACGTGAGTGTCACGCACTTCACGTAAATAGCCTTGCGAGTCTACTGCAATCAACCCTTTTTGAGATAGTTCTTTGATTACTTCCAACGAGAAGTCGTCTGCCAGCAGAGAGCCGAGATGGTAGATTTGCGCATCTATATCTTTCAGCTGACCGGCAGTGAACGGATCAGCTTTCGCTAATACACGTTGAGTACGGTCGTCCGGATTGGCGCCATAGATATTCTCGAAGTATACAGAATATTTGCTTGGCAGGGCGGTTACATGAATACCCATTTCACGTAGTTGCTCCACAACGTTCATTTCAGTGGCACCAACTGCTGTTACTAAGGCGTAATCGATGTCGTTAAAATGGCGGATGGCATGTGAACAATAAAAAGCCGTTCCTCCCGGCATATAGACAGTGTTTTGGGGAGTGACTACTTTGTCTAATGTGATGTGACCGATGCAGCAAAGTTGATGTTTCTTCATGTCTAACCAATTAAAAAGCCTCCAAGATAGTATCTTGAAGGCTTCTAGTTTATTTTTAGTGCGGCTGATAGGACTCGAACCTACACGTCTCACGACACCAGATCCTAAGTCTGGCGCGGCTACCAATTACGCCACAGCCGCATGTGTAGCTTTTTTGTTTAGCGGTGCAAAGATAGGAAGATTTTCTGATTTGGCAAATAATTTGGCAATAAAGTTATTCACTTAAGATTTCGAATGCCTTTTCAATCAGTGGATCTTTCTTTTGTGATTCTATGTCACCCTGCTCTATCCCTTCTTCCAGAATCTTATCCATGTTTACGTATACATCAGGTTTTATTCCATCTTCCAATGACTTTCCATACTTATCAAAGTGGGGGCTGGCAGAGAAGCGGACGCTCCAGCCATTGGGTAATTCTGATGAAAATGGCAGCCCTGATCCACCACCAGTCTGATCGCCCAGCTGGATGATTCTTTTATCCTCGTTATCATTGTTTAAACTGCGCATTATGTTAACAAAATCATTTGTGGCACTATAACATCGACGATTGGTTAGTATCACGACCTTTTTTTGCCAACGAATACTGTTGGAGGGTTCTAAATAAATGGGTTCCATCTCTGAGAAATCATTGTGTCCCGGACCTGTCTTATGTTGGATATATCCTGTTAATGCCAGTTTGTCAGTGAACCGGGCAGCTATGCGTGAAGAATTGGTCAGATTACCTCCTCCGTTATCACGGACATCGATAATTAGTCCATTGCAGATTTGTAAATAGTAAAGGACCTCATCCAAATTGCCATCTCCAACTCCGGCACTGAAACTTTCATAACGTATGTATCCTATGTTATTGTCGAATATTTTATATTTAAGACCAGCGGATGTGCGATAGCCTGAATTGGCACTACCCAGATAATAGTTATAAAGAATATCTTCTCTATAATTCCAAGGGTAGCCCTGATACCATGCATCGTAATAAGAAATACGACTGGCAGAAGATAGATTGACATGCCCGTCTTTCAAGATATAAAGCATTTGGCTTAGGATGTCGAACAGGTCATCATTGGACATCGACGGAATAATCAGTTTGCTGTATTCGTCATGAACAGCATCCCAGTCAATACCTTTCGTATCCAGGAAACAATACTGTTCGTCAATGATCTTCCATAGTTGTTCGAAATTACCTCTGGGATCATTGGCGTAGTCATCTTCCCCAATGCAACCAGTCAGCACCGGAAGGCAGCAGAGCAGCCAAAGTATTTGTCTAATCTTATTTCTCATCATTAATTGATCTCTCACTTGAAGTTTCAACATTAAATTTTGTTCTCTTAGTAAGCTCTAACCGATGAAGGAAGAGCGGTTCCTTTCTTATTTCGGATACGGTATAGGTCTTTCACAAATCCTACCATGAATACGTGTGAGTAGGTATGTGTCTTGATATTGTTAACGTTGGATTGCTGCAAATCAGCCAGGTAGCTGAAGCGCATTTTGGTATATCCTATCGGCAGGTCGACGGAAAGCATCTGTCGCAACGAAGGTTGATTGTGCAGGGAGGTAAATTTTATTACTCCACTCGAATTTCCCAAAGAGAATATCTCGTAATAAGATTGTCCGTAGTGGGGAGAGAACATCACTCCCATAACCGGCAGATTGACCTGATAACGAAGCACCATCGGATACCGTTTGATTTTCAGGTGCCAAATAGCCATTCCGGAGGCATCCAGATTGACGTATGCCCGTGCGGATGCCGGATTGTTGGTGTTCCGGAGATTATAGACAAAGCCTCCGTTGACATCTATCAATCCTCCGGCTAATAATTTGAAATTATCTGTCAGGCGGAACTGGTAATGTAATCCATAGTTCCAGTTGACTAATCCGGAGAAAGTGTTATTGTTATCGGCCCGGTTGTGCGTATAGCTGATGTTTGCCTGAAAGAAGTTCTGCACAGATACATTTCCATCAAACAACTTGGTCATCCGAATCAATTCACGGGAAACACGGAAGTCGATTCCTTTGTATTCCTGCGGTGAAAGATAGGTGTCGAAAACGTTAGTAAATCCGACACCATACATGGTGGCACGTGTTACATACCGATGGGCTTGCAGACTGTCGATCTGCGCTTGTAATCTTGTGCAAAGGGCGAACAGGATGCAACCTGTCAGCCCCAGATATATTAGTTTTTTCTTCATCAGAATAATTTCATCTGCCCGGTGATTTCATCAATAATATCGCCTTCGCTTTTGCCGCTGTCCGGATCCAGATTTTCCGGCTCCTCTTCAGGAACTTCCTGTTGTTCTTGTGAGGGTTCGGGGAAGCGAGTTGGTTCAAGCTCATTGATCGTTTCCACTGCATAGGTAGTGATACGTTTTCCCTTGGCTTTGAAACCTTTGACAGCAATGAATTCATCCGCATCGATATTCAACGGATCACGGAAATTGTCGTGTCCGCCAAATATGACTTCCAGACGAGGATAGTACTCGTCGGTCAGCAGGATCAGACGGTTGTTCTTATTTTCTCCCAAGTAGTTCTGTTTACGGTTGGAGGCCTCAAAACAGAAACGTTTCAGATACGGATAATTCTGTTGGTCGGCATCGTAAAGCGCGGCAGTCCATATCTTGTTAGGATCAAACTTCTCCACGATGCTTACATTATCTTCATAGTGGTTGCTCAAGTCGAAGTTGGTAGTATAGAAATCACCGTTGTTCAGAACAATCAATATGCTGTCGTCGCTTTGGAATTCACCCAGATATTCACCTCGTCCGTCATAGTTGAGGCGGAGTATGTCACGGTCAAACCATACTTTACGTCCACCGAGCGTGGAACCTCCTTTTTGTTTAAGGGATATCTTATGTACCGGCAAACGGGTAAGAATCACGCCTCGTGCCTGACGTCCCTTGATGCTGACCTCACTGAAGTCATGCTCGAAGATGATACGGCGTACACGCGGATTCGGTTTCAATGTCACCTTGATGATTTCGGCTTCTCCATTCGGGTTGGCGCTGAAATAGGTAATCCGTGATTCGGGAGTTCCCTGTGTGACATCATATTCGCGGTCGCGAACTACAGAGGTCACGGCGAAACGTTTTACGTATGTCGTTCCTTCTTTTCCGTCGCGGTAGGCTACATTGTAGATCGTACGTTTATCGTTCTTCTTGAATACATTGACATAGAGAACGTTTTTGCCGACGAACTTCTTGTCGGCAACAGGAGTAACGATATACTTACCGTCGCGGAAGAAGATAATGACATCATCGATATCCGAACAACATGCTACGAACTCGTCTTTTTTCAAGGCTGTTCCGATAAATCCTTCTTCGCGGTTGATATAAAGTTTTTCGTTTGCTTCTACTACTTTGGCAGCTTCGATGGTGTCGAAGTTACGCAGTTCCGTACGGCGCGGGAAGTTCTTGCCGTATTTGTTTTTCAACATCTGATACCAGTTGACGGTATAATCTACGATGTGAGCCAGATAATTATCAATCTCGGCCACTTCTTCTTTCATCCTGGCAATCAGTTCATCCGCTTTGTCCGAGTTGAATTTCAGAATACGCCCCATTTTGATTTCCATCAGTTTGAGAATATCCTCTTTGGTGACTTCACGGATAAATTTCGGATAATAAGGTGTCAGGCGTTCGTCAATATGAGCACAAGCTGCGTCCATATCTTTGGATTGCTCGAACTCTTTGTCCTTATAGATGCGTTCTTCGATAAATATCTTTTCGAGCGAAGCAAAGTGCAATGCTTCCAGTATTTCGTTTTTCTTGATTTCCAGCTCCTGCTTTAGCAAATCCAGCGTGTTGTCTGCCGACTTTCTCAAGACTTTGCTGACAGTGAGGAAATGAGGTTTGCTGTCATCAATCACGCAGCAGTTGGGTGAGATACTTACTTCGCAATCGGTGAATGCGTACAATGCATCGATTGTTTTGTCCGATGATGTACCTGGTGCCAGATGCACTAATATTTCTACGTTGGCAGCTGTGTTGTCATCTACCTTGCGAATTTTGATTTTTCCTTTATCAACAGCTTTCAGGATAGAGTCGATCACTGTTGAAGTGGTTTTCCCATAAGGGATCTCTGTGATTGCAAGCGTTTTGTTATCAATCTTGTTGATCTTGGCACGTACTTTCACTGCTCCGCCACGTTCTCCGTCGTTGTATTTGGCTACGTCAATCGAGCCGCCTGTCTGGAAATCGGGATACAGTTGGAATTCCTCTCCACGCAGGTAACTGATGGAAGCATCACAAAGTTCGTTGAAGTTATGCGGCAATATCTTGGAAGAAAGTCCAACGGCGATACCTTCCACTCCCTGCGCCAGTAATAACGGGAATTTCACAGGAAGAGTGACTGGTTCCTTATTTCGTCCGTCGTATGACAATTTCCATTCGGTAGTTTTGGGATTGAAGACAACATCCAGCGCAAACTTGGATAAACGCGCCTCGATATAACGGGGAGCAGCCGCACCGTCTCCGGTGAGGATATTACCCCAGTTACCCTGGCAGTCAATCAACAGGTCTTTCTGTCCCAACTGTACCAAGGCATCCCCGATAGAAGCATCCCCATGCGGGTGGAACTGCATGGTGTGTCCCACAATATTTGCCACTTTGTTATACCGCCCGTCATCCAGACGTTTCATAGAATGCAGGATACGACGTTGCACAGGCTTTAAACCGTCATTGATGTGGGGTACGGCACGTTCCAGAATAACATATGAAGCATAGTCCAGAAACCAATTCTGGTACATGCCTGTTAACTGATGTTTTACGCTTTCGTCCCGCGCGTCCGCCGGTTTGTAGTCTGAATGTTCTTCCGTTATCTCGTTGATTTCGTCACTCATAAAATTCGTATATACTATAATTTTAACGCATACGCACGCAAAAATACAAAAATAAAAGAGATTTCGATGAAAAACGGTGAATATTCCGTGTGTTAAAAGGGTATAAATCAGCTTTACGGAAGGAAAACAGAAAGGCATATCCTATCAAAGATATGCCTTTCTGTAAAATTATAACCTGATGAAAAAACGAGAAATAGGGACATGCTTTAAACCCGTATTTCCCAACCTTTTTCGTACTCTCTTCCCCAAAGCTTATTGGCTTCCAAATCGTTAAGAATTCGTCCGCTTCCCGGATCAATCTGTAATGAATGTCCAACACGTTGGGCAATGTTACCTAATTGTACCAACTGGGTACTGATACAGGCATCTACAATTCCGGAATTTAACTTTGTTCCTTTACGAATGGCATCAAACCAGTTTCGGAAGTGGAAGGCATCCAGTTTTTCGGATGGATTCAACAGATTGCCGGTCTCAAATTTTAAATCACTTTTTACCTCTTTAATCGTTTTACCTTTTAAATCTGCAATTTTATATTCATTGCCACCGCCAATGAAGAGAGTTCCGGTTTCTCCATAAAATGCGGTTCCTACTCCATATCCGTCTACCGGCATCGTATTACAACTACGTCCTTCCCATGAAAAAGATGCTTCGTCACCAAATTGGAAGGTGATAAGTTGTGTGTCAGGAGTTTGCCAGTCGTCCTGAAAACGATACCGACCTCCGATAGAATCAACCTTTGTAGGATAATCTACACCCAATCCCCAGCGGAGTATATCAACAAAGTGAGTTCCATTGTTGAGTGCTTCACCTGTTCCCCAGTTCCAAAACCAATGCCAGTTATAATGGATGAAATTATCTTTGAAATCTGCAACACGTGGGGCAGGACCTTGCCATAAATCCCAATCCAGATAATCAGGTACAGGAACAACTTTCCCTGTTCCAATGGAAGGGCGATTATTGACATACCAAGATTTGGCATATCTCACTTTTCCGATAGAACCGGATTTTATTTCTTCCATAGCTTTAATTACATTGGGAAAGGAACGGCGTTGGTTACCCACTTGAACAATCCGGTTATATTTCAAAGCGGCTCGAACCAACATTTCATTTTCTGCCGGATTATGACTGGTCGGTTTTTCCAGATAAACATGCTTTCCGGCCTGCATAGCCATAATGGCTGCTTTGGCATGCCAATGGTCAGGGGTGGCAATCACCACTGCTTCAAAATCGTTCGACTCTAACATCTTACGAATGTCTTTTTCTCCTTTGGGAGTACGTCCGGTAATTTTGTGGATAGCAGCCTGACATTTTTCTAATGCTCTTGAGTCTACATCACAAATGTAAGTTACTTCACAATCTGGAAGTTTGGCAAATCCTTGCGCTAGGGCCTTACCTCTCGAATTCACTCCAATGACTCCGATACGTATTTTTTCGTTAGCTCCCAGAATATCTTGATAACGGCTTGAACCGAATCCTGGAAGTATGCTTCCTAATGAAAGTGCAGCTGTACCTGCTACTGTTTTTTTGATAAAATCTCTTCTTGTTGTCATAGTATCTATTTTTCTCCAAAATTAGGTTGTTATTAGAATATGTGAATGAGCTTTTCCGTCAATTCTCCTTCAAAAAACGTCAATCTCTTATTTTTTTCTTCGGAAAAGGTGACTCAAGAATATCAGGATTCCTCGGGGAATCCATAAGATAAGATAGATGAAAAAACTAATCACGATGACATACCCGATTTGGGATATTATTTCAATCCATGGGCGGGAATAGATAATGATTGCAATTACATTGATGATAAATGCAAGCAGGAAACTTAGAAGATAGATATTCCTTTCTTGTTTCAGTTTTTTTGATGTGATAATAATATCTTTCATGGCTTAGAATTTCATATAGGGTATTTTATATTCGTCGGGGAAGAGGATATGGCGTTGTTCATCCATTGCCTGATTTCCAAGTAAACAAAGAACCGTTGAACAATATGCTTCTTCCACTACATTCTGTGCTTTCTCTCCGGTGATACACGACTGGCAGAAAGAAGACAGGATAATGTCCGAACCGTCTTTGTCTGCTCCGATCATACTCAATCCACTGTTTACGTGAATATCTCCATCAATGATAAAGTGTGGTGTGTACTCCATTTTTGTTTCCGGTCGCCAACTGGGACCTGCTGTCGGGATGGCGGCAAAGACCTTGTCTTTTACCTGGTCAATCAGTTGCCGGATACCCGAAGTTGAATGATCTTCTTCCAGATAATAAATACCTTTTGCCATTTCCATGGTTCCTTTACTTCCCAGAATCTGGTCTTCCATTCCGTTGAACTTGTTGGAAATCAATGATTCGTATGCGATCTTAACTCCATCCGAGTATCTGTAAGTGACATTGACGCTATCATAAACTTCTCGTCCGTCTTTCCAGTATACAATGTCACCCATTCCCATAATGGATTCCGGCATTTTTTGGGCTGCCCAGTTACAAACTTCCAACTGATGGCATGCTAATTCCGTCATTAATCCTCCGGAGCTCTCTTTGTATAATCTCCAATTAATTTTGCGTTCCAGCTCTGGTGAAGGAACCGGACGACGCCAGTCTGCATTACGGAACCAGTGACAGCGAAGACCTACCACATCTCCGATGAGACCGGAATGGATCATCTGCATTCCCTTGATGTACTTCTCGTCATACATTCGCTGCATACAAAAGTAGAGGACTTTGTCTGACTGGTTGTAAGTGTCATAGATAGCCTTGCACTCGTCAAGGGTACGTGCCATTGCTTTCTCGCAAAAGACATGTTTGCCGGCAGCTAATGCGTCCAATACAATAGGTGCATGCCAGTTTAATGGTGTGGATATGATGACTCCATCGATGTCTTTCGATTCCAGTAGTTTGCGGTAATCCGTATATGACTTAGCATCCGGACAAAGTTCCAATGCTTGTTGAAGATTGGGGGCATAATTATCACATACGGCAACAATTTGTGCATGAGGTATTTCTTTGAGGTTATGGATGTGGTATTGTCCTCTGGACCCGGTACCAATCAAAGCGATTCGTGCTTTCTCATGCTTGATCTCTTGTAGTTTCTCCGGAGTACAGGAAGTCAGCCAAGGAGTGGTCGCCAATAATGCGGTTCCTCCGGCAACATATCCCAGGCTTTTGATGAATTGTCTGAGTCCTAAGTCTACTCCTTTTTCTTTATGTTCTTTCATATCATAAATTGTATAGGGTTGCTTGTATATTATTGAACTTTTCTGAAATCTTTTTTTGTTCCTGTTCATTGGCAATCATCCAGACTGTACTAAGAACTTCGGCTTCCAACGGATCGGGGGACAGGATAGAACTTGCTTTTCGTTGTTCATTAAATATGCCTGTAAGCGGATTCATAATGTGTCCGGTATATTGTAACGTATTGCCGGAAGTGGATAATGCTGTATCCTGCAGATCGAATTCTTTTAGAAGAGACTGATTGTACGGGTTCAGAAAACTGACTTTCCAACAATCTCCATAAGGATGATGTCCTATACCCAGGATCGAACTGTTTCCAAAATTAGCAAATGCATCACTAATATTCTCCTGTTCAATGAATTTTCTTATTTTCTTCAAAGCATATCCTTTAGCAAAACCTCCAAAATCAAGTGAAATATCAGGAGATGTAAAGGAGATATATGAATGTTCATGAAGTTGTATTCTGGAGAAATCTTTTAATGTAATGTCGAATAAGTGTGAAGTGGTCTGATAATAGTATGAGCAAAGCTGTAAGATTGATTTCAGCTCTTTACTGATTTGAATCTTGCTTTGAGAAGCATGATTATTAATCTTGGAAACTTCACTATGAGGATCAAAACGATTTAATATCTTATCCAAACGCTCCAGCTCATTGATGATATGAGTCCAAAGCCCGTTTAAACGTTCT
>ENA-OPWR01002765-OPWR01002765.1-human-gut-metagenome-genome-assembly--contig:-NODE-2765-length-11569-cov-3.735192_pt1 | contig 11569 bp, 8 predicted proteins | sample MGYA00241507_ERZ502006 | MGnify/ENA primary metagenome ERZ502006 (study PRJEB25962, sample SAMEA2043041) | human gut metagenome | biome: human gut; feature: human-associated habitat; material: faeces... | reverse complement strand
GAAGAGCGTCGGCACGAACGCGTTGGCCAAGGAACGGCTCTGTGTCATCTCGCCGTTCGACAACCTGATGCGCGACATCAGCGAGAAGGAGGGCAACGACTGGCGCCTGATGGCCGCCATTGCCTACCACGAGTCGCGCTTCACGCCCGACATCACGTCGAGCCGCGGTGCCTGCGGGCTGATGCAGATCATGCCCTCGGTGGCCGAGCAGTTCGATGTTCCGGAGTCGCTTATCGCCGATCCCGCGACGAACGTGTGGCTGGCCAACAAGCTGCTCTCGAAGATCGGAGAGTCGCTTCGCTTCCCGGCCGGCACCTCGGACGAGGACCGCATGAGCATCATCCTCGCCTGCTACAACGGCGGCATCGGACATGTGAACGACGCCCGCCGGCTGGCGCGGGTCCACGGCGAGGATCCCAATTCGTGGGAGGTCGTGGCCCGGTACCTGACGCTGAAGTCGGAGCCGGAGTATTATGAAAACGAGGTCGTGAAATGCGGCCGATTCACGGGAAGCCGCCAGACGCTGGCCTACGTGAAAGATGTCATAGGACGCTACGACAAGTACTGCCGTATTGCCGTGAGGTAACGCGCAGCAGGTAGCGAACAATGATAAAAGAAGAGAGGCCGGTACCCGCAAGGTACCGGCCTCTCTCGTTTTTCGGGGGGCTGGTCGCCCCTTTTTTGTTTCGGACTCCGAATGGTCTCAATAGACCCATTCGAAGTCATCGACGTAGAGCACGTTCTTCGAACAGCCGTTCATGTAGTCGCCGTACTTGCTCGTGGCGCAGCTGATGACGAGCGTGTAGCTGCTTTGCGGCGCCGCACATGCGGTGTCGTAGTAGACGAGCGGGATCTCGCCGCCGATGAGGCTCTCGCCCTCGGTCGAGGCCGAGATGTCCATCACGCCGTAGGCGATGATGCGGCCCGAGCCCTCGAGATCGGTCTGTACCGAGGGATCCCATGTCCCGGTCGGCTTGCTGACACCCGAGGTGACGTTGCGGCGCGCCGACCAGTCCACGATGCAGACGTAGATCGTGCTGAGGTCCTGTTCGCCCATGGCGATCGGACCGCCGAAATTCTTCTGGATATCGACCGTCCCTACCGTGGCGTGGTACTTGAAGCGCAGTCCCTTCGGGCGTGCCGTGTAGTTGTATTTCTGTCCGAAGCCCACGGTACCGTCCGTCCCCTTCATCGAGAAGGTCGCGGTGAAGAGGTTGCCCGATGCCAGGATGCCCAGCGTCGAACTGGCGGTCATTTTGGCACACTGGCTGCCTCCCATGCCCGTCATGGTCGCCGCGGAGCAGAGGTTGGACTTGATGCCGTTGTTGCCGCTTCCCCACATCGTCGAGGTGGCGTTGTTGTTCGTGAAGCAGCTCAGACTGCCCTCCATGTCGCCGCCCGGAATCGTATCGCCGCTGGCGGCGGCATACTCCAGCAGCTGGGTCTGTTCGTCGCCGATCAGCAGCCGGAACTCGTAGGTGTATCCCGCGAAGATGCCCTTGTCGGCTGCGGGGCTGTACACGGTGATGCCCGAGGGGTTCTCCGCCGTGCTCCATTCGGGTTTGATCGAGGCGGTCAGGATGCCGTCCCGGTAGCTGCTCTCCTGAGCCTCCTGCCACGTTGCGGCATCCTTGATGCGGTATTGCAGCCGGGCGCCGCGGCCGTGCTCCTCCTCGGAAACGGTGGCGGTGACCGTTGCCGTGTTGGCCCACAGATCGACCTCGCCGACGGCGATCTTCGAGTCGGTGACCTCCACGAAGAGGCTCCACCGTTCGGTGCGGCCGTGGCAGGTCACATCGACCAGGCGCACCGACCGGAAATCGGCATCGGACAACTCGTCGATTGTCGGCGAGTAGGTCGTGATGTCGGCCGGACCGAGCTTGAGTTCCGTCACCCGGATGTGCTCGAGGTCCGTGCCGGTCGCCACGCTGGCCCGGGCGATGCGGTTTTTCTCGTCGATCTGCGAGGCGCCGATCTGGCCGGCGACGGCAAACCGCCGCTCGATGGTCTGCTCGGCGCGTATCGTCCATTCGTAGTCCTGGTAGAGCGTCGTGTAGATCGGCGTGTACATGTCGAACGTGCCGACCAGCTCCTGCGAGCGGCGCATCTGGCCCAGCACCTCCTCCTTGTCGAGCTTGACGCTGTGGATCACGGCATCGTAGGTCGCCTTGTCGATCCTTACGTTGCGGATATCGGTCTGCTCGTCCAGCCGGAGGGTGATTTCACGCCGGGCGGTGTTGTTCTCCGAGACGGTGAACCCTTCGCCCTCGATGTCGGCGATCCGCAACTCGACGAGCGGATAGGGGATGTCGTTCTTGATGCAGCCCGCGAGTGTCGCGAGCAGGCAGGGGAGCGCTGTGCGGAAGAGTCTTCTGATCATGTCTCCTTACTTCTTTTTCTTGTCCCACAGGTGGACGGTCATGCCGAAATTGATGTCCAGCAGGTTGAGCCGGAACCGCATCTTCGAGGTCTTGCGCGTACCGATGGTCTCTCCCGAGGCGTCCTTCTGCGTGACCGTGTTGTACTGTATGCCGCCCAGTCCGAACGATATGGTGCCGCAGACGTTCGGGAAGATGTAGATGGCCGCTCCCGGATTGAACGCAAGTTTGAGCTGCGTATTGTTGCAGAAGGTACGTTTCTGCAGGTCGTCGAACACGAAATCCGAAGATCCGTTGGTGATCTGGAACTCGAATTCGGCGAAGAGCCCGAAACGGCCCCGGTTGTCGAGCCCGGCATACGAGCGGTGGAAGATGCCGAACGAATAGCTGTTGCTGGTGAAATCCATGTAGGGGATGTCGCCCGAGACGTCGTTGCTTTCGCCCAGGTCGTATGCGCCGTTCTGGAGCTTGCCGTTCATGTACTGGTAGCCGAAGCGGGCGCCCAGACAGCGGTTGTCCTTGTAGAAATAGCCGACGAAGGGGCGGATGCTGGCCACGGCACCGTCGGCCGAGAGGTTCGAGACGAGTGTCCACATGTCGGCATCGTCGGTGGTGAGCGTTCCGTATGAGGCGGTCATGCCGAGCATGACCTCGCCGCGGTAGGCGAACTTGATCTTGTTGATTTCGCGGTCCATGCGCTGGCGCGTGGGCAGGAAGCGCTGTTTGGTGCGGCGGCTCCGGGACGCCTCCGCCGCCGAAGTCAGCGTGTCGGTTTCCGCACGGACCTCCCCGATGGTGCCGGCCGAAGCGGTCAGCAGGGTGAGCAGCGTCGCTGCGAGTAAGCAGGTGAGTCGTTTCATAGTCATGCGGAGTTGTCAGAGATAAAAGGCCATGCCCAGACCGATCGAGAAGATGTTCACCTTGAAGTTCATCATGCTCGACTTGATGTCTCCGTCGCGGACCTGGTTGTGGACCTGTTTGATGTGGCTGTAGTTGATACCCATGACGCCGACGTTCACCTCGACGGCCATGTTGTTCGTGGCGAAGGCCACGATGCCGGGCGAGATGCCGATGCCGACTTCATAGCCCGTCTGGTAGGTACCCTTCACGGGCGAGTCGTTGGCGAACTTCGACTGGATGCCGCCGAACGACAGTGAAGTCTCGTTGAACAGGGCGAAGCGTTTGCTGCGGCCGAGCGGGATGTACTGCCGCCAGATGAATGAGGCCGTGTAGTTGTGTTTGAGCGTGTAGAAGTCCTTGGCTGACAGTTCGGTGGTGTTGTCCTCGCTGCCGAACTCCAGGTGGGCCTTGTCGAGTTTGAGCAGCGAACGCGAGTAGGTGAAACGGGCTCCGAGGGCCATGTTGTCGCGCAGGGCGTAGGCGACCATCGGACTGACGCGCACGGTGTATCCCGTTGAGTTGATGTCCTCGACGATCAGGAAACGGTAGTTGTCGTTGGTGTGGGTCGAGTAGGAGGCCGTACCTCCGAAAACCCATTGTCCCTTGGGTACGAACAGCGTATGTCGGTCGGTCAGACCGCGCCGGCGCCGGCGTTCGTTGATCGTCAGTTCGTGCGGTTCTTCATTTTGGTTTTGGGACAGGCTGTCGATCGTCGTCGCGGCCGCAAGGCCGTGTCGGGGCCTGCGACGCGCTCCTGGGCCTGAAGCCCGGAGCCGATGCAGAGTCCCGACACGGCGAGAAGGAGTCCCGAGAGGGTTTGGCGCATGTGTGAAATCCTCATCCGTCAATCGTTCGTGTTTGTGTTTGTCAGTATACCCATTCGAAGTCGTCCACGTAGAGTTCGTTCGACGAGCATCCGTTCATGAAATCGCCGTAGGCGCTCGTGGCGCAGGCAATGACCAGCGTGTAGTTGCCGGCGGGGGCGGCCTCCTCGGGGAAGTAGTAGCGCAGCGGGATGGAGCCCTCGACCATGGCGTCGCCCTCGGTCGTCTGGCTGATGAAGAGCTGCCCGTAGGCGATGATCCGGCCCGATCCGTCGAGGTCGGTCTGGGCGGCGGGATCCCACGTCCCCGACGGGGCGCTCGTTCCGGAGCTTACCACGCGCCGTGCCGACCAGTCCACGATGGCCACATAGATCGAACTCTTGTCCTGTTCGCCCTTGGCCAGGGGACCGCCGTATCCCTTCTGGATATCGACCGTGCCCACCTTGGCGTGGTACTTGAACCGCAGGGCCGTCGGCCGGGCCGTGTAGGCGTACTTCTGTCCGAAGCCGACCGATCCGGTCGTCCCGCTCATGTTGAACGTGCCGGTGAAGAGGTTGCCGGCGGCGAGGATGCCCAGCGTCGCACTGGCCGTCATCTTGGCGCACTGGCTGCCGCCCATGCCGCTCTTCTGCCCCTTGGTGCAGAGTCCGCTCTTGAGCGAGTTGTTGCCGCTGCCCCACATCGTGGAGTTGGTGTTCGAGGTGGTGAAGCAGCTCAGGTTGCCCTCCATGTCGCCGCCGGGGATCGACTGGCCGGCGGCTGCGGTGAACGATCCGGTGAACGTCTCTCCGCCGATCGTGGCGCTGCACGTGTAGTCGCGGCCGGCGAAGACGCCCGTGCCTTCGACCGGCAGGTAGTAGGCGGGGTAGGAGGGGTTTTCGGCATTGGATGTCTGCGTCCATTCGGGCTCGAATGTCGCCGTGTAGGTGTCCTCCCCGGCGTCGGTACCCCGGAGACTCCGGTCGCCGAGCGTGAAGTTCACCTCGCCGGCTTCGGCGTCGAGCACCAGGGCGCGGAGCGTTACGCGGTTGGTCCAGAGGTCGTAGTCCGACTCCCCGACGGGTAGCAGACCCTGCACGCGGAAGGGGGTGGTGCGCGAAAGTTCGCCGTTCGAGGTATCGCGCACACGCAGCCGTACCGACTGCATGCCGCCGCCGATGGCCTTGAAGAACTCGTCGGAGAGCGATACGCTCATCGTCCGCTCGTTCTCCTTGTTCACCGTGATGCCCGGATAGGACGATCCGGTGAGGTCGTAGCTCTTCGAGGCGGCGTAGAGCGTCACGTCCTTGATCGGCGTGATGTTCGCGATCTTGTAGGTCACGGCAGCCGACTTGCCCGGGATGTAGTCCTGCTGCGTCTCGGCGTCGAATCCGTCGCCCGTGATCGAGATGTCGGTCCAGACGATCTCGTCCTCCCATTCGTCGGCGCTGTCGTCCACCAGGATGGTGACTGCCTCGACATAGCCCGGAGCGTCGTCCGAGAAACGGAAGGTCATCGAGCAGTTGGCGCCGGTCGAAAGCCCGGTCAGCACGCCCTGCTTGGCGATGAGCCCGTTTTCACCGTATGAAGGGTCGTTGTGCGTGCCCTCGAAGCGGTAGATCAGCGTCGTGACGCCCTCCGGAAGCATGAAGTAGCCCTTGGCGTCGGCCGTGTAGCAGAGCTCGTCGAGCGTACCATTGCCCAGCTCTCCGTAGTCGTCCGTCGTGGCGGCAGCCACCCATACCTTGGCCGTCGATCCGAAGTTCTCGGCCACGGAGGCGTCGAGGCGCACCTCGGCCGCTACGTTCTGCCGGCTGCACTTCACCTCTACGGTGGAGGTCTGTCCTGCGGCGACCGCGAACTCCTCCTCGCCGACGTAGAAGCGCTTTTCGAACGAGGCGGGCTCCTCCTGTCCCACTTCGACCGATGCACGGTAGGTGCCGTTGAGCAGCTCCAGCCGCTCGGGAAGGGTCTCCGCCGTGTAGTGGCGCAGCAGTTTGCCGTCGTTGTTGTAGATGCGTATCTGCTGGTCGGTCAGCGGGTCGTAACCCGTGCCGGCAGCGGATCCTTCTGCGCGTGTGGCCGAAACCTTCAGCTGCAGCGATCCCGTGCCGGAGGTTCCGGCGTCGGTGTCGCGGGTCGAACAACCGGCGGCCAGACCGGCCAGCGCGAAGGCTGCGGCGATTCCGAAGATGAAATCTCTTTTCATGGTCGTTCCGGCTTATTGTTCGACAATCAGTTGCAGGGTCTTGGTCGTGGTCGATCCTTCGGCGTTCGTCACGGCGAGCTTGAATTGGTGCGTGCCGGGGAATGCCGAGAGCATGCCGGTGAACTTCGTCACCGAGAAGGTCATCGAGGTCTGTCCCTTGACGTCGTCGTTCACGGGGAACCCGATGTCGTCGCTGGTCAGGGCGGCCAGCTCCTCCGGATCGGTGATGTTGCAGAGGTCGAACGTCGGACGCAGACCTACGGCGGCGAGCACCTCTTCGTTGAGCGTTTCGGAGATGATCGATACCACGAAGGCCTGGATGCCGCTCGCCGTCTTGATATCCACGTCGATCTCGTCGCCCGTCTGTGTGGTGTGCGGCTGGTCGATGTCGAACTGCCGGCAGACGATCGAGGGATCCTCTTCGGCCGTCCCCTTGCCGTAGTTGAACTGCAGCGTTGCGACGGCGTTGCGGCCCTTGTTGTCGGTCATGTTGAAGGTCAGCGTGTGCGAGCCCTCGTATCCGAAGAAGAGGTACATGATGCTTTTCAGATCGATCGTTGCCTCGGTGGCGCCGGCCGTGACCTGCAGCCCGTAGAAGGGGTGCAGGCGCGAGATCGTGCCGCAGAGGTCCACGTCCGTCAGCCCGGCGGCTTCGATGATCTCCGTGCGGAATGCGGCATTGTCCGAGGTGATGCCCAGCAGCAGGGTCTGGATGCCGTCAGCGGCCGACAGCGTCAGCGCCGGGGCCGTGCCGTTGAAGGTGCCCGACGGGTCGTACATCGACTCGTCGAGGGCGACCGGCTGTGCGAGGTCATGTCCGGGCCACGTCAGCGTCGGACGGTCCGTACCCTCGTCGAGTTCGGGTTCCCAGAGCGACTCGGTGCTGTTGATCGTAATCTCGGAGTCCTGCACGAAGCTGTCTACCGTCACCACGATCTTGATGTCGCCGGTCTCGGCATAGACGATCGAGAGCATGATCTTGCGCCACTGTCCGGCCTTCACGCCGGTGATGGTCTTGCTCAGTTCGGCGGGTTTGCCGTCTTTCGTTCCGGTGAGCTTGAACTCGAGCGTATCGCCGTCGCTGTTCTGCGGACGGAAGTAGGCGGCGCGGCTCTCGCTCTTGGTGAACTCCGCCACGGCCGAACCCAGCGTGACGGTCGATTTCGTGTCGTCGCCGAGCAGCTCGGCCAGGTCGGCCGAGATCGAGACGGTGACCTTGATGTTCGAGAGCTTGCATACCACCTCGTCAGCGATCGTCAGCGGGCTGTCGGAGGTATGGCTCCGCAATACGGCGAAGTCGTAGGTGGTGCCGTAGGTCGGTGCCTCCCACTCGACGTCGGGAACCGAGGAGGGCTCCTGCGAGTGGACCTCGAGGCGGTAGGTGCCCACGGGCAGCGCCAGCAGGTTCTGCTCCGGTCCGTCGTTGAACTGCGACTGCATGTCGCCGTAGGTGGTGTCGAGCACACACTCGTCCGAGGAGTTGTAGATACGGACGAGGTAGTCGGGCGTGGCCTCCGTGACGGCACGGGTCTGTGCGGCAGTCGTCTGGGCCGGGGTCTGGTTGATCTCGGCGTCGAGGAGCACCTGCGGGCTGAGTCCGTTCAGATCGACGTAGCCGACCGTCTCGGACGATCCGCCGCCGGTCTGCCCGTAGTTGGGCGTTTCGTCCTTGCAACCCGTTGCGAGCATTGCCAGGGTGCCGGCTGCGAGAATTTGGTACAGAAGTTTCATATCGTGTGTTTTTTTGTTATTCGGCGTTGTCGTTCAGTTCGATATCCACGGATGAGGTCAGCTCCTCGTTCTCGTCGAGCGTGATGTGGAGCGTGGCGCTGCCGGCGTCGGCCGCATCGAAGGTGAAGATGTGGCGCGTGCGGGGCGAGGTCGAGGCCAGCGGTTCGGCGGCGAGTTTGACCTCGGGGCCTTCATCCGTGCCGGTCTGGCTCTGCTGTCGGGCCGTTCCGCTGATGGAGATCGACGTTCCGGCCTGTACGAAGACGGGGCTGTCGGCCGGCTCGGCTCCGGGCGTGAAACGGAACTCGTTGCCCGCTCCCGTCCGGAGCGTGAAGGTCGCGTCGTGGAAATAGCGGTCGAAGGCCTCCGTGGTCCGGATCTCGGCCATCGAGTTGGCGATGCGGGCCGTGCCCGTCCCCTCGGCGGTCGTTCCCGCCGTGAGGTCAAACTGTTCGGTGCCCGAGTAGTAGGGCTTGTTCTCGCCCTCCGCCTCGGGGTCGCCGTAGGTGAGCGTCGCGGTGTAGACGCCGGCCTTGAAGAGCGTGTCGGCGGCGTTGAACGTGTCGGCGTTCTCCCATACGCTGTTCACCTCGGGGTCGTCCGAGTGGATCGTGAGGGCCAGCTCCGAAGGTTGCGGAACCGTGACGCCGAGCGTCGTGACATCGATTTCGGCGCGGGTGGCGATCGATACGTCGGCCGTGCCGTGAAGCCGGATCCGGCCGTAGCCGTCGCCCGACGGGGTACCGTTCTCCTGCTTGGAGCAGGAGGCTGCCAGAAGCAGGAGCGCTGCGGTGATGGCCGATAGGTGCATTCGTTTCATGTGGTCGTGTTTTTTATTCTGCAATCGACACCGTGATGTTGTCGATATAAACCCAGTTGTTGCTGTAATAGTACTTGAATGTTTCACGCGGCTCGCCCGACTGCATGTAGGCCTCCCAGACGATGCGGTGGGCCGGGGCTGCCGTCGTCGTGAACTCGGCCGGGCGCGTGACGTTGTCGTAGCTGCCGTCCAGGGCGCCTCCGTCGTCGAGGTCGTAGATCACGGCCGGGATGTTGTACTGCAGGATCGTTCCCGGATCGCCCTCTCCCGAGATGAAGCTGCCCCACAGGTTCGACGTGGCGTCGCGCGTGCCGTCGTCGGCGATTCCGGCCGCGAGGTAGGGTTGCAGCATGTTGCCCTGGTTCGAGCTGCGGGCCATCGAGTAGTTGAACCGTACGACGATCCGGCAGGAGCCCTTCAGGGCCTCGAGGTTCGGCGAGTCGAGCCGGCCGTGGTAGCTGCCCCGCGTGAGGGCCGCACATTCGTTGCGGCTGCACAGCCGGAGCGACTTGCCGGCTTCGACGCCGCAGCGGGCTCCGGTCCAGGAGGTCGAGGCATTGGCGGGCAGCTGGCTCAGCGTCGATGCCGTGTTCGAGCCGCTGCTGGTATTGCCGAGGGTATTGTTGGTGTCGATGTCGAAGGATTCCACCGCGGAGAAGTCCTCGGAGAGCAGGTAGGGGACGCCGGGCAGGGCAACGGTATTGACCGCCTCGGGTGTGATCTCCGGCAGGGTGAAACGTCTCGTGAGCAGGGCGTGTTCCGAGTCGTAGGTGATGGTCACCTCCTTGCCCGAGAGCGCCTCCGGGTTGCTGCCCTGCGGGAAGAGCATCTCGTAGGTGCCCGATTCGCCGACCGTGAAGGTGCGCTCCGCGGTGCCGTTGTCGAACGAGGCGCCCTCGACGCGGAGGGTGAACGACTGGATTCGCTCGCCGAGCGTATGCTCGCCCGTCTCGTCGAGCGTGAGCCGCACGATCGTGCCGAGCGTCTCGCCCGCTTCGGGGATGTTGTAGGCGATCGGAGTGATGTGGCCCTCGGCAAATGCCTTGCCCGCGATCGTGCGGTGCTGCGACTCGTAGAGCGTACCGGTGGCATAGATTTCGATTGCATCGGCTTCCGAGAGGGTCACCGGGGCGATCGTGGCGTAGACCTCGTCGCCGGCATCCTTCGGCTCGTCGAAGCGCAGCGTGAGGCTCTTCGATCCGCTGACGGTCGGCACGGCCGCCGCATCGGTGAAGTCCACGGACATTGCGCCGGCCACCTCGACCGGGAAGTTCAGCGTGATCTGCGAGATCTTCTCGCCGAGACGGTTTTCGGGTATGCGGATGCGCAGCAGATGGATCTTGTGGTGGAATGCCAGCGCGACGGCGTCGCTGTTGTCGCCCTCGACCAGCGCCGGGGCGGGCGCCTCCTCCGAGCCGACGGCGTCGGCTACCATGACGTCCCACTCACCGTGGAACGTGCCGTCCTGCGCGGCCGGAATCTCATAGGTGGCCTGCCGGGTTTCGGCCGATGCCGATGCCGGGACGGGCGATACGGCATGATAGCGGTAGGCGCCCGAGGGATCCATGGCGGGAACCTCGCCGCGGAAGAAGGCCTGTTCCCACGTTGTGCCGTAGCGCCAGAGCGAGAAGACGGCGCCCTCGAAGGCGAACGATCCGTCGCTGTTCCGGGCCCAGAGGGCCAGACGGTCGTCGCTCTCCCACTTGATGTCGGTGCCGTCGGTGAGTTCCGTGCGGGTCTGTATGTCGATGCGGGGTCCGGTTCCGATGGTGACCTGGATCGTCTCCGCTTCCGGGGCGGGAGTCGGTTCGGTCGATTGGTTGCAGGCGGTCGCCGCCAGGAGTATGCCGATCAGTGAGCTGCGGAGTATGCGCATGGCTGAAATCTTTCTGTTCATGAACGTTGCAAAAATAGGGTCGCAGGCGGTGAAAAAAAAATAAAATCAACGAACCCGGGATTTTTCATCATGAAACCCCCGTTTCGGAAGCCCGTTGGAAACGGAAAAACCTGCCGCGAAGGGCAGGTTTTTCGTGTTCGGAAGGTCGGTGAAACTTTCCCAAATGTCATTCGGCCTGTTTGACGTACTTGTCGAGCCAGCCGAAAAATTCGCGGTTCCAGACCATCGAGTTCTGCGGTTTGAAGACCTGATGGGCCTCGTCCTGAAACTCGAGCAGGCGCGCCGGAATGCCCCGCACGCGGGCGGCCGTGAAGGCCTCGAGCGACTGCGTGTAGGGGATGCGGTAGTCACGCTCGCCCGTGATGATCAGGATCGGCGTGTCCCAGCGGTCCACGAACTTGTGGGGCGAGTTGGCATAGGAACGCATCGCCGTGGCGTTCTCCTTGTCCCAGTAGGGGCCTCCGTAGTCGTTGTTGATGAAGAAGAGCTCCTCGGTCTCGCCGTACATCGAGTCGAAGTCGAAGATGCCGCAGTGGGCGATGAAGGCCTTGAAACGCTTCTGGTGGTGTCCGGCCAGGAAGTAGACCGAGTAGCCGCCGTACGAGGCGCCGACGCAGCCCATGCGCGTCTCGTCGGCCCACGGCTCGCGTGCCACGTCGTCGATGGCCGAGAGGTAGTCGCGGATGTTCTGTCCCGAGTAGTCGCCCGAGATCTGGTCGAGCCACTCCTGTCCGAACGACGGTACGCCGCGGCGGTTCGGGGCCACGACGACGTAGCCCTGTGCGGCCATCAGCTGGAAGTTCCAGCGGTAGCTCCACGCTTGCGAGACGA
>ENA-OPWR01002764-OPWR01002764.1-human-gut-metagenome-genome-assembly--contig:-NODE-2764-length-11574-cov-1.584078_pt1 | contig 11574 bp, 6 predicted proteins | sample MGYA00241507_ERZ502006 | MGnify/ENA primary metagenome ERZ502006 (study PRJEB25962, sample SAMEA2043041) | human gut metagenome | biome: human gut; feature: human-associated habitat; material: faeces... | reverse complement strand
TCGTATTGCCGGCGGATGCTGTTCCGGGTACTCCCGCTAAAGATTATTTCAATATCAAAAGCGAATACGTACTGGAAGTGGATATCACCCCGAACCGTGTAGACGCTACTTCCCATTTCGGTGTCGCCCGTGACTTGGCCGCTTATTTGAAGCAAAACGGCAAGCCCGCCGAATTGAGACGTCCTTCGGTAGACGCTTTCAAGATCGACGACGAGACACCGGGCGTAGAGGTCGTGGTAGAGAATACGGAGGCTTGTCCCCGTTATTCCGGTGTTACGATCAAGGGCGTTACGGTGAAGGAGAGCCCGGAGTGGTTACAAAACCGTTTGCGTGTGATCGGCCTTCGTCCCATCAATAACGTAGTGGATATAACGAACTTTATCCTGCATGAGTTAGGGCAGCCTTTACACTCTTTTGATGCGAGTAAGATCAAAGGAAATAAAGTGATTGTCAAGGCGGCCGAGGCTGGTACGAAATTCGTCACGTTGGATGGCGTGGAGCGTACGTTGACCGATCGTGACTTGATGATTTGTAACGTCGAGGAACCGATGTGTATCGGTGGCGTGTTCGGCGGTTTGGATTCCGGCGTGACGGAGGAGACCACCGACGTATTCTTGGAATCCGCTTGTTTCCATCCGACGTGGATTCGCAAGACCGCCCGTCGTTTTGGCGTGAATACGGACGCTTCTTTCCGCTTCGAGCGTGGTTTGGATCCGAACAATACGATGTATGTATTGAAACGTGCCGCCTTGTTGATACAAGAGTTGGCGGGAGGTAAGATCACGGGTGCTGTACAGGATGTTTATCCTGCCGTGGCGGAACCGTATACGGTTGAGGTGACTTACGAGAAGATCAATACGTTGATCGGTAAGGATATTCCGGTAGAAACCGTGAAAAGTATCTTGGCAAGCCTTGAGATGGAGATCATATCCGAGACTGCCGAGGGCTTGACTTTGCATGTTCCCGTATATCGTATCGATGTGCAGCGTGATGTAGACGTGATCGAGGACATTCTTCGTATCTACGGATATAATAACGTGGAGTTCAGCGATAACGTGAAGTCCAATTTAAGTTACCAGACTCCTACGGATCGTAGCTGGAAATTGCAGAACTTGATCTCGGAGCAACTTTGCGGTTGTGGTTTCAACGAGATCATGAACAATTCCTTGACACGCTCCGCTTATTATACGGATCTGTCTGTTTATCCGGAAGCGCATTGTGTCATGTTGATGAACCCGTTAAGCGCTGATTTGAACTGCATGCGTCAGACCTTGTTGTTCGGAGGCTTGGAGAGCATCGAGCATAACATGAAGCGTAAGAATGGCAATGTCCGTTTCTATGAGTTTGGTAATTGCTATGATTATAATATCGATAACAAGAAGGAAGATGAGACCTTGGCGCAGTTCAGCGAGGATTACCGTCTAGGCATCTGGGTAGCCGGCAACCGGGTGGAGAACAACTGGGCGCATCCGGACGAGAAATCTTCCGTTTATGAGTTGAAGGCTTACGTAGAGAATATCTTAGCCCGCTTGGGCGTGGATATGAAACGGGTTATTTTCGGTAACTTGACGAATGATATCTATTCTTCGGGCCTAAGCATCACGACCGGTTCCGGACGTCAATTGGGTACGATGGGTATCGTAAGCAAGAAACTTCGTAAGATGCTGGATATTGATATGGAGGTTTATTACGCTGAGTTGTCGTGGACCCAATTGATGAAGGAGATCAAGAAGGCGAAAGTAACCTTCTCCGAGATTTCCAAGTTCCCGGCCGTTAAACGTGACTTGGCGTTGTTGCTTGATAAGAGCGTACAGTTTAGCGAGGTCGAGAAAATCGCTAAGGATAGCGATCGCAAGCTATTGAAGGAAGTATCTCTGTTTGACGTTTACGAGGGCAAGAATCTTCCGGCGGGCAAGAAGTCGTATGCCGTAAGCTTCTTCATGCAAGATGAGAGCAAGACTTTGAACGATAAGCAGATCGACGCTATCATGAAGAAGATCCAGACGAATCTGGAACAAAAGCTAGGTGCTCAATTGAGATAAGAATTTAATTACATAAAATAAAGATAAACTGATAAACATATGGGAAGAGCGTTTGAGTTTCGTAAAGCGAGAAAGTTTAAGCGTTGGGGCAATATGGCCCGTGTATTCACGAAGTTAGGTAAGGAAATCACGATTGCGGCAAAACAAGGTGGGCCGGAGCCCGAGAATAATCCTCGTTTACGTGTGTTGATGCAGAACGCCAAAAAGGAGAATATGCCGAAGGAGAACGTGGAGCGTGCCATTAAACGTGCCGTATCCAAGGATTTCACGGATTATAAGGAGATGAACTATGAGGGATATGGTCCTTTCGGTATCGCTATCTTCGTTGAGACCGCTACGGATAATACGACTCGTACGGTAGCCAACGTTCGTAGTTATTTCAATAAGAACGGTGGTTCTCTGGGAACATCCGGTAGCTTGGAGTTCTTGTTCGATCATAAATGCGTATTCCATATCGCTAAAAAAGAGGATCTTTCTTTAGAAGACCTAGAGTTGGAGTTGATCGACTTCGGTGTAGATGAGGTTGAGGAAGACGAGGACGAGGTTGTTCTTTATGGTGAGTTCGCGCAGAATTCGGCGATCCAGAAATATTTGGAGGAGAATGGTTTCGAGATCTTGAGTAGTGAGTTCGTACGTATTCCGAACGATTTGAAGGAGGTTACTCCGGAACAGCGTGAGTCTATCGAGAAGATTATCGAGAAATTAGAGGAAGACGAAGACGTTCAAAACGTATTCCATAATATGAAGGAAGACGATTCTGAGGAGGAATAACGTACGCTTATACGTAAAATAGTATACTTTATCCGTAAAAAAGCGACATCGAGGCAAATTCGATGTCGCTTTTTCTTTTTTACAACGAATGTTTCATGTTTTTTATTTATTTTTGTGAGTCTAGGGTGAATAACAATTTAACTTATATGGTGAAAATGAAAAGACTATTTCTTCTTTGTGCGTTCGTGAGCATGTTTGCGACGTGTAATTTTATCTCAGCTCAAAAGGAGTTAGGGATTTTCAATTCTGTTTCGGCAGGAGTGGGTGTTGGTTTGACGGGTGTAGATGTGGAGGTCGCTACTCCTATTACGCCTTATCTGGCGTTGAGAGGTGGTCTTACCTTTATGCCGGGTTTCAGCATTAATACGGACGTGGATGTAGATGTTAACGATCCGCGAGCGGGTGTGTATAATGATACATACTCCATGGATGTCAAAGGTAGCTTGAAACGTACTTCCGGACAGTTGTTGGTGAATGTTTACCCGTTTCCTCACGCTTCTTCGTTCTTCGTTGCGGCCGGCGCCTATTTCGGTGGTTCTTCCTTGGTGAAGATAGAAGGGCATAGTGATAAGCTGAAAGACCTGATCGCCCAAGGAGAAAGTGCGGGCATAGTTATCGGTGATTATACGATTCCGGTGGATAATAACGGTAATGTATCCGGTGGATTGAAAGTGTCCGGTTTTCGTCCTTATCTAGGTCTTGGATTCGGTCGTGCGGTTCCTAAGAAACGGGTTGGCGTGATGTTTGAGCTGGGTGTGCAATTCCATGGCAAACCGGAGGTGTATACGGATTCAGGGGATGTAAAGGACTTGTTGAATGAGATAGACGAGGATGATACCTTTACGAAGATCATGGACAAGCTAACGGTTTATCCGGTCATGAAGATTCGTATTTGCGGAAGAATATTTTGATTGTCAAAGATAGTATAAGCTAAGAGTGGCGTTAATAATACGATGCCACTCTTTTTTTATGGCTAAACTTTCATTTATTTTGTTTATTTTTGCGCGCTGTTAGGGTCATAATTTTGATAAAAATAACTTTATATGAAAAACAAACATTTAGTGATGCTATTGCTATCATCTTGCTGTTTAGCGGCATGTGTGGATAGTAAGTATGATTTAAGCGATGTCAATACGGACGATGCGGTAATGGGTGAGTCTTGGGTAGCTCCCCTCGGTACGGGTTATGTAACGTCGGATGACGTTGTGAATGTAGAGAAAGTCCCTTCCATTCGGGAAGTCGACGGGGCTTACGTCATGATCTATGATGGAGAGATGAAGATTAAGGGGAAAAGCTTACGGGCCGCCTCTGGTAAAGTGGAGATCGCCTCGGAAGATATAACGACTGGGGATATCGATGGTTTGTTTGATGGCGATTTCGTTTTGGCGTTAACGAATCCCCATATTACATTAAAGTCGAATGTAAAGAATGCCTCTTTGGATTGTAGCTTGTCTATCGAGGCTGAGAACACAAGTAAAAAGGAGGCTACTTCCTCTGATTTTACCTTGTCAACGGTGTCTCCTAATATTTGGATCGGCCCTCTTGATCCGAAGACGGATGCTTTTAAGTTTGTCAAGAACGAGAAGTTACCGGGAATCGTACAGATTGTTCCTCAAAAAATACATTTGTCTTTGTCCGCTGATAGCAAACAATGGGCGAACGCTCCTGCGGATGCCTTGAGTGAGTTACGTTATGCGGTAGAGCTTCCGTTGACTCCGGCACCGGAATTTAGCGCCGTATCCGTCGAGCGGATCGAGGACGCTTTTGATGAGGATTTCGTAGACTATATTTTCTCGGACGGAAGCGCGAGGATCTATGGAGAGGTTACGAACGAGATGCCGTTCGATATGTCTATCGAGATGGTGATCATGGATGAGAACAATGTACCGGTAGATATCCAATTCCCGGCACAAGAGGTAAAAGGACAATCTGGAGAGGTTATCTTCGAGATCACGAAGGAGGATATGCCGAAAATGAAGGATGCACGTCATATAGACCTAAATTTACATTTAACGGGTAGAGATCAAGGCGAGGCTTTGAAGAAAGGCCAGAAAACGACCTTCAACTTGAAACTTAAGAAAGAAGGTGGTATCTCCATTTGATCCCAGTACTAACCATTTAAATTACGAAAAAGAAAGATGAATACTATATATAATATGTATAAGAGAGGTCTGTGTGCTTTATGTTTATTGACCACTGTGGGAATGTCGGTATCCGCCCAGCAAATACGAACTTCTTACTTCATGCAATCTTCTACGGCACGCACGACGATGAATCCGGCGTATCGGCTATGTCTCCATTCCGGTATTAGGTGCGGTTGGCGCTTCGTATGGTACGAACGGAATAGCTGTGGATAATTTTATTTATCCGAAGAATGGTGAGACCGTTACGTTCATGGATAACTCCGTGAATACCGAGTCTTTCCTGAATGGCTTGAAGGATGAGAATCAGGTAAATATGGATTTTGGCACGCAGGTTCTATCCGGTGGCTGGTACGCCGGCAAGGGATTCTGGACGGTTGATGTTTCTATCAAGGGCTTGGCGAATATTCGTGCTCCGAAGACATTGTTCGAGTTCATGAAAAAGGGTAATGGATCTCAGAGTACCTATGATATTCGTAATATCAGGGCGTACGCCGAGGCTTATTTGGAGACAGGTGTAGGATATTCTCGTCCTATCACGGATAAGTTGACAGTCGGAGGTAAGGTTAAATTGTTATGGGGCGTAGGTTCTATGGACGCTACGATCGATCAGATGCATGCTGAGATGGGAGAGACTAGCTGGAAAGTTACCTCTACCGGTACCTTGCAGACGAATATGAAAGGCTTGGTCCCGGAAATGGAAGTAGACGAGCAAGGCCGTGATTATTATAATAGCTTTGATTTCGATTCTCCGGGTCTTAGCGGTTTCGGTATGGGAGTGGACTTGGGTGCTACGTACCAATTGACCGAGAATATCATGTTGTCCGCCGCTGTCCTTGATTTAGGTTTTATCAGTTGGAGCAAAGGAGGGAGCACGGTAGGTAAGTTGGATGGAACTTTCGACTTTAACGGCTTTGATCTGGCTATCGGCGAGAATAACGGTGATATACCGAGCATGGGCGATCAGTTTGACGCTATCAAGGAAGATTTCGAGAACTTGCTTCATTTCAAGAAAGAGGGTGAGTCCGGAAGCACTACCCGTCTTCGTTCGACAATCAATATCGGTGGCGAGTACCGTTTGCTGGAAAACAAGTTAGGTATCGGCTTATTGTCAAGCACTCGTCTTTATTCCCCGAAAGCCTATACGGAACTGACATTGTCCGGTAATTACCGTCCGGTGAAATGGTTTGAGGCTACGCTGAGCTACTCATTTATCCATAGTAAGTTCAAGACGTATGGTATCGCCTTGAATTTCTCACCGTCTTGGATCAATTTCTTTATTGGATCGGATTATATGTTGACAAAGGTAACTCCACAATGCTTACCGGTAAGCGGTAACGCCATGAATCTTTACATGGGAGTAAGTGTTCCTTTGAAATCATTCGCTAATTAATAGGGAATACTCAGAATAGAGTCTGTATCATAAAGGAAAAGGCTGTCCGGGTTATATACCCAGACAGTCTTTTCTTTTTTATTAGGCTCGTTTTATTAGGTTTTTTATCTTTGTGGACTGATTGAAAGGAAGAAATTGGATATGAGATTAAAGACTTTAGCCACCCATCCGGTATGGAGAGAGCCCCGGACTGTATTCGGGGTATGGATGCTAACCGGTGTTATTTTTGCTATTGTCAAGTTGTTGATTGGAAAATATAATAATTATAAGATATTTGAAGGAGTCTATTGGCATGCTATCGAGGGGTTAACCTTATATGGGGATCATTATCCGGAATATTATGATTCAAATCATTATGGAATCTTATTTAGTCTTATCATAGCTCCTTTCGCCCTGTTACCGGAATGGTTGGGTATAATCTTATGGATAGCGGGTAATACCGCCCTATTGTTTTATGCGATTAGCCGATTGCCATTGTCGAGTACCCAAAAAATCATTATTTATTGGTATTCGTATTGTGAGTTGATGACGGCTCAAGGAGTACAGCAATTCAATATATCAGTAGCGGCCTTTATCTTATTATCGTTTGTCTTGATACTGGAGAAAAAGGATTTCTGGGCGGCAGGCATTATTATGCTCGGAACATTTATCAAGATCTATCCGATCGTGGGATTGGCGTTCTTTTTCTTCTCAAGGCAGAAAGTGAGGTTATTAGCCTCTTGTCTTTTCTGGGGATTGGTTTGCTTTGTGATCCCGGTGCTTTATACACCGGGGTTTGAGTATGTGATCTCTCAGTATATAGATTGGTTTGAGCGATTGAAGGTGAAAAATATGTTCGCTGATCCACAAAATATATCATTATTAGGAGTGGTTCGAAAGATATCCGGGAATGCGGAGTATAGCGATATGTGGCTTATCATACCGGGCTTGATTTTATTCTGCATTCCATATTTAAGGATCTCTCAATATAAATATCCGGCTTTTCGCTTTATGTTGTTGGCTAATGTTTTATTATTTGTCGTATTATTCAGTACGGGAAGCGAGGCGAGTGGATATATCATAGCGATGATAGGAGTCGCTATCTGGTATATATGCAGTGTATCGCCCCATAAGAAATATACTTATTGGCTTTGGATAGCTACCTTGGTGATTGTTGGCTTATCCACTACAGAGCTGGTTCCATCTATTGTCCGGAATGGACTGATCCGTCCGTATGTGATAAAAGCTTGGCCTTGCATTGTGGTGTGGCTGACCATTTGCTATGAGATGTGTTTCTTGGATTTTAGTCATTCTCCCTATAAGCATATCACGACTTAGGCAGAGTGAATATCGCCTGTTTTTTAATAGAAGGTTACATAATAAAACGAGACTACTCCCGACAAGCGATGAGAGTAGTCTCGTTTTAAACTACTTTTTATCGATCTCTTTCAGTAATTCTTGTACCGCTGTTCTCAATTGCGTATCTTCCCCTTTGACAACAGTTTCCGGAGAATTAGCGACTTTAACATCCGGTTCCAGCTGTGTGTTCTCTAAGTAACTACCGTCCGACAGGCGATAACCGGTAATAGGTGTGCCGAATATCAGCGTCGGATCTTGCAGGGTTTCCCAAGAGACGGTAGTCATTGTTCCCGGTACGGGCATACCTACCAGACGTCCGATCTGTTGGTGCTTATAAACCCACGGGGTTCCATGTGCGTTACTATAATTAGCCTCGCATTGCAACATGATGGAAGGTTTATTCCAGCGGCGGCTAGGCATATCGCAAGCCTCTCGGCCACGTGTCACTTGGGTGAGGTATTTCTCTCCGCTGAACAAGATCTCGATATCCTCGTGCAAGCGCCCACCACCATTAAAGCGGGTGTCAATGACGATTCCCTCCCGGTCGTTATATTTACCTAGGATATCGGAGTAGACAGAGCGGAAACTAGGATCTCCCATGGATTGGATATGGACGTATCCCAATCGTCCGTTCGACCATTTATCCACGTCGGCGGCACGTTGTTTCACCCAGCGGGTATAAAGCAAGTTATTTAACTCACCGTTACTGATAGGCAAGACTACCTCTTCCCAGCGTTCCTTGGTTTGTGGATCGTAGAGGGAAACTAAGGTCTTCTTTTTGGCCTTATTGTTTAATAGCTTGGAGTAATCCATATCCGGGGTTATTTCCTGTCCGTCTATTTTCTCCATGATGGTACCGGCTTTCACTTTGGAACGTGCGTGATCGAACGGGCCTTTTTCCACTACCTCGGCGATCAATAGACCTTTGCCGCTATGGTTCCAATCGAAAAGTAGGCCTAGGTTGGCGGTAACATTGCCGCTTGTTCGCGGACGGAAGCGTCCTCCGGTGTGAGAGACGTTGAGTTCTCCCAGATATTCGCTTAGCAACTCCGCGAAGTCATAGTTATTATTAATATGTGGCAGGAATTTACGGTAGGCGGCGGTCATAGCGTCCCAATTTACGCCGTGCATATTCACGTTGTAGAACCGTTTTTGCTCTTGTTTATAGACATGGTCGAACATATACTCACGTTCGGCGGCCAAGTCCATTTTCAAGTTTGCTTGGTAATTGATCGGCGTTAGTTTCTCCGATCCCATATCCATCTTTTGCATGGAGTTGCTACCCAGCAAGAACAGGTTCTTACCTTCCTTATCCATTTCCATGTTCGCCCATCCGGTATTCATCTTGTGGAGTAACTTGGTCTCTTTCTTGCGCAAGTCCATTTTCCACAGGTCGTATTTATCTTCGAAAGCCGAGAAATAATATAAAGTCTCGCCATTCTTCGAGATGACGGCGCTACCCATTTCGGAGGAATTAGGAGTAAGACGTAGGATACGATCTTGGATGCCTTTCAGTTCCACTACGATATCCTTGGGCTTTTCGTCTTTCTTTCCATCGGCTTTATCTTCTTTTTTCTTGTCGCCGGTTTTGTCCCCGGTTACCTCTTTCTGCTCCTTTTCCAGTTCCTTTTGCAACTCATAATCCTCTTTGCTCAAGCGGAATTTATCATAAGCGTCTTGATTCATGAATACCAGCATGGCATCATTCAAGGAACCCCATGAGGCATGCGCACGCATTCCGTAACGCTCGGTGGTGAATAAGATGGCGTTTCCATCCAGTACCCATTGCGGGGAGGTGCTGGTGTAACCGCTATTGGTCAGGTTGGTGATCTCTCCGCCTTGTGCGCTAACCAAGCCGATATCCGAATAAGGATCGTGCTTGTTTCCGATAAACCGGAGCGTGAACCATTTACCGTCCGGCGACCATGAGTAATCGAAACCACCGGCTGTGCTATACCATGTGGAGCCATCCGTGACTTGGCGTACTTTCTTCGTCTCAAGGTTGACTACCATCAACCGCATACGATCTTCTATGAAAGCGAGTTCCTTACCATCCGGTGAGAATTGAGGATAATTACGCTCTACGGTCTTAGAAGGTAAGAGAACTTCCTCTTCGATAATCGTTGCGTTCGGGAAATTGGCTTCTTCCTTACGTGCGATCTTAGCCAAGTAAAGTTGCCAATTACCACCACGCTCGCTGGCATAAGCCAAGGTACGGTTATCCGGCGAGAAGCATATGCCTGTTTCGGCGGCCGGGGTATGGGTGATTTGCTTGGTCGTGTTGTAATCGGCCGAGGTGACGAATACCTCACCTCTTAGGGTGAAGGCGATCTGCTTGCCATCGGGGGATACGGTAGCGGAGGTTGCTCCTTTGCTGGAATTCAGATCGGCGATTTGCTCTTGATCGTCACGTATCAAGTCGATCCGTACTTTCTGCGGATTGCTTCCCGGACGTTGTGTATAGATCTCGCCATCGTATGTGTAGCACAATGTCTGGTCGCTACCTGTAGAGAGGAAACGTACGGGATGTGTCTTGAACTTAGTAACCGCCGTTATAGATTGTGGGGTGTTGAGAGGGAATGAATATACATTGAAAGACCCTCCGTTGCGTTCGCTCAGAAAGTAAACCGTCTGTCCATCCGGGGTAAATACGGCGTTCCGGTCTTCTCCCGCATGGTCAGTCAAATTGGTATGTTTTCCTGTTTGCGTATCGTACATCCATATATCCCGGGTAACGGATGAGGTATGATGTTTACGCCATTCATCCTCGAAGCCCTTACGATCTTGGTATAAGAATGTCTTTCCGGATTTATCGAAGCAAACCATCTCGGCGGGTGTTCCCAATACTTGCTCCGTGCGTCCGCCACCAACCGGCACTTTATAGAGTTCCGTCATGGCCGAGGTCGGGAATAAGGCGCTCTGTGCCGGATCTTGTATGGATGCGGAGAAGAGTACGTATTTGCCGTCGGGAGTAAAGGCCGATGGAATCTCGGAGGCGGAATGAGTGGTGAGGCACTGTGCCGTTCCACCGTTGGAGGGCATTACGAATAAATCGAAATTGCCGTTACGATCGCTGGCGAAAGCGATTTGTTTTCCGTCCGGAGACCAGATTGGCGTGCATTCATACGATGCTTGGGTGGTAAGTTGTGTCGCTGTTCCTCCTTTGGCCGGTACTTTATAGATATCTCCTTTGTAACAAAACGCTATCTCTGTTCCATCAGGAGAAATTTGTACATCACGCATCCACAAAGGGGGTACAGCGTAGCTGGTAGTCGCAAAGCCCATGGCAATGCAGGTTAAAAGTTTTTTCATGTACTTAATGCTTTTTTAGAATGGTACGAAGATACATATTATTTTGTACCCATCAGTCTGCTCTCTATTGAAATATTAACTGGATTTACCCTTTCAATTTCACTATAAATAACACGAGGCTTTCCCCTTGGGCCTGTGCGGGGAAAGTATTTCGCAGATCCTCTCCGGATTTGCTGAAACAATAGGAATGGCAATAGGGATCGATAGGGTCCATTCGTCGCACATTACCGGTTTGATAAAAATTATCTTTTAATCCTTCTTTTACCTGCCAGCATTCTTCCTTCTCCGTATCATAACAGAAGGTGTAATTTCTGGACTCATCCTCTGCGTTATAGTATGTAGATACCCAGAAACGGCTGCCCATGCGGATCGGTAGCAAAGGAAGTGTATTCTTTCCGGCAAGGTTCTCCAAGGTTTGGCTTTGCCGCTTTTGCTTAATATATAAAGTGTCCCGTAATAAGTTCCCGGGTTGATAGGAGGGGGCGTAGGCATAAACCGTTCCGCTTCCGGGCTCCACGGCTACTTCCGGGGCGAGACAACCGATCGGGCATGCGGAACGTTCCAGATCGACCGGACG
>ENA-OPWR01002763-OPWR01002763.1-human-gut-metagenome-genome-assembly--contig:-NODE-2763-length-11574-cov-2.662992_pt1 | contig 11574 bp, 9 predicted proteins | sample MGYA00241507_ERZ502006 | MGnify/ENA primary metagenome ERZ502006 (study PRJEB25962, sample SAMEA2043041) | human gut metagenome | biome: human gut; feature: human-associated habitat; material: faeces... | reverse complement strand
GAAGGAAAGTCCGTTCCGAAGCAGACCGGAGAGCAGCTCACGGTATTCCTCCGGCTCGTGGAGCAGAACATCAGCGAGTTCCAGAAACGGCGCCGTGTCTCCATATTCACTGCCAAAGCAGAGAAAATCGACACAGCCAAGCGCAGTAAGAAGCGATACCGCCCCGCGTGCGAAATGCTGTGCACTGCCGAGTGCAAAGTGACACGGAAGCTGTAAGATAAGGTCCGCGCCGCCAAGAAGCGCCAGCTCCGCACGGTCATGTTGGTCAAGAATCGCAGGTGCGCCGCGCTGGACGAAATCGCCGCTCATAATCACGACAAGATAGTCCGCCCCGGTCAGTTCCCTGGCTTTTGCCAGCTGATAAGCATGGCCGTTATGAAAAGGATTATATTCTGCAATGACTGCGGTAATGGTCATAAAACGTACCTTCTTTCGAAAAAAATAGCACGATTCCAAACAGAGAGGAACCGCGGATCACATAGCCCTATCGTAACAAAAACAGAAAAGGAATGCAAGAATTCCTCCGTTTTGGATTTTTTGTCCAGTTGTTTTGAATTTTATACTTGCGAAAGGGCAAAAAGCGTACTACAATGAGAATATCGAGTAAATTTATCGAAAGGAGTCAAAAGATCATGGGATTTATTGACACAATTAAAGCAAGAGCAAAAGCAGACAAAAAAACAATTGTACTGCCAGAGTCAGAAGACAGAAGAACATATGAGGCTGCTGCACAGATCCTGAAAGAGGACCTTGCAAATCTGATCATCATCGGAAGCGAAGAGGCAGTAAAGAAAGGCAGCGAGGGACTGGATGTCTCCAAAGCTACTATTGTAGATCCAGAGAAAAACGAGAAAACACAGGCTTATGTAGATAAGCTGGTAGAGCTTCGTGCAAAGAAAGGCATGACTCCGGAGAAAGCAAGAGAGACCATCCTGAATGACTATACATATTATGGCGTTATGATGGTTAAAATGGGAGATGCAGACGGACTTGTTTCCGGTGCCTGCCATTCTACCGCAAACACCTTACGTCCATGCCTGCAGATCTTAAAGACCAAACCAGGCACAAAACTCGTATCCGCATTCTTCCTGATGGTAGTTCCGGACTGCGAGTACGGCGATGACGGTGTATTCGTATTCGGTGACTGTGGTCTGAACCAGAACCCGAATCCGGAAGAGCTGGCTGCAATCGCAGAGTCTTCCGCAGAGTCCTACCGCATGCTGACCGGAAACGAGCCAAGAGTTGCTATGCTTTCCCACTCCTCCAAAGGAAGTGCAAAACATGCTGATGTAGACAAAGTTGTTGAGGCTACCAGAATTGCAAAAGAAGCAAACCCGGATCTCGCTCTCGACGGCGAGCTGCAGCTTGATGCAGCAATCGTTCCGAGCGTAGGAGCTTCCAAAGCACCGGGCAGCGACATCGCAGGCAAAGCAAACGTACTGATCTTCCCGGATCTGGATGCAGGAAACATCGGATACAAACTGACACAGAGACTGGCAAAAGCAGAAGCTTACGGACCAATCACACAGGGTATCGCAGCACCGGTCAATGACCTGTCCAGAGGATGTTCTGCAGAAGACATCGTAGGTGTTGTAGCGATCACAGCCGTACAGTGTCTGGCTAAATAATAAGATTTACATATCAGGAGGATGTTAAAATGAACGTATTAGTTATCAACTGCGGAAGTTCATCTCTGAAGTATCAGCTGATCAATTCGGATACAGAAGATGTTCTGGCAAAAGGTCTCTGCGAGAGAATCGGTATTGACGGAAGACTGGTTTACCAGAAAGCCGGATGCGACAAGGAGATCACAGAGGCAGCCATGCCAACACATAAAGAAGCGATCCAGATGGTGCTGGATGCACTGGTAAACGACAAAACAGGTGCGATCAAGAGCCTGTCAGAAGTAAATGCAGTCGGTCACCGTATCGTACACGGCGGCGAGAAATTTGCTTCTTCCGTTGTGATCACAGACGAGGTTCTGGAAGCAGTTGCACAGTGTAACGACCTTGCACCGCTGCACAACCCGGCAAACCTGATCGGTATCAATGCATGTAAAGAGCTGATGCCGGGCGTACCGATGGTAGCTGTATTTGATACCGCTTTCCATCAGACTATGCCGGAAAAAGCATATCTGTATGGTCTGCCATATGAATATTATGAGAACTACAAAGTGAGAAGATATGGTTTCCACGGAACCTCTCACAGCTTTGTATCCAAAGAAACAGCAAGATTCCTCGGTATGGATCTGAAAAACTCTAAGATCATCGTATGCCACCTTGGAAACGGTGCATCCATCAGTGCCGTAAAAGACGGCAAGTGCGTAGATACTTCCATGGGTCTGACTCCGCTGGAAGGTCTGGTAATGGGTACACGTTCCGGTGATATCGATCCGGCGATCATGGAATACATTGCAAAGAAAGAAGACCTGGACATCGCAGGTGTTATGAACGTTCTGAATAAAAAATCCGGTCTGGAAGGTATTTCCGGACTGTCAAGTGATTTCCGTGACCTGACAGCAGGTGCAAAAGAAGGCAACAAACGTGCGATCGCAGCAATCGAAGTATTCTGCTATCGCGTGGCAAAATATGTTGGTTCTTATGTAGCAGCTATGAATGGTGTAGATGCGATCGCATTTACAGCAGGTATCGGTGAGAACGTAGGTCTTGTACGTGAAAAAGTCTGCAGCTACCTGGGTTACCTTGGCATCACTCTGGATGCAGAAGCAAATGCAAAGAGCGGTGACAACTGCGTGATCTCTGCTGCTGACTCCAAAGTAAAAGTAGCAGTTATCCCGACAAACGAAGAGCTGGCTATCTGCCGCGAGACCGTTGCTCTGGTATAATTGTGGGAGTACGGAATAATTCGTATACATCAATGAGTGGCAAAAGTCCCCAACTATGATGCCTACGGATTGTTCCGTGCGTTGCACTCCCACAATCCTCCCCTGGCATCATTTTATATTTTTAATAGAAGAAACTGCTGCAAAGAGATTTGCGGCAGTTTCTTATTGCCTGGACTGACAGGATCGCGTGCCGGGTCTTACATGCGTTCGACCTGAAACAAAAAAATGGGTTGACAAATGCCAGATGCACGGATATAATAGTTTAGGCGTGGATAGGAGGATATTATGCAGATCGCTTTAAACGATGTACTGAAAGACGATGGAAAGATACTGCGGGTAGATGCAGACTTCGGTCCGGATACATTTGAGATGAAGCTCGGCAAGTATCCGATTACCCGAAAGACTCCGGTTTCACTGGTTCTCACGAACAAAGGAAAGCGGAATCTGTTAATACAGGGCAGGATGGATCTTACGATTCTGATTCCCTGCGGACGTTGCCTGGAGGAAGTTCCGGTAGAGTTTGAGCTTGATTTTGAGAAGAAAATCGACATGAATCTTACCGAAGAAGAACGACGGGAAGCGCTCGATGAATGCGCGTATATACATGGATATGACCTGGATGTGGATGAGCTGGTCTACAGCGAGATTCTGGTGAACTGGCCGCTTCGTGTGCTGTGCAAAGAGGACTGTAAAGGAATCTGCAGTATATGCGGTAAGAATCTGAATCATGGGACCTGCGACTGTGATCATACAGATTTAGATCCCAGAATGGCACAGATCCGTGATATCTTCAATAAATTTAAGGAGGTGTAAGCCATGTCAATCTGTCCAAAGAATAAATCTTCCAAAGGAAGAAGAGACAAGAGAAGAGCAAACTGGAAAATGACTGCTCCGAATCTGGTAAAATGCAGCAAATGTGGTGAACTGATGATGTCTCACAGAGTTTGCAAAAACTGCGGAACATATAACAAAAAAGAAATCGTTGCAGTTGAAGACTAATTGCATAAATGCTATAGAATCAGGGATTGAACAATTTGATATTGTTTGGTCCCTGATTTTTTATGAAAGGATCTGCAAAAATTTTAGGTTGATTTTTATATCGCACTCTAGTATATTAGGAATTGCAACAGGAGGAAAAACTATGCAGGATATGGTCAGGGTGGTTGTAGATGCCATGGGCGGAGACAACGCACCCGGAGAAATCGTCAAAGGTGCCGTAGAAGCACTGAACGCCAGAGAAGATATTTTTATCTACCTGACGGGAAGAAAGCCGGTGATCGAAGCCGAGCTTTCAAAATACACCTTTCCAAAAGAAAGGCTGGAGATCGTGCATACCGAAGAAGTGATCGAAACGGCCGAACCGCCTGTCATGGCAATTCGCAGGAAAAAAGATTCTTCGATCGTAAAAGGTATGAATATGGTTAAGCAGAAAGAAGCAGATGCGTTTGTTTCTGCAGGAAGCAGCGGAGCGATCCTTGTAGGAGGTCAGGTGATCGTTGGCAGGATCAAAGGAATTGAAAGACCGCCGCTGGCACCGCTTATTCCGACAAAGAACGGAGTTTCTCTCCTGATCGACTGTGGGGCAAACGTGGATGCCAGACCTTCCCATCTGGTGCAGTTTGCAAAGATCGGTTCCATCTACATGGAAAATGTTATGGGAGTCAAAAATCCGAGAGTCGGGCTGGTCAACATCGGTGCGGAAGAGGAAAAGGGCAATGCACTTGTAAAAGAGACGTTTCCATTGCTCAAAGAATGCAAAGAGCTCAATTTTATCGGAAGTGTGGAGGCACGCGACATTCCGCAGGGAGTGTGCGATGTGATCGTCTGTGAGGCGTTCGTGGGAAACGTGATCCTGAAACTTTACGAAGGTGTCGGTGCAACTCTGATCAGTAAAGTCAAGCAGGGCATGATGACAAGCCTGCGTTCCAAAATCGGTGCATTACTGGTAAAACCTGCATTGAAAGAAACGCTCAAATCTTTTGATGCCAGCCAGTATGGCGGAGCACCGCTTTTAGGTTTGAACGGACTGGTCGTAAAGACACACGGAAGTTCAAAGGCAGTGGAAGTGAAAAATTCCATCCTTCAGTGTGTCCAGTTCACAAAACAGGAGATCAATCAGAAAATCAGAGAAAATATTATAAAAGAAGACCAAAAAGGATAAGAGAGGTATTTTATTATGGAATTTGAAAAGTTAGCAAAAATCATCGCAGAAGTGTTAAACGTAGATGCAAACGAAATTACGCTGGATACCACCTTTGTAGATGAACTTGGTGCAGATTCCCTGGATGTTTTCCAGATTATCATGGGGATTGAAGAAGAATTCGATATCGAGATTCCAAATGAAGAAGCAGAAAAGATCGTTTCTGTCGGTGATGCAGTAGAAGCAATCAAAAGTGCATTAAATTAAAAGGGGTCTGACGATAACGACAGATGGGAAGGTGCTGCAAGTCAGCACCTTCTGTATATCCGACTGAAACAGAAAGCGAGGAACAAGATGAAACAGACAAAAGATTTAAAAGAGCTGGAAGGAAAGATTGGCTATACCTTCAAAGATAAGACCTTGTTTAAGCAGGCTCTCACACACAGTTCTTATGCAAACGAACACAGGCACGAAGGACTCAAAGACAATGAACGTCTGGAGTTTCTTGGCGATGCGGTTCTGGAGATCATCAGCAGTGAGTATTTATTTTACAATTACCCGGATATGGCTGAGGGCGAAATGACAAAACTCCGTGCCAGCATTGTATGTGAACCAACGCTGGCACTGTGTACGCACGAGATCAGCCTCGGAAGCTATCTTTTCCTTGGCAAGGGAGAAGAGCGGACAGGCGGAAGAAACCGGGATTCTATCGTATCTGATGCTATGGAGAGTGTAATAGGAGCTATCTATCTGGATGGTGGTTTTGCTAGTGCAAAGGAGTTTATCCATAAATTTATTCTAAAGGATATCGAACATAAAAAACTCTTTTATGATAGCAAGACTATTCTGCAGGAGATCGTGCAGAGTGACTATAAAGGCAAAGAGATCGAGTATGTGCTGACAGGAGAGATCGGACCGGATCATGACAAGAAATTTGTGGTAAGTCTGGTAGTAGGAGACAAGACACTGGGCGAAGGAACGGGAAGGACCAAGAAAGCCGCAGAGCAGGAAGCCGCTTACCGTGCCATTATCAAACTGAAAGGAAATGCCTGAGACATGTATTTAAAGAGCCTTGAGATCCAGGGATTCAAATCATTTGCAAACAAGATTGATTTTAAATTTCATAATGGTATTACCGGGATCGTAGGGCCAAACGGAAGCGGAAAGAGCAACGTAGGAGATGCGGTTCGCTGGGTACTTGGTGAGCAGAGTGCCAGACAGCTGCGAGGAAGCAACATGCAGGATGTGATTTTTTCCGGTACGGAAAATCGAAAACCGCTCGGCTTTGCGTCGGTTTCGATTACACTGGACAACGCCGACCACAAACTGCCGGTGGATTATGAGGAAGTGACGGTCAGCCGCCGCGTCTACCGCTCCGGCGAGAGCGAATATCGTTTAAACGGAACTTCTTGCCGTCTGAAAGATATTCAGGAGATTTTCTACGACACCGGTATTGGAAAAGAGGGTTACTCCATCATCGGCCAGGGACAGATTGAAAAGATCTTAAGCGGCAGACCGGAAGATCGAAGAGAATTGTTTGATGAGGCAGCCGGGATTGTCAAGTTCAAACGAAGAAAAGCGGCAGCCGTGAAAAAGCTGGAGGATGAAAGAGCGAACCTTGTCCGCGTAAACGATATTCTCTCGGAACTTCAGCGTCAGCTGGTTCCGCTTCAGCATCAGGCAGAACAGGCAAAGATCTACCTGAAGAAAAAAGAAGAATTAAAAAAGATCGATCTGCATCTATTTCTGCTGGAAATGGAGCAGCGGAAAGCAGAACTTGCGAATCTGGATGAAAAACAAAAGATTGCCGAAGAACAGCTTTCTGATATAAAGAAAGAATACGAGACGATCCGCATCCATTATGAAACAGAAGAAAAAGCGATCGAGGAGCTGGAAGAGCGGATCGAGCAGATCCGGGAACAGGAGCGGCAAAGTCAGTTGCTCCACCAGCAGCTCACCGGTCAGATCGAAGTCCTGAAAGAGCAGATCCGGGCACAGGAGGATCAGGAAGTCCGCTTAAAAGAGCGAAAGAGCGTGATCGAGAGCGAACTTTCCAGAAAAGAAAAACAGAGAAAAGCGGAAGAACAGGCGTTTTTGCTTGCAAAGGAAAAACAGGAGCAGGTTTCTTTGACGGAAGCGGACTATCGCCTGGAAGCGGATGCGACAACGGCGATGCTCTCCCATCTGGAAATGCAGATCGAGGACGGGAAAAATGAAATCATTTCACTTTTGAATCAGCGTGCTTCGGTGAAAGGAAATGTTCAGCGATACGATACCATGCAGGAACAGATGCAGATCCGAAAAGCAGAAGTAACCGGAAAGCTCCTTCGGATCGGCAGCGAAGATGCCAGATGGCAGGAGACGCTTCAGGAATATCAAACTGCCTATGAAATGGTGTCGGAAGAGATTGAAAAACAGCTTCGGAAGAGCAAAGAGCAGGAAGATAAGATTGAACAGCTCCAGCAGAAACTGGCAGAGCAGAACCGGGAACTGGAACAAAAACAGTCTTTCTATCACCGGGAGAAATCAAGGTTTGAGACACTGAGCAATTTAACAGAACGCTATGATGGATACGGAAACAGTATCCGGAAGGTGATGGAGCAGAAAGACAAAAATCCGGGGATCCTCGGCGTTGTAGCCGATCTGATCAAAGTAGAATCTTCTTATGAGACGGCAATCGAGACGGCACTTGGCGGCAGTATACAGAATATTGTGACGGACAGGGAAGAGACCGCAAAACGCATGATCGAATTTCTGAAACGTGGCAAATATGGCCGGGCTACCTTCCTTCCGCTGACTGCCATCGGAAGAAAAGGAAATGCAGGAAACAAAGATGCCGTGAAAGAGCCGGGGATTTTGGGCGTTGCGAGCACTCTGGTCCGGACAGAAGAGAAATACCGTGCACTGGTGGAATACCTTCTTGGCAGGACACTTGTCGCAGACAATATGGATCATGCGATCGCAGCTGCCAGGAAATATCACCATTCTCTGCGGATCGTTACGCTGGAAGGAGAGTCTTTAAGTCCGGGCGGTTCCATGACAGGTGGTGCCTACCGCAACAGCAGCAATCTTCTGGGACGCAGAAGAGAAGTTGAAGAGCTGCAAAAGAAAGTACAGGCACTGGAAAAAGAATGGAAAGAATTGCAGCTGGAAGTCGATGAAAACCGAAAAAAAAGGAATGAACATCGCGAAACAGTTGTAATTCTGAATGAAAAACTTCAGAAAGCCTATGTTTCACAGAATACGGCACGCATGGAGATCCGCCAGATGGAAGAAAAACGGGAAGAATCCAAAGAAGAGCTGACAAGGCTTCAGGAAGAATCTGCCCAGTTAGACGGCGAATTAAAGCAGATCAGCCGGGAAAAAGAACAGATCGAAGAAGCTGTGAAAGAGTCTGAAAAAAGAGAAGCACAGCTGCAGGAACAGATCCTGGGATGGCAGAAAGAACAGGAAGTCCAGAGGGCGGAGCTGGAGCAGCAGAACGCCCGCATTGAAAAGCTGCATCTGGAGCTTGCAAATGCCGGACAGAAAGAAGAATTTGCAGGGCAGAATCTCAAACGTATCGAAAAAGAAATCCGAAATCTAAGGGAAGAAGAAAAAGAGATCGGGCAGAAAAAGCGGGAAAGTCTGGATGTCATTGCAGAAAAAGAAGCACAGATCCGGCAGATTGAAAGCCGCATTGCAGGTACGAAAGACCATGGACGCGATCATGGCAGGCAGCTACAGAAGCTTCAGGCACAAAAAGAAGAGAAAAGTGCGGCACAGAAAACCTTTTTTACAAGGCGGGAGGAGCTTTCCGGGCAGATCGCAGATCTGGACAAAGAAAACTTCCGGCTTGCATCCATGCAGGAAAAGCTTGAAAGTCAAAAAGAAGAGCGGATCAGTCAGATCTGGGATGAATATCAGGTGACACCTTCGGAAGCTGCTGCGTTCCGGAACGAAAACGGCATGGATCAGAAGCAGACCAGAAAACGGATCGAGGAGATCAAAGCAGCGATCCGCCAGATGGGCAACATCAACGTCAATGCGATTGAAGATTACAAAGAGATGTCACAGCGGCATGGATTTCTTCAGAATCAGCACGATGATCTCATCAAAGCAGAGAAAGCTTTAGAAGAGATCATTCTGGAGCTGGATGAAGGGATGCGGAAGCAGTTCCGGGAGAATTTTGCCAGGATCCAGGTGGAATTTGACAAAGCTTTTCGTGAATTGTTCGGAGGGGGCAAAGGAACGCTGGAGCTTGTGGATGATGAAGATATTCTGGAGGCAGGCATCCGGATCATCTCTCAGCCGCCGGGCAAAAAACTGCAGAATATGATGCAGCTCTCCGGAGGCGAGAAGGCCTTAACGGCGATCGCCCTGCTGTTTGCTATCCAGCACCTCAAACCGTCCCCGTTCTGTCTTTTGGATGAGATTGAGGCGGCACTGGATGAGGCGAATGTCAGCCGCTATGCAAATTATCTGCACAAGTTGACAAAAAATACACAATTTATTATTATTACACACAGACGCGGAACGATGGCAGCGGCCGACCGGCTGTATGGCATCACGATGCAGGAAAAAGGAATCTCTGCACTGGTATCGGTAAATCTGATCGAAGAGGCACTGGATCAGTGAGAAAGGAAAGAAGATGGGTGAGAAAAAAGGATTTTTTAAGCGCCTGGTAGAAGGACTGACCAAGACAAGAAACAATATCGTTTCCGGTATTGATTCTATTTTCAGCGGATTTTCCGCAATAGATGAGGATTTTTATGAGGAGATCGAAGAAATCCTCATCATGGGAGATCTCGGGATCAATGCGACAACCGCGATCATAGAAGATCTGAAACAGAAGGTGAAAGAGCAGCACATCAAAGAGCCTTCTGCCTGCAAACAGCTTCTGATCGACAGCATCAAAGCCCAGATGAATGTCGGTGAGACGGCGTACGAGTTTGAAAACCGTCAGTCCGTTGTTCTGGTGATCGGAGTCAACGGTGTCGGTAAGACAACCAGCATCGGAAAACTGGCAGGAAAATTAAAAGACCAGGGAAAGAAAGTAATTCTGGCGGCAGCCGATACGTTCCGTGCGGCAGCCGGAGAACAGCTGACCGAATGGGCACACCGTGCAGGAGTGGAGATCATTTCCGGACAGGAAGGATCGGATCCGGCAGCCGTTGTATACGATGCGATCCAGGCATCCAAAGCACGTCATGCAGATGTATTGCTCTGCGATACGGCAGGACGACTTCATAATAAAAAGAATCTTATGGCAGAACTTGGGAAAATCAACCGTGTGATCGACCGGGAATATCCGGAAGCTTACCGTGAGACACTGGTTGTGCTGGACGGTACAACCGGTCAGAATGCACTTGCACAGGCAAGACAGTTTTCTGAGATTGCTGATATTACCGGAATCATTCTTACCAAACTGGATGGAACAGCCAAAGGCGGTATCGCCGTTGCCATCCATTCCGAACTTGGTATCCCGGTGAAATATATTGGCGTGGGAGAGAGTATTGACGATCTGCAGAAATTCGATGCAGACGAGTTCGTAAATGCACTTTTTGATGTGAAAGATTCAGAAGAAGAGGAGTAAAGACATGCTTACATTAGACAAATTTGAAGAAGCTTCAGAAATCGTAAAAAAAGCAACACAGGAGACAAAGCTGATCTACAGTAAATATTTCAGTGAGCAGACAGGAAACAAAGTTTATCTGAAACCGGAAAATATGCAGACAACCGGTGCTTATAAAGTAAGAGGTGCTTACTATAAAATCAGCACACTGAGCGAAGAAGAGAGACAGAAAGGTCTGATCACAGCCTCCGCAGGAAACCATGCACAGGGCGTTGCCTATGCAGCAAAAGAGTTTGGTGCAAAGGCAGTGATCGTTATGCCGACGACCACACCGCTGATCAAAGTAAACCGCACCAAGGGCTACGGTGCAGAAGTGGTTCTCTATGGAGATGTCTATGATGAGGCCTGTGCCTATGCACTGGAACTGGCAGAAAAAGAAGGCTATACCTTTATCCATCCGTTCGATGATCCGGCTGTTGCAACCGGTCAGGGAACGATCGCAATGGAGATCATCAAAGAACTGCCGCTGGTTGATTATATCCTTGTTCCGATCGGAGGAGGCGGACTGGCAACCGGTGTCTCCACACTGGCCAAACTGCTGAACCCGAAGATCAAGGTCATCGCCGTTGAACCGGCAGGAGCTGCCTGCTTAAAGGCATCCTTAGAGGCAGGAGAGGTGACAACGGTATCAAAGATCAATACCATCGCCGACGGTACCGCGGTACAGACACCTGGTGACAAGCTGTTCCCGTACCTTCAGGCAAACGTGGATCATGTGCTCACCGTGGACGACTCTGAACTGACACTATCCTTCCTCGATATGGCAGAGAATCACAAGATGATCGTCGAGAACTCCGGACTTTTAACTGTAGCGGCCTTAAAGCATCTTGACTTTAAGGGTAAGAAAGTCGTATCCGTATTGAGCGGTGGAAACATGGACGTTCTCACCATGGCTACCGTTGTCCAGAATGGACTGATGCAGAGAGACCGTATCTTCACCGTAAGCGTTATGCTTCCGGATAAGCCGGGTCAGCT
>ENA-OPWR01002760-OPWR01002760.1-human-gut-metagenome-genome-assembly--contig:-NODE-2760-length-11595-cov-3.735009_pt1 | contig 11595 bp, 6 predicted proteins | sample MGYA00241507_ERZ502006 | MGnify/ENA primary metagenome ERZ502006 (study PRJEB25962, sample SAMEA2043041) | human gut metagenome | biome: human gut; feature: human-associated habitat; material: faeces... | reverse complement strand
CCTGTAGCTTATATTTGTCGTCCGTTCGTCACCAACTAATATTCAATTAAACAACGATATAGGTACTATAATGAAATCTTCTTAGCCGTCGTTCCATTTTGATTGCATTGGATAGTTCGGCAAATGCACCTACCTGTACCTTGTAGTAACCATCTTCATATATTATAAAGGCTGGGAAGCCATCTATAAGTAGAGAGTTTAATAAGCGGTCTGCATTATCTTTATTGTGGTATGCACCAGTCTGAACCCGGTAGAGAGGCTGATGTATATATGAATTATTGCAGGTGTTGCTGCAGGAGTTATTGTGTAGGCTGTTGCAGGAGTTATCATTGCAGAGATTATATCCGGTGTCAGCAGTATAATTATCAGAGTTGTTAATACCTTCTGTAATACTTTCTGTCTCTGTTTTTGGAGTTATATCATATCTATAAGAGGCATTATCACTATTAATAGAACTGCTTGTGCCGATGAAATTACCGGAATGGCCGGAATTTCCGAAACTACTAGAATCATAGAAAGTACTAGAAGCTCCTAAATTGCTGGCATTGCTGGAACTGTTGATATTGCTGGCGTTGCTGGAATTATTGGTATTGTTGGAGCTGTTGGTATTGTTGGAACTATTGGTATTATTGGAACTGCTGGTATTATTGGAGCTGTTAGCTTTGTTGTAGCTGCTGTTTGAATGGTGAGTATTAGAGTTGCGTGAACCAATAGGGAGGCTTTCTAATATTCCATCAGCTATAGCATTTGCAACCTTATCGAATTCCTGGTCAAATATATAGTTATCTTTTTCATTATTTATAAAGCCTGCTTCAACAAGGACAGCTGGCATCTTAGTTCTCTTAAGTACCACAAGATTTTTCCGGGTATCAACTCCCAGATTCTTAAATCCAACATTCTCAAGCTGGTTGTTTATGTTTCTTGCAACCTCTGACTTAAGTCCTGAATCATTGTATACAAGAGTTTCAACACCAGAATACTGGTTGGGCTTTTCAGAAGAGTTTCGATGTATTGACACGAAAAGATCAGCTCCTGAGTTGTTAGCATCAGTTGCCTTTTTAAAAGGTGTCTCATATTCGTCGTTAGTTCTTGTATAGAAAACATCAATTCCATTTTTTTTAAGAATATCGCCGACGGCCAGAGTAAGGTCGAGGGTATCATCTTTTTCCTGTCTGCCATTATAAACAGCACCAGGATCGCTGCCACCATGGCCTGCATCAAGAGCTACTTTATATTTTGACATATCCGCTCCTAAGGGAATTATCATTTTATTTTATTCATAAAAATATATAAAGATACATATAATAATGAAAAAATATTGATTTTTGTATATAGGTGTATACAGAATGGGGGTATAATGGTGTATGTTCATACTATGGAAACACCACAGGATATGATAGATAAAGGGAAGATGCACATAAATGTATATGATAAACAGCAGGGAGCACCGCTTGCAAATGCAAGAATCACTCTGTCATACACAGGTAATCCGGATTCGATAATAAATGAACTTGTAACGGATTCAGAGGGGGCTGTTAATCTTGATGAACTTTTAGCACCACCGATAGAGTACAGCATGGAGCCAGGGGAAAAACAGCCATTTGCAGAATATACGATTGATGTCAGTGCCAACGGATATGAGGAGACTAACATATCCGGAATAGATGTCTTTTCAGGAGAAACGAGTATACAGGATGTATATCTTAATGAAAATGAGTATGCAGTTGCGGAAGATAATATAGTTATTCCGGTTAATACCCTGTATGGAAATTATCCAGCCAAGATACCAGAGAGTGAGATAAAGCCACTTAACCAGTCTGGTGAGATAGTATTAAGCCGTGTTGTTATTCCTGAAACTATAGTTGTGCATGATGGTGTTCCTACTGATTCAACGGCGCTTGATTATTATGTCAGGTATAAGGATTATATTAAAAATGTTGCAAGCAGCGAGATATATTCAACATGGCCAAGGCAGACGTTAGAGGCTAATATACTTGCAATCATGTCATTTACATTGAACAGGGTGTATACAGAATGGTATAGAAACCAGAGTTATAATTTTACTATAACATCTTCAACAGCATTTGATCATAAATGGGTGAATGGCAGAAATATATTTGAGAGTATATCAAATGTAGTAGATGAAATATTTGATAATTATCTTTCACGTCCGAATGTTAAGCAGCCAATACTTACACAGTACTGTGATGGAAAAAAATCAAGCTGTCCGAACTGGATGACACAGTGGGGAAGTAAGTATCTTGGTGACCAGGGATATTCATCAATCGATATATTAAGATATTATTATGGCGATGATATGTATATAAATACAGCAGAGCAGATACAGGGTATTCCTTCATCATGGCCTGGTGCCAATCTTGATATAGGGTCATCGGGTCAGAAAGTAAGACAGCTTCAGGAGCAGCTGAATCTCATAGGAGATTATTACAAGGCTATACCACCATTGTCAGTTGATGGAATATATGGAGAGCAGACAGCAGAAGCGGTAAGACAGTTTCAGAGGATTAACAATATGCCACAGACAGGAGTCGTTGATTTTCCGACATGGTACCGTATATCAGACAGATATGTGAGACTGTCAGGCATAGCTGAGCTTATGTAAGCGGGCATGATATAGTCTGGATTATGGAAATGTTGTCTTTAAACAGTATTGAAATAGTATTATAGTACTGATATTATGATGATATAAAGTAATGTGTACAAATGAAAGAGGCGAAAGATATATGAGGTATAAGATAAGTGATCTTGCAAAGCTTCTTGGCGTATCTACAAATACGGTGAGAAGATATGAGGATATGGGTTATATATCTGCTGTAAGGGATGAGAACAGCGGATACAGGTATTACGATGATGATGGAGTGTTTGGTGTGCTCAATGCTAAAATGCATATAAAGTATGGTTTTACGCATGAGCAGATAAGTAAAATGCAGAATTATACGCTTGATGAAACTATAGAGGCATGTCAGGAACGCATGCAGCAGTTGGATAAGCAGATAGCCTATATGACGTATTTAAGACACAGACTTAAGGATGACTGTTTGCTTATGAATAAGGCGGCATCTAATACAGATATATATGAAAAACAAAGTCTTCCTATGTATTATGTCTTATATAAGAATGGCGGAAAGCTGCTTCAGGAGCCAGAAAGACTGGAGCAGCTAAGCGAGTTTTTATACAATTCACCAGAAATACAGCATATATACATAATTCCTGAGAGTGAGATGAAAGCAGGACGTTTTACTATAAGCTGTGGTTATTCGATTAAGGAAGAGCATCTTGAAAAGTATCATCTTCATATTAACCAATATGCACAGAAGTATATTCCTAAGCCATCAGTTATGGGTATATCAAAGGTGCCGGCAAAGTTAAGCAATATATATGATCACTCACAGGATGAGATTAAGGAGATTATGATAGGGCGTCACCTTGCGTATATGAAAGAGCATAATCTTGTCCTTGATGGTGATATAACAGGTATAGTTATAACAAAGGTTAAGGATGATGATAGTGATGATCATGTGATGTATATCCTTATGAGTGTTCCTGTACGGCATGAAAAACAGTGAATTATGAGATATTATGTTCGCATATAAAAACAATTCTTTGTTAAGTATGTAAAAGATATTGACCTTGACATTGGTTCATACTTTATAGTTTGTATTATGGATATCAAAAAGGTTTTATAAACAGACCCTGACAGTATCCATGCAGATATATAATGTTATAATGCCTTTAAAGGCAGAAAGGGAGGTCAATATGCGCAAAACAACTAAAAGACGACTTAGCAGTCTTTTGTGTGCAGCTCTTATGCTTATTACAAGCATAGACGTAACTGCATTTGCAGCAGAATCAAAAGCGTCAACAAGAAAGATTGACGTATGGGACATGGGCGCAGTACAGGAAGCAGATACAGATAAGTATAATAATCATATTACTGCTGCTGACTGGGAGAATTGTGACAATGTTTCAAAGGATGGTAAATTCGTTGCCGGAGAAACAACATTTGGTGATCTTACAATCAATCATAATGCCAATGACAGATTGTTTTCGGCATCAGGCAAAAACTATGGAAGCAATGCGTTAGCAACAACAGCATATGATGATGGATATACAGCATCCGGTATGTACTACTGTAATGGTACAGGAGGAGAAGGAAGAAGATACATTGCTATTAACAATGTAGAAGCCGGAGATAAGATAGTTGTATACATGGCATCAAGCAATGCTGCTAATGGAACACTTCTTTTTAAGTATCTTGGTGAAGATAATGAACAGGTAGAAAAAGCAAGCTTTACTAACAAGGGAGCTAAGTATGAATTCGTGGCTAAGTATAGTGGTTCATATAAGGTGTATACAGATGCAGCAGCAGGAAAACCTATATATAACAGGGTGGTAAGAATTCCGGGAGTAAAAGTCAGTGGAACAATAGAAGGCGTACAGGTAAGCGGTCTGAAGGTTTTATTTAAGGATGATGTTAACGATATCACATATGATGCAGATGTAAAAGGCAATACATTTACAGCTACACTTGCAGCAGGTTGTGATTATACAGCAGTTTTATCCGGAGTAGCAGGATATGGATTTTCCGTTGATACAAAGAATGTTACAACAACTGTAGATGAAGCTCTGACAGGCAAGACAGGAGTTACATTAAAGGTAGAAGAAAAGAAAGTATATACATATACAGGAAAGGTTACAGGCTTTGCAGCAGATTATGATACATCGGGATTATCAGTTAAGCTCGTAGCTGACCCATCTTCATTAGCAGATGATGTGGTTCTTAAGCTTGATGATAACAAAGCTTTCAAAGCAACACTTGAGCCTGATGTTAAGTATACAGTTGAGCTTAGTGGAGTTAATGATTATGAAGTAGCTGATGGCAAAGAGGTTACAGGCCAGACAGATTACTCTAAAGATATAAGCGTTTCTGCTAAGAAGTTATATAAGGTAACAGGTAGATTTACAGATATTGATGCTAAAGCAGCAGTTACAGATATTAAGTTTATCAATGTTGATGACAAGTATGTGTATACAGGAAAGGTTACATCAGATGGATATGAAGTTTCTTTAAGAAATGGTTCATATGAAGTTGAAGCAGCAGTTGATGGATATAGAACAACAACACATATAGTAGTCAATGATGCGGATGTAACTAAAGACATCTTAATGGTGTCAACTAAAGATAAGGAACAGATTGAAAGAGTATCTGATATATATGTCGGATATAAAGAAAAAGGAAATGCAAACTATAATACAGTAAAAGAAGCAGTATCAGCAGTATCATTAATGACACCTGCTCCTGATGAGAATAATGGAGTTACTATTCATATTGCTCCTGGTACATATAGAGAACAGGTTATTATATCAACTCCATATGTAAGACTTGTTAATGATGAAAAGTCATCAGGCAAAGAAGTGCTTCTTACATGGTATTATGGAATAGGATATAAGTATTACAGCATAGATTCTAAAGGCTATTATAATGCTGAAAATGCATATGATAAGTACGAGAAGGCAGCTGCAGCAAAATGGGGCTGTTCAGTACTGCTTAAAAATACAGCAACAGGATTTAGTGCTGATGGAATCACATTTGAAGCTTCGTTTAACCGTTATTTAACAGATGAAGAAATAGAAGATGGTGTGACACCTACAGAAAATAAGAATCCAGACAGAAACTATGCAACAGATGTTACATCAAAGGCAGCAACAGAAAGAGCAACAGCCATGGCTATAGAAGCTGATAAGGTTGAATTCACAGACTGCGCGTTTCTTGGAAGCCAGGATACATTATATACTGGTAATTCAGCAACTAATATGTACTTTAAGAATTGTCATATAGAGGGTAATACAGATTACATATTTGGTGATGGAAACGCAGTGTTTGATGGATGTGAGCTTAGATTCGCAGGTTACAGTGCTGGCTCTGCAGGTGGTTATATTACAGCACATAAGCCAGCCTCTGCTGCAGCAACTAAGATTGGCTATGTATTTAGAAACTGTACAATAACAGGCAGTGATAAACTTGAGGTAAGTGCAGGATATCTTGGAAGACCTTGGGGTCAGGATGCAAAAGTAACATTCCTTAATACTAAGATAAATGGTAGTTACATTAAGGATGAAGGCTGGTTTGAAATGTCTGGCAATAAGCCGGAGAAGGCTGGTTATACAGAATATAATTCGGTTTATACAGATGGAACAGCAGTAGATGTTTCTAAGAGAGTAACAGGAGTTACAACAGATGAAAGTGTTGCAAAGAAAGATGTTGTGAATGATTATCTTTCAGGCTGGACACCTAATGCTTATGTGGCTGATGAGGGTACAGTAGCATTTGTAAAGAAACCATATCTTGTGGATAATGGAGATATCAATGCACCATATCCAGGACATACTCTTACTGTTATATACTCTCTTGGAGAGAAGAATGATAAAAATGATGCATCAGTGATCCGCTGGTATATTGTTAATGAGGATGGCAGCAGAACACTTGCAAAATCGTCAACTGCCAATGCTGATAATACATATAAGATTTCTAAGGATGCTATTGGAAAGCATATTGAAGTTGAAGTTGTACCTGAGAACTTAAGTGGTGTTAAGTCAGGAGCAGTAAAATATAAGGCAGAGGCATATGTAAGAGATGGATATGAAGATCCTACAGGTTCAACAGATATAGAACTTGGTGATGGAGTAAATGTATTTTTAGCAGGTGATTCTACTGTTAAGGATTATTCAGCATCAGGTATGTATATGAGCGGTAAGGCTCAGGCTGAAGGCTCATGGGGCGAATATTTACAGGCGTTCTTTGATTCTTCAAAGGTTAAGGTGCAGAACTATGCCAATGGAGGACGAAGCAGCCGAAACTTTATCAATGAGGGCTCATTAGATAAGATAAAAGCCAATATCAAAGCAGGCGATTATCTGTTTATACAGTTTGGACACAATGACTGTGCCAATGGAAAAGGATACATTGAAGATAGATATGTACCACTTGGACAGCCAGATGCTGACGGAATATATCCTGTAACAGCAGGAACTAAAGTGACAACACCATCATCACTTACTTCAAAGTATGGAGATACATTCTATTCATATGATTGTGGTGGTACTTATAAATGGTATCTTAAACAATATATTGATGCGGCAAAGGAAGCAGGGGCAATACCGGTTCTTGTAACACCAGTATCAAGACTTTATTATACTAGTGAGGGTACTATCAAACCACATCATGATTCAACAGATAAAGAAACAGGAACACTTGTAACTGAAAATAATGCATATGTTGAAGCAGTTAAACAGCTTGCAAAGGAACAGGATGTATTACTTATTGATGGTTTTGAGATAACAAAGAATATGTATGAGGAAGCATACAAAGCAGACGAAAAGGCAGCTAATGGCAAGTCTGTTAATGGTACACAGGTTATGTCAGCAGGAGACAGTACACATAGCAATAAGCTTGGTGGCTTCATAACAGCAGAACTCTTTGCACAGCAGATCCAGAATATGAATATATCACTCTCAAAGGCTGTAAAATCACCATCCAGAGTAGCAGGTGTTAATCCGGATGGACAGCAGGTGTTTGTTGTTGATAAGAATGGAGTGCTTACTGCTAAAGCAGCAGATGCAAATGGCAGATTCACAGAAGATGCAGTGTACTGGACAACAAAAGGCCAGAGCCTTTTAAGTGCAATAAGTGCTAAGAGTGAAGAACTTAATAAGAGCGAGAATCCAACGCCGGATCCAACACCAGCACCGGATCCAACACCAGCACCAGACCCAACTCCGGCACCGGATCCAACACCAGCGCCAGACCCAACACCAGCACCAGCGCCAAACCCAACACCAGCACCAGAACAGGGTGGCAGCGATAAGAAAGATGATGGAGCTACGTCAGATAGTGACAGTAATAAAGATGACAATGCTATATCATCTGACGATAAAAATCCAGATGCTTCTAAAGATGATGTAAAAACAGCAGATGTATATCACGTGATGGGATATAGTGTGGCATTTACAATGGCATTAGTTGGAATAGTACTTCTTGTGTATGAAGATAGAAAAAAGAAAAGGCTGATTAATAAATAATATAATAGTTATAGATACTAGTTTTAGTGATGATTAGAATTGATTAGTATTGATTGGCATTGAATAAAACCAGATACACAATGACTTAGGTTGTTGTGTGTCTGGTTTTTGAATGTTTGAATATTATTCGTTCGAATATTATTCGTTCGAATATTATTTGCCTGAATATTTTTTAAAATATAATAATGTATGGATTTATGTACAATGCATTATTAAATGTGTAAAAAGATATTGACCTTGACACTGGTTCATACTTTATAATTCCATAAAAAGGGACGGATTGTCCAGAAAAGAAAGGGAAGGTTATTTATGATGAAGAAAAGAAACAGAAAACGTATAAGTTGTCTGCTTAGCGCTTTGCTTTTGCTTGTTATGAGCATAGGCTGGAGCGTTATGGCTATGGCTGATGATGCGGTTAATAAAGACAGCAGCAAGCCTACAGTATGGATAATAGGTGATTCTACAGTAAGTTCTTTTGCTGATAATTATTATTATCCAAGATATGGATGGGGTACACAGATTGATAAGTATCTTGATGGAACATATGAAGTAAAGAATATAGCTTTATCAGGAAGAAGTTCTAAGAGCTATGTTAATGATAAGGAGTATAATGAACTTACATCCGGTATGAAGCAGGGTGATTATCTTCTTATAGGCTTCGGTCATAATGATGAGAAGGCAGAAGCAGACAGATATACAGATCCTAATGGTGATTATAAGACAGCTGGCTCATTTGCTAACTCATTATATGAAAATTATATTAAGCCTGCGCAGGCAGCTGGTACAACAGTTATCCTCTGTACACCTATAGTAAGAAGAACTGCTACAGCAGAATGGTCTGACAGTAATCTTCATATCACAAAGGATAGTGGTGATTTCAAGGGTGGAGATTATGCCCAGTCTATAAGGAATCTTGGTAAGGAACTTAACATACCAGTTGTTGATATGACTAAGATGACAAAAGAGTTATATGATACATTAGGACCAGATGAGACAGTCAATCTTCATGCATGGACATCATCTAAGGCTACAAGCGTTGATAATACACATACAAACATTTATGGTGGAACATATAATGCTTATCTTGTAACTAAGACAATTAAGGAACTTGGAGTGGCTGGAATATCAGAACATATAACAGCCAAGGAAGCACCTGTTAAGGCTGATGTACTTAAGTCTAATCCAGATTATAAGGAAGCTGAATATTCAGGAGAACTTAAACAGAGTGAATTATGGAAAGATGCGGGAGTTTTCAAGGGTTCAATATTTGGAGATATAGGTGGAGACCCAAATCTTATTAAAGATAAGTTCATACTTGAGGGCAATGAAGATGGAAGCATTCACATTGCTGTTAATGGTAAGGGAAAGATATCATCAACAACAGATGGAATTGCAATGTATTATTATAAAGTACCTGCAGATAGTAACTTTGTAATAACAGCTAATGCAACAGTAAACAGCATTAATAAACACAATCAGGTGGCATTTGGTCTTATGGCAAGAGATGCTATGTATATTGATGTTAATGATAAGTCAGCTCTTGGAGATTATGTTGCAGCAGGAAGTATTAAGCAGGGAACAGCTAACTGCTTTAAGAGAAAAGATGGTGCATTAGGTTATGGTGGTACATTAGAGAATCCAGTAGAGGCTGGTAAGACATATGCACTTAAGATTGAGAGCAACAGTGATGGATACGCATGTACATTTGGCGATAATGCTGCTATATCAGGCGGTTTTGATTTCAAGCTTACATCAATAGATGCGGATTATGTATATGTAGGTTTATTTGTAGCAAGACAGGCAGATGTAACATTCTCAGATATAAAACTTGTTGTAGATGGTAAGGTAATAACTGGTTCTGATGTTAAGCCAGGTGATACACCAGATGATAGCAAGCCAGGAGATAGCACACCAAGTGACACACCAGATGATAATAAGCCAGGAGATAACACACCAAGCGACACACCAAATACACCAAGTGATACACCAAGCACATCAGATTCAGATAAGGTAAATGCGGTAATTAAGGCTGATGATGGCATCAATATAAAGGCCGAAGTACCAGTGAGTGGAATCACATTCACAGAAGAGGAAAAGAAAGAAATAGAAAACGGAAGTACAGTTTCGGTATCTATGGAGGTCAAAGATGTAACAGCTACAGTATCAGAAAGCGATAAGAAGCTTGTGGAGGATAAAGTTAAGGAAGTTCTTAACAATGGTGTAGTTGGAGCATATCTTGATCTTACATTATTAAAGAAAGTTGGAAGTCTCAAAGAAGTATCAGTAACAGAAACAGCTGCTGGAGTTGTTGTTAAGCTTGATATTCCTGAAAGTCTTAAGAATACAGATGCATCTGTAGAAAGAAAATATACAGTTGTAAGAATTCATGATGGTGTAGCAGAGGCACTTGAAACAAGCTGCGAAAACGGAGTTATTACATTTACAACAGATAAATTCTCTACATACGCTATATGCTATGAAGATGTAGCAGCAACAGGAAATGGACAGGCATCAGATAACACAATAAACACAGGTGATGTGTATAATATAGCACTCTATGTATTATTCGCAGTTGTATCATGTGCAGGTCTTGCATTCGTAGTATTAAGAAGAAAGTCAGTTGTAAGATAAAAAATAAAACAATGTATCATTTTTGTATTGCAGAAATTTGAAATATTTGAAATGTTTGTTTGAAATGTTTAAAAATATAGTTGACAGCTATAACTATTAGTGTTAAACTCTAATAGTTGTTAAACGAAGCAGAGTATCCACTCTCACCTTAGCGCATGAAGGCGACTCGGGTTTATATTTTTAAGAATATGCATGATAAACAGCAATTAAGATGCATTATGATTAAAAAGTGGATAGTCTGACTATCCACTTTTTTTGATTTTGGAGGTGCACTACTATTAGCGAATTAATGATTAACGAGCAGATCCGCGATAAGGAAGTTCGTGTTATTGGACAAGAAGGACAGCAGCTTGGAGTTATGTCTCCTAAGGATGCTATGAAGTTAGCAAGAGAGGCAGAGGTTGATCTTGTAAAGATAGCTCCATCCGCAAAGCCACCTGTATGTAAGCTTGTGGATTATGGCAAGTATAAGTATGAGCTTGTCAGAAAAGAAAAGGAAGCTAAGAAAAAACAGAGAACAATAGAAGTCAAAGAAGTTCGTTTATCACCTAACATAGATGTGAATGACCTTAATACTAAGTGTAACGCAGCAAGGAAGTTCATAGAGAAAGGCGATAAGGTTAAAGTATCACTCAGATTCAGAGGACGTGAGATGGCTCATGTTGATTCAAGCAAGCATATACTTGAAGATTTTGCAGAGAAGTTAAGTGATATAGCAGTAGTAGATAAGGCTCCAAAGTTAGAAGGCAGGAGCATGACTATGTTTTTAACTGAAAAACGTTAAAATATTATTCCATATGAGAATTAAATTAGGAGGATTATTATGCCAAAGGTAAAGACAAAAAGAGCAGCTGCAAAGCGTTT
>ENA-OPWR01002751-OPWR01002751.1-human-gut-metagenome-genome-assembly--contig:-NODE-2751-length-11633-cov-1.544740_pt1 | contig 11633 bp, 10 predicted proteins | sample MGYA00241507_ERZ502006 | MGnify/ENA primary metagenome ERZ502006 (study PRJEB25962, sample SAMEA2043041) | human gut metagenome | biome: human gut; feature: human-associated habitat; material: faeces... | reverse complement strand
TAGTTCGGTTTTCGGCTTCAAGCAATGGTGAACGGCTTCTGATATCCATTACTTCGCGTGGCACTCTATCATCGGTAATGAAGTCCATCGCTTCTTTGCTCCAGCCAATGGGAGTATCCTTTATACAAATTATCGTTTTATGGTCAAAATAACGTGTACCTAATTGATGTGCGAAATAAAACCGCATCAATTCCTTTATCCGGTCTTTAAGCATATAGCTAACTACCAAAGCCACAAATAATGGCATAGTGAAGTTACCATATTTCATTTGAACCGAAAAAGCCACGGCTGTAGCAAAAATCATAGAAAGACCGGCTGCTATGCTATAATAAATTTGTTCTACTAAAACTCCATCCTTTTTTTTACGTGCTTGCAAGAAAAGATCACTTTCTACATATTTTTTTAGCACTCCTCTTCTGAAAATAAACTCTCTGTTTCGTGTCGGGCTATTTTTATCTACTACAATGTATCCCTTTTCTCTCTTATAGACAATCTCTTTCCGCCAGAAATCAGCTAGCATCCCAATAGACTTACCATATTTCTTTTTATTTCGAATTTCAAGAAATCTTATAATGCGACAGGTACTTTGTTCAGCAGAATCACTTATAAATTCATCGCCGAAAAAGTAATAATCCAGTATCTCCGGTGATATTGTAGGTACATTGATTATCCTGCGTAAATCACGGTATTTAGTGGTTATGTCTTTAATGCTCTCCAGATAAGAACTCACTAAATATTCCATATCCTCCTCAATAGTATTATTCAAAAGATGTATGACTTCATTTCGAATAGCGCTCTTAAAGATAGCCGTAAACATTCTAATTTGATATTCATACTCACGAATATTAGTACGTGTTGGATTTGAAGCTACTGTATGAAATATTTTTTCTAAATTATGCAAAGGTATAGCACTGCCTATCGATATTTCTCTTAGTAAAAAAACAGGTGTAATGAGCCTGATATTTGATTTTACATCCCGATAAAACTGGTTCTTACTATATGTCAGCGGGTTTATATCCAAACTATTAGGAATAAATATCCATGTATTTATTGCGAAATCATTCAGTTTAAGCTTACGTCGTACAATAAAGCCAACTTTAAACTCAATAGAAAATTTATCATGCACCTTTGCTGTAATTTCAATCATCAGTAACTCCTTTTATTATGATATACTTATTAAAAAAATAAACCATCGGTATATCCTAACCATTTTAGCACAGTTTCTCCCCATATAATTATCATCACCCAAGTAATCAACATCATAGTAAAGCCAAATTTGAATGCATCTAAAATACTGTACTGATTAGTCGTATAAAGCAGTGCAGCAGGTTTACTATTAAAAGGCAATACATATACATGTTCAATAAGTAATGCTAATGGAAAGGAGAGGCTCATAATGGGATAACCGAATTTTTGCGATACCCCTATGGCGATAGGTATAAAAATAAGTGCTCTCATTGTTTTTGATTGAAACAAAAGTGCGCTGAAAAGCATCATAGCGGTGAGAATTAGATATACCACCCAGAAAGGAGTAGCAGCATCCAGTCCCAAATGATTGAAGACAGCATCTACCATAGTCACAGGTAATCCCGTAGCGTCAAGTCCTGCTCCAAGCGTGTAAGCCCCGGCAGAGAAGATCATTAGATGCCAAGGTATGTCCACATCATTCCATCTCACAATACCAATACCAGGTAATAATGCAATAACTGCTCCAATAAAGGCGACAGCCGTTTGGTCAATACCATGTTGCTTGTCTGTAGCCCACAGAGCAAGTACCCCAACAAAAATAGCAATAGCCTTATACTCCTGAAATTGCATTTTCCCCATTGACGCAAGTTCTTTTTTTAGATATTCCATCCCTCCGGCAATTTGGGGAACTTCTTCGCCAGGTTTCAATGGGAAAATAATTTTGGAGCCCACAAACCATCCTATCAGGATAATAATCATTGCGAGCGGAAATGCAGCCACAAACCAATCTTGATAACTGAATAGCTCTTGCCCAATAGACCCGGCAATCAATGATGCCGCAAGCAGGTTGGCACCCGAACCGGTGAGAAAACCACTGGCTCCAACATTAATTTGAAAAAGGTTTTGCAATACCAGGTTTCGCCCAAAATTGTTCCTATGTTCCCCACCACGCGCACCATATATAGCAGCAATTACCATAAATATTGGCAGCAGGATAGTTGCTTTGGCTGTTGTAGCAGATATAAAAGCCGAAAGTACCACGTTGATAATGATAAAACTAAAGATTACCCAAGTAGAATTCTTTCCAAACCGGATGACAAACCATAGCGCAAAACGTTTCGCTACCCTGGTCTTGACGAGCATGCTGGCCAAAACAAACGAGAGGATATTAAGCCACATCACAGGATGTCCCAGTTGTGCATAGGCAACTTTATCGGTAGTAACATGAAGCAATACCATGCCCAGAATCAAAAGAAGCGAAGTTAGATAATTGGGAACTGCTTCAGTGATCCAAAGTATGATGGCTGCTACAAAAATAGCAACCATGGCATAATTAATACGTGTGAAATTATCAAGGCCTAATTCCGCTAACCGCTTTACCGCTCCCCCTGTGAGCGTATCAGGATTCAGATTATCCAAGAAGGAGATATTAATAAAATAATAAAGTAAGATAAAAGCGATAATTGCTAAAGGACCGCCTAGACGGGCAAGCCACTTTTCAAATCCCGATTTCTCCATCTTTGGTAATTTCTCCACACGGTAATTGTTCATATCCAGTGGATCAAAATAGACATCTTTCTTTTCTTCCATGATTCAAGTTCAACTATAATTATAATATATTATTCTAAATTTCGAGAGTAATTTTATACAATTTACCAGTTCCGTCACAACCTATCCACATACCTCCTTTAGTCCTATCTACCAACAAAGCTTCCGGTTTCTTTATCATATCCACAAATTGTGAGGCTATCTCCTCACCATCTACACTACAATGAGTAACCCGCTTCCTTTTACTATCGAGTATCCAAAGAGAATGATCTGTTCCATCATAACATATATCCGAAAGAAAAGTGGCGAAATGAATGGGTATCCTAATTTCGACACCAGTTTTCAGGGCATATTTAATCAGTATTGCTGGAGATGTCTGGTTGGTAATATACAAGGTATCCACACCGTAGCTCACCCCTTCCAAGCCTTTGTTGGCTATTGCTCCTGATATTTTTATCGTTGCAACTTCTGTCAATGTGGTAGCATCAGCGGAAGTCATTTTATATATTTTGTTCACCCTTTCATCTGCAAGATAAATCTCGCCAGTTTGGTGGTTCACTGTAATCGCTTCAAAGTCATTATTACCATTATACGGTAATTCTTGACGAGTGGTTCCGTCAAAGTTTATCTCATAAATTTTACCCAAATCGCTTACTGCAAGCAAAGCCGTTTTGGCTTGATTGTAACAAACACCTGAAAACTCTTTAACCCCAGTAGTATAAACGGAGTAAGGTGTCGGGCTGTCAGCCTCATAACCGGTGGTACCGGTGCCGCACGAGGCAGACACCGTTCCAACGATCACCAATACACAATTTAAAACATGGTTTTTTACCATTTTTTAAAAGGATTCTTCATCAACATGGAGTTATAAAATCTAGAATCTCCTGTCACCTCTTCACCCAGCCAACTGGGTTTATCGAATGCCTCATCTGTAGAAGCAAGTTCCACTTCAGCTACGGTAAGCCCTTCGTTATCACCATAAAATTCATCTACCTCATAGGTATGTTTGCCAACAGGAACCAAATAGCGGGTCTTATCAATAACTCCCGGTTCACAGATCTTCAAAAGATCTTCCACTTCACATACAGGAATTTCTTTCTCCCATTCAAAGCGACTGGCTCCGCTTGCATCACCAATACCTTTAATCGTAATATACCCTTTATCCCCTTTAATTCTAACACGTACTGTTCTTTCAGGGATAGAAGAAAGATATCCCTGCGTGATACGAGTACTCTTGGTTGACTGTGATTTAAAATCACCTTTTACCAAAAACTTACGTTCTATTTCTTGTGCCATAATAATTATTTTTTAAAGATTAATTAGCTAACGGTTTATTTATCATCCCAATTACACGCTTAATAGCTTGGAGATAGTTGATGTTTTCTACTCCTTCAAGACCAACATCTTTCATAGTTTTCTTGATGTCCTCCACCTCTGTAGACTCCGAATTGATTGTTACCACCTTAGCTCCGTTTATCAACACGTTACCTACTTCACAAATCGTATCATTCACCATATACCCAAAGCGTTGTTTATGTACGCGTACAGCTGCCAGGTCTGGATGAGCTTCTACCATGTCGATAAATTCGTCATAGGTATAAGTATCCTTAGTTAACGCAGGCATTTCCACCATGAAAGCCGGAAATACTTCTTTTTCCAATACCTCTTTTGCAATAGGAAATTCGCCTTTCATCAGTGGATTCCATTGTTCCAAACCATCAATTGTTTGTACATAAGTCTTAATATCCATTTTCCCATCACGTATTTTGGTATTATTGATATCATTTGTGCGGGACAGAATATAAATTTCATCACTGCTGCGCTCCCATACTTTTTCCGGAACAGGAATCGAAAGGCGTGCCATACGTTTATGTTCATCACAGAAACACTGTCCAAACGTACGGAATTCAAATCTTGGTTTAGAGATTGCACCAATTTCCATTTTTTCTTTACTCATAATTGTTTATTATTTAAAAGGTTAATAAATAAGTGATATTTGTTTTATACATTTAATCAACAAGGATTGGTCCTGTTGAAGTGGCAGGATTGGCTTCATTACAGGATGGAACAGCAAGTCCAAATTCACCTGTCCCATCTGGACAGCGTGAGAATGAATATTGTGTTCCTGATCCGTAATCCGGAGTACAGCCGTCTCCCAACGTCACACCTGCTTTAGCGCGAACGAACTCATCCAAAAGTTCTCCAGTTGTCCCTTTCAATTCAAACTTCAGACATTGTTTGGGAGATATCCCACTGTCACCTGTATACTCGTCAGCTCCTACTGTTGTTTGCCCTGTCTGTACAATGGTATAATATCCTTTTGCGGCAATCTTGGTACCCGTCTGGCCTGTCCACCAAGTTCCTTTCTCATTTTTATGCAATGTCACACCTTCCAAAGAAAGTTCCTTATCACTATTATTATAAATTTCTACAAACTTTCCGTTGCCATCAATTTCATTGATTACAAGTGCAGATACAGCTGCGTCAATAATGCCGTCACTATTTGTTTTCCCCATCGATCCCTTGCTGAAGGTTACGAGTTGAGAATCTCCATCAATCCGACGACCTACAGTATACCCAGCGATAATATTATCATTGAATTGATTAGTTTCAAAGTTATCAAACGAGTCAACCTCTTCATCATCAGAATTGAATAAATCGTATTTAAAACCTTTAGTTGCCGACATACCGAATGTAGGGCTATTATCCTCGTTTTGAGTCAATACCAGAAACCCTTTGGCAGCAATAACCGTACCTGCCCCGAAAGTAAACGTTGGAGCATCATTGTCTTTTGACATTTTCCAACCTGTTAGATTAATATCAAAATCTTCCGAATTATATATTTCCCATTGTTTCTTTTCCGGATCACACTCATTGATATATACTTTCCCTTTTAAAGCCGTACTACCATCGCTTACAGTATATCCGTCACCTAAAACAGAATTACCACCTTTATTATTGGTAGCAACCACTAAATAAGACACTGTCGTCCCATTAGTTTGCATCGGAATTGTAGCACTATAGATATCACCATCTTTAACCATTGTTATAGCTGTTTGAGCTAACGCGTCCTTTGTCCATTCAAGAACTACTTTCGTAAGACTAGTCCCTTCTTCAGCTAGCACTTTAGCACTTATTACCACATCATCAGTGGGAGTAGGAAGGGCTATCGAACGAACCAGATCAGTTATAACAGGAACGCTTACAATAGGCATTTTCCCCGTAGTTACATTTCCGTTTGTCGTGCCCGGAGTTCCGGCTGGAGCATCATAATACCAACTTCCTGTACCATCAGGAATTCGAGCATATGATTTTACACGATTTGCATCAGCCGGTACTTGGAAAACATCTACACGTTCATTGTTCTCATCCCGGATTTCAACATTAATACTTTGTGTTCCCGATAATCCCGTACTCAAATCATGTCCCGGATTTGTTCCGCTCTTTGTTCCTTTCAGAAGTAAGAACCCTTTAGCTGAAATTTTCTGGGTAGTACCTATCCAAGTTACTGCCGGTTCCGAACTTACGTTATTATAATAAATAACCACTCCTGCTAAATCTATTTCGGCATCAGAATTATTGTATAATTCGATATACTTCTCCGCATCATCACCACACCCATTTATTTCATTCAACACCAAACTTCCCTTCAAAGGCGAGTCTGGTACTTCAGGCTCTACATAAGGATCGTCCTTTACGCAAGATGTTACTCCAATGGCTAGAAGTATCAGTGTTGTCAAGAATAACTTTTTCATATGATTAGTTTTATTATTATTTTATACTCTACTTACAGATATCTCATTAAAAGTCAATTTCAAGGCGCAAGCCGAGCATACTGTATTTAATACCAGCATCTCCTTTTTTCGCAACGACGTCTTTGAAGTTACTGGTTGGATTGCCATCAGCATCACGTCCAACAAAAAGTTTTCCTCTACCATTGGCATAACGATCATTATCAGAGTACTGATAGTTAACAACCACTTTCACTGAGTTATTGATATAATAGTTCAACCCTACTGTATAGTTCTGTCCCGAGCCACCATAAACGTTCTTACTGTTAAGATTGAGGTAGTCATAACGAAACAAGAGCTCTATATCTCCCCATTTACGTCCACGGGTAGGTTGAGTAAATTTAGCATCATTAGCATTATAGCGCTGTCGTCCGCCAAATAAAATATAACCGGCTTGAGCATACCAACCATCAAATGTTTTGGTATCTTTATTTACAGTTACAGGGGCATCATCTTTAATATATGTTTTGTTTACTATATATTCACCCTGAAAGCGGAATCCTTTATAATGTCCTGCTAGCTCCACATTACCGAGCAACTCATGATCAACATTCGGGATAATATCAGTATCAAGATACTTTTTACGATTAATAGAAGTAGAATTACGTACACTATAGCGAGCACCGCCAAACTCAGTCACATCCACATCCGTTTTAGGAGTGCGGTAAGAAGCCCCAAAACCAATATGCACACCTTTATCGAGATATTTATACAAAGGAGTAAAAACGACTTTACCAGTGTATGACATACCTTGATTACGCCCATAATCTTTATTATTGTCATTCACATAAGTAGATGTTTCAATGTTATCCATTGTTTGAAAAAACACTCCAGCTGATCCGTAGAACCAATTCCGTGCAAAGCGTGCATCCACTCCTATATGACGGGAAGGAGCAAATGTCTGAACCACCATCGGACGTTCCATGAACGCCAAATAACGTGAAGAAGAGGTTTGTTCTATAGAGAAATCTTCTTTAAAATTACCTGCACTGATTTCCCAATCTTTAAATCCAGTATAGCGAATAATAGCATCCTTTAGCTCAAATTCTCCGTTTGCGAAGTCAGTATCAATTTCGCCATACCAATCTTCATTAATCTGTGCTTTAATGGCAAAGCGACTACGGCGGTTAGTCACGCCATTCCCGATAGGATCCATATAGTCTTTAGCTCCAAAAAAAGTAGCTGCGTCCATTTGAACGCGAACATCAAACCAAAATTTGTAATTTTTTTTAAGTTCCATTTTTTGCCTCCCAGTTTTATATCTATTCTTGATTCCTATTTTTACATGAGTTTCCGATCACCAATTTCGGTTCGATCAAATACTCTGTTTTCATGTCTTTGTCTGATCCACCTTGTATCTTTTCTAGCAACAACTGTCCTGCCACATAGGAAGGGCATAGCAATAGTAATTGCAATTAAAATCTTTTTCATGATAATAAGAATTTAAATGATTTTATTGTTTATATATTTCTTATGTAGGTAATTAATTTTTGATCATGATCCAATGCGAGTTTATTTCGCAGTCGGTAACGACTCATTTCAACACTTTTAGGAGATATATTCATTAGTGAAGCAATATGTTTGGAAGAAAATCCTAACCGGAGTAGTGTTGTTAACCTCCTTTCTTGCTCCGTTAGGTCTGGATGTTTCTCTGAAAGCCTCAAGTTAAAATCACGATGCAAGTTTTCAATCTGCGCATAAAAACTTTCTAACTCTTCCGAGAAATTCATTTTTTGAAGTAGCTGCCTCTCCATATCTTCTATTTCTCGATGCAAATCTTCCACGTCATTCAGATTCTTCAACTCTTTCAGTTGCAAATATAAAATTTCCTGAAAGATTTTCTGTTCGGTTATACCCAGTGCTATATTGATAAGTTCTTTACGCCGTAATTCTAATTTAGTATTCAAGCTTTCATTCTCAGTCACCACCGTTTTTATTTCCAGGGCAGACATTGCCTTTTGGTTTTCAAAAAGTTTATTTTGATTTTCCAGAAGAATTATTTCTGCCTGTATTCTCATTCTACGTTGCTTGCGCAGATAGACCAAAACTAGAAATAGAAAAGTAAATGCAAGTGCCGCAATTATTACAGGTGTAATATTGAATACTCCCCGGGAAGCTATCGCTATTTTACTTCCTTTAGCTACTAATGTGTGTGTATCTACTATATTAAAAATAAAATACGCTATACCAAAAGAAACAAGCGGGGTAATAATAACAGATAACAAGAACCTGCCTTCTTCATTATAAGCAATTCCCTTTTCTTTTTTTACTATATTTATCCCAGCGAACCCTCCTAATACAATCCCGGCTATGCTAAGCGGAGTTTCTGTTAACCCTATCAAACAGACGGCAGGAATCGAGAAAAACATCAACACCAACACTCCAGCAATAAGCATAACCAGGACAGATTCTATATTAATATCAAATTCTCTTTCTGATAAGGTATTTATTTTTAAAAAAGTGCTTTTCCAAGTGATTAGAGCAATTAGTAAAAATGAAAAAAACAAAAGAATGTATTGATCTTTTACATCCAGATTATTTATAAAGAAATCAAAACCCGGCGAAATCGTTTCATTGAGAATAATAAATAAGATACTATTATTCATTCCAATGGCAAGAGCAAACAATATTGCAGCTATTATCAAGCCACCTCTTAGATAACGGGCAAGTATCAGTATATGTATGCTAGATTTACGGATAAAGAAACAGTATACTCTATATATAAAAAAGGCTATTACGGCAGTTAACAATGGAGCTATAAGCCACGAAAGTACAAGTCTAAGTACCTCAATACAATCTATGGAATCATTTACATACATGCCCCATCCCAATAGAGCTCCTAGAATACCATAGCATACAGAACTAAATCTGGACAATTTATAGGTAACCAGAGTAGCTATGAATGCTGAAATAGCTATTGTCGTAGAAGAACCTGGTGTTGTTAATGGAGTATCCCCTACAATAATACCATTTAATAGATTACCAAACAGACAACCTCCAATAATAATAAATATGATAATTCCCAATCCCCAATAACGCCTCCTGACTACTCCAGTAGCAGCAAGCCCACTAAATCCGGCGGAGATTTCAGTAGAACTGAACCACCATCCGGCTAATGCCGTTATTAATATGAAATTGACAATCAACATATAATATAATTTATAACTTACGTTTTATAGCCATTATTGAAAGCAAATCGGCTGTTTTTTCTGCCGAATTCGAAAGAGTTTCAATATGCAAAGCAAAATATCTCAAATGAAATTTTTCACTTAATTTCAAAGTCTTCATATCGTGGAATACTTTTCTTTTTATGCTCTGTGCCTGCTTATTAGATTCTTTCTCGTAGAAATAAACCCGATGTATTTTTTCTGTAATTACGTCTGGCGAACGAAAATAAGCTTTGGCAGCAGGAATTACACTCTCTACAGAGAGCACTGACAACTCAGTAAGTTTGATAAAATCCGCATTCAAATCAGACGGAATATAAGGCCGCTCTATTTCAAATTGAATTAGATTATCGTTTAGTATATCTACCATATGATCCAATCGTTCCATTAGTCCCATTATATCTCCACGCATCTGTGTAAGAGCTGACTGCGAATATAAATTACTTTCAATTTGTCTTCTAAGCGAATTCGTTTCGGTCTCCAAAGTATTCATAGTCTGCATATTGCCATAAAATAGTTCTGTATGACCATACAGATAGTTCTTTACACCATCTTTAAAAACTAACAAGGCTTGATCTATTGTATCAAAAAACTTGTTGATGTTTTCAATTGTATTTCTCGTTTGCTTATGTCCAAACATATATTATTAAATTTTAAGACCATTACTATGCAATTCAGTACCACACAAAGGTAGTGTTTATATTCAACTATCCTACATCTGTTATACGCCCCCAAACTCTATATGAAAACAATGTAGAGTTTTGCATTGTTCATATCTCCCTATTATTCAATAATTTACAATATTCAATGTAGAGTTTGTATAGGTATAACTACTACCATTTATCTCATATTGTAGAGTTTATGTTGTGGTGAAATATTTTAGGAATAGGCAACTTCAATGACTGATTCAATAACATACCAATCATTACAATCTATTTTCTAATCTTCCTTCCTATTAAACAATTCCTTCTTCCCATAATCCCATTCTCTTATTCCAATGGACAATTCGATATTTAGTAGAACAAGAAACTAAAATATAATTCCCAATAACTATTTCCGGATGCAGGAGTACAAAACTATGGTAAATACAATATAACAGATATACTACCAACACACCTGTGTAGCTATTTTGTCCAAATAGGCGATAAAAACAAAGAAAGAAAACAAAATGGAGTTGATTATTGCATGTTAATCAAGCTTTTTATCTTGATTAGAATGTTTAACTACCGGTCTAGCACGCACCTCACAGAGAAACCGTAACTGCGACTACCGTAATAATTCGGATAAAATCGATAATTGGTTATGGACATATAGTAGCCATTGCCATCAGTAGCTGAACTACTCCAATAGAAGCCAAGATTACCAACGTTAGTTACTAATGACTGTCGAAGTCCGGAAGCTGGAAAAAAAATGGATGCTCCGGTGATTTTATCAGTAAAAAGAGCACCTTGCCGATTATCCATCCACTCGTAAGATACTTTATTCTCATTTGCCAACGTTTCAAATTCCGTATTTGTAGGCACTCGCCACCCTTTGGGACAGGGGTCATTCTCATTGGTCCAAACATCTCCTTGTTCATCTGAGATATCCCAGTCCGATATCTCACTGATATTCGACCATGCCATCTTGCGGTTCCACTGATAGAACATCCCATACTCTTCAGGTTTGGTAGCGAAGATACCTGTTTTATCAAGATTACTCTTAGCCCAAATGACGCCATTAATAAGCACACCTGTAGACTTTGGATCGGCATCCTCTTCTTTGGTACAACCTCCCAAGAAAAAAAACGCCAAGATTATTATCGTTAAATCAAGCCTTATTCCCTCCATTATAGCATTCAATTTAATTATTTAAGTCATTGGACTTATTTGACATAGCGCAAAGATATGCATATATTCCTATCCCCCATTTATATTTCTTTTAAATCCTATTTTTTTTC
>ENA-OPWR01002743-OPWR01002743.1-human-gut-metagenome-genome-assembly--contig:-NODE-2743-length-11662-cov-1.704919_pt1 | contig 11662 bp, 9 predicted proteins | sample MGYA00241507_ERZ502006 | MGnify/ENA primary metagenome ERZ502006 (study PRJEB25962, sample SAMEA2043041) | human gut metagenome | biome: human gut; feature: human-associated habitat; material: faeces... | reverse complement strand
TAGAGCAGAGGACTGAAAATCCTCGTGTCACTGGTTCGATTCCGGTTCTGGGCATATGGGATATTAGCTCAGTTGGTAGAGCACTTGACTTTTAATCAAGTTGTCCGGGGTTCGAATCCCCGATGTCTCATGAATTTAAGGTACTATCGTTATGATAGTACCTTTTTTGTTGGTGTTTAAAGAATTTCGAGAGAATAAAATACTATTTCAACGTTACATATTGGGTTACAGTGTAAAACAGTTTTGGACATATGGGTTCTATAAATTACGTGTTTGGCATATATTATATTACATGTGTAGTAGTGGGAAGTGCGCAGTCCTGATGCTGGACATGCTGACTGGAACTTAAATGACTGGAAATAGAAGGAGGATCATTATGAAGAAAGTGCGAGAGTGTTTTCATATGCTGATAACCGCGGTCATTTGTCTTATGGTAAGTATGGTTCCTGGAAAGAATGTAACCGCTGCAATAGCAGAGAATAATGTCGCTTCAGAGATTTTATCCACCAGAGAGAAACATATGGCTGACAGATTTACACAGAGTGTTATGGATAAAATGCGTAGTTTGTGGATAAGCAGTTATCTGAAACGCAATCGAATGTGGAAAAAACTCTTTTTCTGGCTTCAGGGTCCGGGTGATAGAAAAACAAAAACTGTTTCCTTATTATATAGGAATAAGAAAACAGTTTTTGGAAGTGCTTAAGCTTTTTTCAGTTGAATATTAATAGAACAGATTTCACTGTCGGTGCCGATACGCATTGCCGGACCCCAGACACCGGCTCCGGAAGTCGTAATATTAGTCATGTTGTCTTTAATTAAAAGACCACATGGATTCTCCCACATCAGTTTGATGGTAAAGTTTCCGGGGAATGTCTGACCGTCATGTGTATGTCCACACAGATCGAGATCTACGCCTGCATCAGCAAGTTCCTGTAGTTCCTTTGGCTGATGATCGATCATAATAATTGGTTTGTCCCTGTCCAGTTTTTCGGTAAGCTGGGCGGGGGCTTTTCTAGTTTCATGAATCTTTTCTGTGAGGGAGGCATCTTTGCGTCCGATTACGTAGAACTGATCATTGATCAGAACAGATTCATCTTCCAGTATATGAATATTGGAATCTTCAAGAAATTTTTTCATGCGGGGATCTTTTATGTCGGAAAGATCTCCATCTTTATGTTTAAAGGTAAAGCCTGCAAGAATTTCTTCATTCAGATCATGATTTCCCCAGCAGGCATATACACCATAAGTGGACTTTATGCCACGAAGAGTTTTTTCAAGTTTTTCCGGGTTTCGAATCGCATCGTATTCATTATCAAAAATATCCCCTGCAATACATACCAGATCAGGTTTCTGTTTATTGATCTTACGTACCAGTTCTCTGGCATGGAGAACGCCGGCATTGTAGCCAAAATGTGTATCTGCCAGAAGAACAACTTTCATGGAGGTGCGCTCAGGAATTGTTTTATTTATTATTACGTCATAAGAAGTTGTTTTTATATATTTGGCATGAAAAATTCCACATGCACTTAAGAGAAGGATCAACAGTGCACAGATTGCACCGGCAACTGTAAAAGCTGTTCTGGAATGAATCCATGATGCATGAAATACATATTTCAGAAGGATTCGTCCAAAATCGGCAAGCAGAATGATTACAAGTGTATAGAGAAAGATTCCCAGGAAATAGTTTCCGGTTATTTTCAGCATTCGATGAAGAGATTTTGGATTTTTAATAAGAAATCCTGTAAGCAGACTTGTGGAGAGCAATACATAGATTACTGCGAATATAAGTCGAAATCCCAAAGTACAGAGAATACTGTGGCATGTGCCCATCCATAGATATGCCCATCGCAGGATATACAGATTCAACAGCAGGTAAATGGGGGAAAGATAAATTGCAATCATACAGGTCACTCCAATAATTTAGTATTCCTATTATAGCATGAACATATCATTTAAACAGAAAAAAATTGTGAAATGATGGTTAAAAGAAACATAGAATACATATAGTATACAAACTACATAAAGGTTATCTGTATGAAAAAAAACAGTCGTATGTATTTTTCAAATATTGTTGTATTGATGTTGCTTCCGTATTTGATAACGATTCTGATAAACGGATACGATATGGCGGTTCTGAATCAAAAAGCGGATTCTGAGACAGTCTTACCGGTTATTCTGGCACTTCAGATTTCTTCAGATTATGAGCCGGAAACTATAAAAGCACAGGCTGTTATTGCAAGAAGCAATCTGTACAGGAAAATTGGAGAAAAAGAGAGTATAAATAGAAATGGAGATCAAAATAAAAAAGAAAGAGATGCCAGAAGTGAGAAATTTTTTGAGACTTGCCGGGAACTCAGAGATGAACTTCCGTCCTGCTGGAGTGTGTGGGAAAAAGCAGACAAAGTTTATGAAGAGGCAGTAGAAGATACTTCCGGTCAGGTGCTGACATATAATGGGGAATTGAAGCTGGTTCCATATCACCAGATCAGTGCCGGGCAGACGAGAGATGGAGAAACCGCATTTCATAATGAAGAATATGCCTATCTTAAAGCAGTGGACAGTAATTCAGACAAAACAGCACCAGGGTATCTGAATAGTACTTACATAGCGAAGCAGCAGCTTCCGGTGGAATTAAGAATTGTGGAGAGGGAAGACAGCGGGTATGTGGTCAGTCTTATGGCAGATGAAAATATTGTGGAAGCAGAGTCTTTTGTTACGGGGATGGGAATTGCTTCGTCTGATTTTTCCATGCAGAAAACGGGAGAACAGGTACGTTTTTTGAGTAAAGGAAAAGGACATGGGCTTGGTTTTTCTCAGTATGGAGGTAATAAACTGGCAAAAGAGGGAAAAAACTGGAAAGAAATCCTGAATACATATTTTCCTTTGATGGATATTACAAAAAATTAAATAGAACGGTATATTTTGCAGCATTCTGGACACCCTGTAAATATAGTAAAAATGTGACAGCAGACAAAAGGTGTGGTCACGAAACGATTATGAGCAGAGGTGAAAAGAATATGACAAAAGGCAGAATCGCAAAATATGTAGCAAATACGGCCCTTCTGGCAGTTCTGGCAGCGGCCGGCATAGGAGTTTATCAATTGGGAACTTCCGGGAAGGATGAGTCAGTTCCGGAAAAAGTTCCTTCATATTATGATGAAAGTCTGAGTACAGAAAACACGACGGATAATGCTGTAGATGCAGGAACAAGTCTTGTAGAGGCTGAACTGGACAGTAATATTTCGACAGATCATACGTCAGAGAAAGGAATGAGCCAGACAGAAGGTGAAGATGCAGGAAGTGAAACCACGGAAGCAGGATCTTCATCAACCGAAAGTACATTTACGTCAGAAAGTATACTTTCGGCAGAACAGAGTACAAATGAGAATGGGATAGTGAATACATCTGCAAGTGTACAGGAAGCGCCAAAATTAAGTTTTTCAGAAGATACATTGATGGAATGGCCGGTAGACGGTAATATTCTTATGGATTATAACATGGACCAGACTGTGTATTTTCCAACTTTGGATCAGTATAAACTGAGTCCGGCAATTGCTGTTCAGGCGGTGGAAGGAGCTCCTGTCCTGGCATCTGTTCCGGGAACCGTGTATTCTATTGAAGAAAATGCCCAGACTGGTACAACGGTGACGATGGAGATCGGAAGCGGGTATCAGGCGATTTATGGACAGCTGACAGATTTGACGGTGCAGGAAGGAGATACAGTTAAAGAAGGGGAAGTGATCGGATATATAGGACAGCCGACAAAGTATTACAGCAAGGAAGGCAGTAATCTTTATTTTGCGATGAAGAAAGACGGGGAGCCGGTAGATCCGATTGCCTATCTTCCGTAAGCTATTCACAAAAACAGAATTGGAACGTATAATAAAGCAGGTAGGAATAGTAAAAATTCGCAGCCGGTATTTGCCTGCCTGCCTGTTGTTTCTTAGAGAAAATACAAATCTTTGACCGGCTGCTTTTTATAGAAACGAGAACGGTGGATGGAATTTCAAAATTCCGGAAGCTGTTCTTTACATAGAATGAGGTATTTTATGAACTATACGTATATGGTGAAGTGTGCTGACGGAACACTTTATACAGGCTGGACAAACTGTGTGGAGAAAAGGCTGAAAGCGCATAATGAAGGAAAAGCCGGAGCGAAATATACAAGGGCGAAACGTCCGGTGGAACTTGTATATTATGAGGGATATGCGACAAAAGAAGAAGCAATGAGACACCGTCAGAAAGAGGCACTTATAAGTTTCCTCGGAATAGGCAATGTAAAACTTATGGATGTTATCGACAAGCCTTTTGAGATGCAGACGGGGGACATGGTTCTTTTGTGCAGTGATGGTGTCACAAAGACACTTTCAAAAGACAGGATAAAAATGATATTAAAGAATGATGCCGTATCAATGCAGAAAAAAGCAGAGATACTGGTTGAGGCAGCAGTGAGGGAAAATACACATTCCCAGGACAACACATCAGTTGCACTGCTTCAATATATAGAAACTAAAATAACAAAGGAGAGATAAATTATGAACTTAAGCAGATGTAGTAACGGACATTTTTATGATAAGGAGAAATTCCCAACCTGCCCATACTGTGCACAGGGAGCAGGAAATGATGACGGACTTACCTCGGTGTTTGATGAAAGTCAGGGAAATGATATAGGGGCAACACAGCCATTGACTTACAACAATCCTCCTCAGCAGCCACAGGCAGGAGGTTATGTTCAAAATAACATACAGACAGAACAAAATATGATGAATAATTTTGGCAGAGGCGGACATGAAGAGGTGGCTGACGCGACAGAGACTTTAGGCGGCAATCCGGATAGTATGGGCAGCAGTCAGGATAGTTTTATAGGAATAACTGAACCAAGAAAGTCAGCTGTTCAGGAGGTACAAAAAATAACACCGGGCGGTGTCATGGAAGAGGATGATGACCATACGGTAGCATTTTATGATGATTTGTTTTCAGGTGTTACCGGCGCAAATGCCGCAAGCCAGAATCCATCCGTAGTAAATGCACCACAGGTGAATACCATTTCTTCTCCATGTGTGGGATGGTTAATTGCGATGGGTGGTGCTCATGTAGGTCAGGATTTCCATTTGAAAGTTGGTAAAAATTTCATTGGACGTGATATCCAGATGGATATTGCCTTAGTTGGTGATAAAAGCGTATCCAGAAACCGCCATGCCATTGTTGTATATGAACCGAAAAAACATTTGTATTTGGTTCAGCCGGGAGATTCCAGTGGTTTGGTATATCGAAACAATGAAGTTGTGCTCAGTCCGGTAAAACTGGAAGCTTATGACATGATTACGGTTGGCGATGTAAATCTGTTATTCATGCCATTGTGTGGAGAGCGGTTTAATTGGAGCACTTTACTGGAAGAATTAAGTAAAAAAAATAACGAGTAATTCAAAGGAAAAACAGGAGGAAAATGATGGACCGTAGTGCAAAAGGAATAAGAATAGCAGGAGCATTACTGCTCTTTGTGAATTTGGCGGTATTTTTTCTGCCTATGACCAAAATTGTACATACCAATTATGGAACAAAGGAATTTTCAGCATTTCAGTATTTACAAAATGTAATCCACCCGGATTCGGCGAATCCGCATGTGTTTGGAGTTTCGGTCATGTTTGTTGTGTGGGGACTTTTAGTTCTGCCGGTGATATTGTCACTTGCTGCAGGAATTATTGGTTTAGTAGGGAGCGCCAAGCAAATTTTATCCGGGATTTTCTCCCTTGTAATTGCGGGGGCTTACATTACGCTGTTTTTTGTGATTGATTCTCTGGCACCAATTTGGAATATTTCAGGGGAAACTTCTGTTAGCTGGGGATATGCCTTTTTTATCAGTTTGTCCGTTTCTATAGCAGCGGCGGTTCTTGGGATTGTGAGTTTCTTTGTGCGGCCACGCAGAAAGAAACCGGTCACCTCCGATGTGATTCCTAAGGTGCAGGAAATTAAAAATGAACAGCAAAATATGAGATATAACATTGTCAGTCCGGCAGAGAAAACCGGCGATGAAAATATGAAGATTGAGACGGTAAGAGGTGTTCTGGTCGGTCTTGCCGGTATTTATAAGGGAGCAGAAATTCCAATTCAGGATGGAGAAACCATTCGGATTGGGCGAACTGCGGATAATGATTTAGTTTTTGAAAACCAGCAGAAAGTCAGTCGAAAACATTGTGTCATAAGTTTTCATAGAGATAAAGAGTGTTTTAAAATTGTTGACACATCCAGCAACGGCAGTTTTACAAATGGTTCGCAGGAGTGTCTTCCGCAGAACATGGAGATTTGCCTGAAACCGGGAACTATTCTTGATTTTGGTAGTGAAGAAAATCGGTTTCGACTGGAATAATGAAAGAGGTAGAATATGGCAAGCGAATTATGTATGAATTGTTTTAGCGTAAAAGGACAATATGAGGTATGTCCTTTTTGCGGATATGTAGAGGGAACAAAACCTAAGCAGCCTCATTATCTGACACCGGGTACAATCCTTGCAAATCATTTTATTGTGGGAAATGCCATTGGATTTGGTGGATTTGGAATTACCTATAAGTGTTTTGATACAACACTTGGTGTTGTTGTCGCGGTAAAAGAGTTTTATCCGGCAGGTTTAGTAAACCGTGCGCCGGGTGAATGTAGTGTAGGACTTTTATCAGGGGATAAACAAAATCAGTATCAGGCACAGTTGAAGCGGTTCCTTATGGAGGCTCAGAGTATTGCCCAGTTTGGAAAAGCAAAAGATATTGTGAATGTATATGACTTTTTTGAGGCAAATAATACGGCATATATCATTATGGAATATGTCGATGGTGTATTGTTAAAAGATTATTTGGAAAGACAGGGGCGGATGGAGCCGGAAGTTGCATTAAATGTAATTCATCCGATTATTGAAGCGGTCAAAAAAATTCATGCAAAAGGAATTATTCACCGTGATATCAGTCCGGATAATATATTTATTTCGGATGAGAGAAATGTTAAAATATTTGACTTTGGTGCGGCTCAGTTAAATGACAGCTCTGAGGGAATGGCAGGAGAGAAAATCATCAAAGTCGGATATTCTGCACCGGAGCAGTACCGCGATAAAAGTAAGCAGGGATTTTTTACGGACATTTATTCGGTTGGTGCTATTTTATACCAGATGGTTACGGGAATTAAACCGATGGAAGCCACGGAAAGAGAATTTAAAGACAGTCTTAAATCTCCGGCAGAACTGGGAGTGGATATTGAACCGAACATTGACCGTGCTATTATGGAGGCAATGGCAGTTCGTCCGGAACTGCGTTTTCAGAGTATACAGCAGTTTGAGGATGCCTTAGAAAGTAAACGAATGGCGGAATATCCAAAAGTAAAACTGCGTATAAGGAAAAGAAAGAGGATAATGGTTGCCTGTATGTCGCTGCTGGCACTTGCGGCAATAGGGGTTGGCGGCTTATTTTTCAATAATAAAATAAAGCATAGTGACAAACTGTATAACGAGAATGCAAAGATAGAAAAGGCAACTGACATAGTTGTATGGGTAGATAACGATAAAATGAAAGATACAGTTGAAAAGACTGTATCCCGTGCAAATATGAAAGTTAAATCTGCCGTAAAAAGTACAAAAACTTCAGACGGAGGTCAGTTTACAAAAGAGCAGAAAGCTGAAAATCCTAAGATTACCGTGGAAGTAAAGAATATAAGTGATAAAAACAGCGGTTACAAAGATATGGATGCTGCACTTAAGGCTGCAAAAGATGGCAAAGAAAAATATCCTGACATGATACAGACGGATGATATTACGGATATAACATCAGGTGAAAAGAAAATGGTGTCACTTAAGGATAATGTCTATGCGATGCTCAACCTCAGAGATTACAGCTATATGTCAGCTTATTCAAAATATTATCCTGATATGAAGCAGATGCCGACATCGTTTGATATTGTCCTAATGTATGCATTAAAGGATATTCAGACCAGCCGGGACAAAAAGTCTCTTATGGAGAGCAGATGGTATGGCAAAGATGGAGATTATGACAACTGTAAGACTGTGGAGCTTGATGAGATACTGAAAAATGCAGGAAGTGGCAGTGAGTCGGTATATATTGACAGGAAATACCGCACATTACTCTCACTTTATCAAAACAGCACTGATGTAAATAGTGACGGAACATGGGATTCATCGGATGAGGATATAAAAAGCAGCATAAAGCAGTTTGATGATGTATCAGCGGATACAGTTTCATGGCTCAAAGATAAAAATAATTACGGAAAAAAGCAGTTTGAAAGTAATAGTGAGAATTATCTGAAAGGAATAAATATCATTTCAGGAATAGAGTACCGCAAGGAACTTTATAAGACACAGGCGGCAGAAAGTGATGGCTACAGACTGCTTATACCTGTTATTGACGGAAAGATGCTTGTAAGATATACGGGAACTTTCTCAATCTTTGACAATGATGACAAAGACAAAAAGCTTGCATCTGAAAGATTATTGTACTACATGGTAGCACAGGATGATTTTGAAGATGGTGAGATACAGAACTATCCGCTAGTTTTAAGTTCAAACGGACTTGAAGCGGCAACAGCCATCTCAGGACAGAGAAGTCTTGAGAAAATGATAAAAGAAATTCAGACACCTTGCATTATGTTAAATACAAATGATGGGAAGATAAATGAAAAGTAATATTTGAAAAGGACAAAAGGCTTATGCAGAACAGTGACAGATTACAATCAACGGTTTATGTGGATAACACAAAGTATTACGGTTCTTCTAATAAACTTATCGTTTTGAGTAACGGACAGGTAACAGAGTATGACCTTGCCGGGATGAAAAAAGACAGACTGTTTTTTGGAAGTTCGATGCAATGTGACATAGTTATAAATGACCCGGTGATTTCAGAAATACAGGGAAAAATAAAACTTGTAAATGATATGGTCTATGTCGGGGATCTGGATGACAGTGGAAAAATGTATCTGTATCGTGACAGAAGTTACCATCCGATGTTTGCAAAAAAATATTATGTAAAACAGCCGGGTGATATGTTTATCAGGATAGCAGGGAGCAGCAGTTACAGCAGTAAAAATGTAATACTCGTATTTTCAAGTATTTCAAGAAATTCAGTCTGGAGCACAAAAAAACTTACAAAACCTCAGACAACGATAGGGCGTGACAGCCGCAATGACATAGTGCTTGAAAATCCGGGTGTGTCAAGGAAACACGCACTTCTTGTAAATAGTGCAAACGGCTATGTGATATATGACAACAACAGCGTGAACAGTATTTATGTAAACGGCGAAATCGTGCAGAGGGCAGGCAGCATGGAAGTACATGACGGCGATATAATACAGATTGCCGGCATAACTATGTTTCTCTCGGAAAACAGTGTCATATATCAGCAGGCGGCAGGCGGAGCATCATTGGAGCTGCACAATGTAAACAAGATTGTCGGCAAGGCTGATGACAGAAGAAAAATATTAAATCATGTTTTCTGTGACATAGGAAACAACGAGTTCGTAGCCATTATAGGTGGTTCGGGAGCAGGCAAGACCACGGTTATGAATGCGATGAGTGGATTTGACTATGACATTTCCGGAAAAGTTTATTGCAATGGAATAGACCTCAGAAAGAATTTTCAGTCACTTAAAAATATTATAGGTTTTGTGCCGCAGCAGGACATAATATATGAAAATCTCAAATTGAGAAGAATGTTAGAATATACGGCACAGTTAAAGATGCCGCCAGATACGACAAAGGGAGAGAGAGACGAGAGAATACAAAAAGTCTTACAGATGGTGGGACTTGAGGAAAGAGCAAATGAATATATAAGAAAACTCAGTGGAGGCCAGAAAAAGAGAGCGAGTATAGCAGTTGAGCTTCTCGCAGACCCTGGACTGTTCTTCCTTGATGAACCTACATCAGGTCTTGACCCTGATACAGAGAAAAGTCTTATGAACACGCTTGCAAAACTGTCAAAAACAGAGAATAAGACAATAATCATGGTAACACATACAGTGCAGAACATAAACCTTTGTGACAAAGTTATCTTTATGGGACCGGGAGGAAAAATCTGTTACTGTGGCAAACCGGACAAAATGTATGAATATTTTGGAAAAGACAGTCTTGTGGATGTGTATAGCGAGCTTGCTTCGAATGTTGATATGTGGAATATGAAATATCTTATGCTTTATAAAGAGCAGCATCTTGACAAGAACACGGAGATACCTGAAGTAAATGAGAATGAAAAAATATCAGACATGATAAAAGACTCAGGAAAGAAAACATCACCGTTAAAGCAGCTTGGAGTTCTCACAAAGAGATATTTTGAACTTGTTTTTAATGACAGACAAAGACTTTTATTGCTTTTATTGCAGCCGTTCATAATCGCTCTTTTGTTAAAAGTAGTGGCAAAAAAAGATGTTTTTAAGATATATGACTCGACACAGTCGATAATGTTTGCACTTGCCTGCTCCGGAATATGGATAGGCTTGTTCAACACGATACAGGAAGTATGTAAGGAAAGACCTATACTGAAGCGTGAATACATGGGAAATCTGAGACTATGGACATATATATTGTCAAAATATATAGTGCAGGCGGTTGTATGTTTTATGCAGACTACCATATTGACGGGACTGTTTCTGGTGCTTATGAAACACGCACCTAAAAAGGAACAGGTACTTCCAACTCCGCAGCTTGAGATATGGCTCACGATATTCCTTACGATATATGCGTCTGCAGCATTGGGACTTATAGTGTCATCATGTGTAAGAAACAGTGACAGGGCTATGGCACTTGCACCGTTTGTACTTATAATACAGCTTTTATTCTCAGGCGTATTATTTGAGTTAAAAGGTGCGGCAGACAAAATATCTTACATTACTGTCAGCAGATGGTCTATGGAGTGTCTTGGAAATATCACAAACTTAAATAAACTGAATATGAAAGTGACAGGAATGCCACATGAACATAATGATTTATACAATAGAGGAGCATCACATCTGACTAATACATGGCTGATATTATTTTTAATGATGGCAGTATGCGGAGTGATAAGTGTAATTGTACTTAGAAATCTTAAGAAAGATACACGATAGGAGGTAAAAGACATGAATAAAAAAAATATGGCAATGCTGATTGCAATAGCAATGATTTTTTCTTTATTTACCGGGATAAACTTTGGGACAGGAAAAGCACAGGCAGAAGCTGCAAATGTATCAGATGTTAAAGTTGCAACGGACTGTGCGATAAATGTTAGTGGAGAAATTAATGGTGGAGAAGATACAAAAGATTTGACATATAACAAATATGAGGGGACGGCAGGACCAAAAACAGAGGCAGTTTCTAAAGCTGCATTTACTATTAGTGCAACTAAATCTGCTGTTGCTTCTTACTATTATATAGAAGAAACAGACAAGAGTAATGCAAAAAATTATGAAGTATGGGATTTAACGCATTTGGAAAATGTAAAAAATTGGAATACATATAGTCAGCCAATAGCATTATCTGACAGTTATGCAGGAAAACAGATAGTCATTTATGCAAAGTTTGAGATTAAAGATGAAAATGAAAACAAAAAAGCTGCTTATCTGCATACTGATATTATAAAAATAGCAGAAAAGGCAGATCTGGCTACAAGTACCAAACCTGCCGCAACTCCGACAGTCAGTA
>ENA-OPWR01002742-OPWR01002742.1-human-gut-metagenome-genome-assembly--contig:-NODE-2742-length-11666-cov-22.625097_pt1 | contig 11666 bp, 6 predicted proteins | sample MGYA00241507_ERZ502006 | MGnify/ENA primary metagenome ERZ502006 (study PRJEB25962, sample SAMEA2043041) | human gut metagenome | biome: human gut; feature: human-associated habitat; material: faeces... | reverse complement strand
GCCTTTATGCAAGCTATCAGTTTGTCTACATCTTCTTCTTCTGTATCGAAAGAGGTAACAAGTCTCATTTCTCCTATGGCTTCGTTCCAAAAGTAGAAATGATAATATTTTTGTAGCTTATTTTCTTTTTCACGTGGCATGATGAAGAATAATTGGTTGCTTTCCACCGTTTGGGTAAACTTTATATCAGGGATTGTGGAAAGTTCCTTGTACAAGCGTTGCGCCATTGCGTTGGCATGTTGTGCGCATGTTAGCCATAGGTTATCTTCAAGGAAGGCTGTGAACTGGCAAGAGATATAACGCATTTTGCTGGCCAATTGGCAGGCTTGTTTTCTGGCATAACGCGCTTCCTTTATCAAATCTTGATTGAAAATCATGACACATTCGGCTCCCATCAGTCCGTTCTTTGTTCCTCCCAAAGTCAATGTGTCAACTCCGCAAGCTCCTGATATATCATCAAGACTCATTCCCAATGCTGCCGCGGCATTAGAGATACGGGCGCCGTCCATATGCACAAACAGTCCATGCCGGTGTGCAAATTCTGTCAATGCGCATATTTCTTCTGGTTTGTAAATTGTTCCCAACTCACTACATTGGCTTAGGTAAATTGCTCCGGGCTGAGAATGGTGTTCTATACCAAAGTTAACCATAAATGGTTTTAGTAATTCCGGAGTCAGTTTGCCATCCAGAGTAGGAATTGTGCGCATGAAACAGCCAGTCGCTTTACTGGGGGCACCACATTCATCTACAGCAATGTGAGCTGTGTCGGCACAGAAGATAATATGGTAAGGACGGGTCATCATTTGCAACGCCATAGTATTACTGCCTGTGCCATTAAAAACAAACAGTGCTTCACATGGACGTGAAAATTGTTCTTTCACTTTGTGGGCGGCTTCTTCTGTCCACGGGTCATCTCCATAGCCAAGTGCATGTCCGTTATTGGCCTTCATTAATGCTTCCATGATACGGGGATGTACACTTGAATTATTGTCAGATGCAAAACTTCTCATATTCTTTCTCTATTTTACAATTTATTTGTAAAGGTAGGAGCTTTTTCAACAAAATGCAATGAAATGTCATTGAAATAAATATGCAAAAGGAGCATCATGCAGATGTATTATACATGTAATGCTTTTATCTGATCTTTGCCATCGGAAAAATAACAAGGTAAAAGTATGATGAAAATTCAGATGAAAGGCATTAGCCTTATGATAATTCTGTTGATGCTGGCATTGACCGTACAGGCGGCCGTTTTGCGAGGAACTATAACAGATAAAGCGACTAAAGAGCCACTTATTGGTGCTGCCGTACAGTTAAGTGGTACAAATATAGGAACTATTACTGATGTGGATGGTAATTTTGAACTTGCGGGATTAAGAAATGGAACGTACAAGCTTATTATATCTTATGTGTCTTATTGTACACAGATTGTTGAGGTTACAATAAATGGTATGTTCGAAATAAAAGTAGAACTAGAACAGGATAATCAACAATTAGGAGAAGTTGTGGTTGTAGCGGATGCTAAAAAGAATACGGAGAATGCTATAATTACCCAACAACGTACCAGCTTGGTTATGCAAACGGGAGTTTCTGCCCAGCAGATTACCAAGACGCAAGATAAAGATGCTTCGGAAGTGATTCGCCGTGTGTCGGGTATCAGTATAATTGAGGAGAAATTCGTTATGGTACGTGGGCTTTCACAACGGTATAATAATGTGTGGATTAATAATAGTGCCGTGCCTAGTTCAGAAGCCGATGCGCGTGCTTTCTCTTTCGATATTATTCCATCGTCGCAGTTGGATAATATGTTGGTAGTGAAATCACCTGCACCGGAATATCCAGCTGATTTCAGTGGTGGTTTTATTTTAGTGAATACCAAAGATGTTCCTAGCAGTAATCTGTTTACTATTTCGGTTGGAACTAGTTTAAATGATCAGACTCATTTTAAAAAGTTTCTGTATAATAAAGGAAGTGGCACAGATTTTCTAGGTTTCGATAATGGCTTTCGTAGCTTGAAAGGTGGAATCAATGCTGTGCTTAATCCGATAAATAACGGCTATGATTTATTAAATAATGGGTTGAACAATGACTGGACCGTTAAAGATCGTAGGCCCTTGGCAGATCTTAGCATGAATATGAATTTCAGCCGTCGCTGGGTGGATAGTAGCGGACGTACTTTGGCTATGTTAGGAACAGTGAACTATAGTAATAGCTATAAGACATATCTGGATATGGATAACAATTTGTTTGGTGCTTATGATACGACCCACGACTGTTCTAATTATTTACGTAAAAGTATAGATGACCAATATAATCATAATGTTCGTATAGGAACTATGCTGAATTTTACTTATGTACCTGCCAGTGGTAACAGCCGCTATGAGTTTAAGAATATTTTTAATCAATTAGGGAAAGACCGCTATACTTATCGTAAGGGGACAGATGCACAAAGTGATTATGAAGAGAGCGCGGAATATTATTATCAGAGTCGTACCACTTATAATGGTCAATTTACGGGGAAACATACATTGGGTGATGCCGATAAGTTGGATTGGAGTACTGGATATTCTTATGCCAATCGGAATATGCCAGACCGCCGTCGATATACTACCGTACTCAATGAAGAGACCAATCAGTTGGAAGTAGAGAACTTGAATGAGATTAATCGGGAGTTTTCCCGATTGGATGAACATATTTTGTCGGCTAACATCAATTATCAGCACGATTTTTCTTTCGGGATTTTTACTCCTAGCCTGAAGGCTGGAGCTTACACGGAGTATCGTGCTCGTGAATATAATACCCGTTTTTTTATTTATAGTTGGAAAAATGGTTTGCCGAGTGCTTATAAAGTAATGAATGTCCCTAATGAATTATTACAAGAGAAGAATTATGGGGAGAATGGACTTTATTTATTGGAACAAGTGGATTGGCGCAATAATTACGAAGGCAATAATCTCTTGAGTGCCGGTTATGTAGGGACCAATCTTCCATTGGGCAAATTGAATGTATACGCAGGAGTTCGTTTTGAACATAATAGAATGGAGCTGGTTAGCCATACACAGAAAAACGAAGAAAGCCCCACTAGCGTGTTTTACACGTATAATGACTTTTTCCCGTCTGTAAATGTGGCTTATCGTCTGAATGATAAGCAGCAGTTCCGTTTATCTTATGGACGTACTGTGAATCGTCCGGAATTTCGGGAGGTTTCTTCTTCTGTATATTATGATTTTGATCTTGCCAGTAATGTACAAGGTAATTATAATTTAAAGCCTGCTTATATTGATAATTTAGATTTTGGTTATGAACTTTATCCCAGCAGTGGAGAGCTGATTTCTGTTTCTCTTTTCTATAAAAGGTTTAAAAATCCTATTGAATGGACTTATACTGTATCCGGAGGCACAGACCTTATCTATTCGTATGTCAATGCCAAAGGAGCGGATAATTATGGGGTAGAGGTGGATATCCGCAAAAATCTGGATTTTATAGGTATGCGTAATTTTAGTCTTAGTCTGAACGGGGCCTTAATTAAAAGTAAAGTGAAATTTGAGCCGGGAGCCAAAGAGGAGGACCGTCCGATGCAAGGTCAATCTCCATATTTGATTAATGCCGGTTTTTTCTATCAACATGCCGATAGCGGATGGAATGCTGCATTGCTTTATAACCGTATCGGTAAGCGTATTATTGGTGTAGGCCGTAGTTTGGGAACTGCAGGCAATGAAGTAAGAGTACCCGATTCTTATGAAATGCCCCGTAATGCAGTAGATTTAAGTGTCTCGAAAAAAATCGGTAATCTGGAAATAAAGGTTGCTGTACGCGATTTGTTGGCGGAGAAAGTTTCTTTTAAGCAATTTGAAGAAACTAGACATGGAAAAGTGGAGCAAATTACCCGTCAATACAAATCAGGGCGTAATTTCAATTTGAACATTAACTATACGTTTTAAAATAGAATGAATCTTTCATTATTAACCAATAAACAAATGGAAATGAGAACTAACAAGTTTATGATTTACGTATTCTCAGCAATAATGCTGGGGGGAATGGTTGCTTGTAGCAGTGATGATCCGGAAACTGATACAGGAAACGGTAATGGCAACGGTGGAAATGCCGAAGCTCCTTATGTATGGGGGACTGAGGGAGCTATTAAAACATGTGACCACTTGTTATTTAATGATGATAAAACTGAGAATGCCAAAGGTACCGTGATAGGAAATGGAGATCAGGAGTTTATTTTTAAAGGTACACAGACTTTGTCTAAAGGAACTTACCTGATGAAAGGATGGATTTATGTGGGGACTGGGTCGGTATTGACCATCGAACCGGGAACTGTTATCAAAGGGGATAAAGATACACAGGCTGCCTTGATTGTAGAACCGGGTGGCAAACTAATAGCCGAGGGTACTAAAGATGCTCCGATTGTCTTTACCTCTGAACAGCCTAAAGGCCAGCGTAAACCGGGAGATTGGGGGGGATTGATTATTTGTGGTAATGCCAAGAACAATCAGGGAGTGTTGAATCAGCAGATTGAAGGAGGTCCGCGTACTAAACATGGAGGAAATGATGATGCTGACAATTCAGGTATATTAAGATATGTACGTGTGGAATTTGCTGGTTATCCTTTTCAAAAAGATAAGGAAATTAATGGTATAACTTTTGGATCTGTAGGTAGTGGGACTACCATTGATCATTTACAGGTATCATATTCCAATGACGACTCTTACGAATGGTTTGGAGGTAATGTAAATTGTAAATATCTAGTGGCTTATAATGGATGGGACGATGAATTTGATACAGATAATGGCTTCTCCGGTAAAGTCCAGTATTGTCTTTCAATCCGTGACCCGAGAATCGCAGATACTTCTCAGTCTAATGGTTTTGAGTCGGATAATTGTGGAGACGCCTCATTGATAGAACCCTATACGACAGCCGTATTTAGTAATGTCACTTTTATCGGACCGTTGGGGCGTGATGCCAACTTTGTTAATAATGAGAGCTATATTACCGGTGGTAGCTTCAATCCTAATAACGGTTCAGCTTTAGGTAAGTTCCAGTCTGCTATGCAGATCCGACGTTCCAGTCGTTTGAATTGCTTTAATTCAGTAGCTGTGGGATATCCTGTCGGTTTAATTATTGATGGTGAGAAAGGTAATACAGTTGAGATGACCAAGGCAGGAAACATAAAGTTGGAGAATATTTGGTTTGCAGGTATGACGGCGGTCGGTTCTGATGCCAACAAAATATATGATGATGTGCTTTATGATGCCGTGAACAAGCAAATCATTGATGCTGGACAAGAGTCTTACTCTTCTACTTTTTTTAAGGCTCAGAAAGGAAATAAAGTATTGACTGATGTCAATGAGTTGAAATTCAAGGACGGGCGTAATATCGGTGTTAATTATATGCCGGATGCAGGTAGTCCTGTGTTGACAGCCGCTTCATTTAATGACGCACTGTTGAGCAGTGGTTTTGAGAAAGTAGAATATATCGGAGCGTTTGGAACAGATGATAATTGGTTGGATAGCTGGACTAACTTCGATCCTAATAATACAGACTACTAATACACCTTTGAATATACACACACATAGCTGTTAATTTTAGGGGATTCTATGCGGTAAAGTCATAGAATTCCCTTATTTTTGTATCCAAACCTAGAAACTATTAATTAATACACCTATGTATCCATTTAAATTTAACCCCATTCTGAAATCCACCATTTGGGGTGGAGAAAAGATTATCCCGTTCAAGCATCTGAATATTGAACAGCCTCAGGTTGGTGAAAGTTGGGAAATCTCTAATGTTCCGGGCGATGAGTCTGTTGTTGCTAATGGAACTGAAGCCGGCAAAAATTTGAGCCAGTTGGTAAAAGAATATAAAGGATCTCTGGTAGGAGAAAGTAATTATCAGCGTTTTGGAGATAATTTTCCTTTGTTGATCAAATTCATTGATGCTTGTGACGACCTCTCTATACAAGTGCATCCGGATGATGAACTGGCAAAGAAGCGTCATAATTCGATGGGCAAGACTGAAATGTGGTATGTTATTGACAATGCCGGGGGGAAAGCACATCTGCGTTCGGGACTAAGTAAAAAGATTACTCCCGATGAATATGCTGCAATGATTGCTGATAATACGATTTGTGATGCATTGGCTGATTATGCCGTACAATCGGGTGATGTGTTTTTCTTGCCTGCAGGACGTATCCATAGTATTGGAGCCGGATGCTTTATTGCTGAGATTCAGCAGACCTCGAATGTGACTTACCGAATTTATGATTTCAATCGTAAGGATAAGAATGGTAATACTCGTGAACTGCATACAGAATTGTCAAAAGATGCCATAGATTATTCTGTAGAAGAGGATTATCGTACTCATTATACTCCGAAACAGAATGAGTCTGTCGAGTTGGTTACCTGTCCGTATTTCACTACTTCTGTTTATGATTTGACTGAAAATATGACGATAGATTATAGTGAACTGGATTCATTTGTAATTTATATTTGTATGGAAGGTATATGTACGGTAACTGATGGGGATGGTAACTCATTGGAATTGCAAGCCGGTGAATCTATCCTTTTCCCTGCCACAACAAAAGAAGTGAAAGTAACCGTGGAAGGTCATGTTAAGTTCTTGGAAACTTATGTATAAAGATTCGTTTTGTCTTTAATAAAATAACTGCTGTCTCCAATACATACAATGAAGGCAGCAGTTTATTTTATTAAAGACTATGTTTCCTGTTTAAAAGGTAAACTTCAGGCATACAGGTTTATTGGTTTTTATTGTCTTGCCTGTGTCTTTCAGTAATCCTGTTTGGGAATCTCTTTCAAATACTTGTATAGAGTTACTGTCTCTGCAGGCCACCAACAGGTATCGCCCGTTCCGGCTGATAATAAAATTACGTGGATGGATACCAGTCAGCTGATAACCTGTCTTTGTTAATGTCCCTTCTTCCTGATTTATGGAAAAGATAGCGATACCGTCTGCTTTTAAGCGGTTGGATGCATACAGAAATTTTCCATCGGGTGAAATGTGGATATCTCCGCTACCTTTGGCACCCACTGTGTCAGCTTCTATATATTGTATGGCGTTTAATTTTCCTTTGTCGTAAGAGAAAGCTATAACTTTTCCTGAGATTTCGTTAATCAGATAAGCGAATTTTTGGTTCGGATGGAAACAAATGTGGCGTGGCCCTGATCCTGATTCTACTTTTATATTAAATTCTTCAGATTCGTTCAGTAAGGAATGGGATATGCCATCAGTTACATTCTCACTAACAGGAAATACATGAATCTGGTCTGTCCCTAAATCACTGGCAAGTAGATATTTATGGTCTGGAGTGAATTTTATACAATGTAGATGTGGTTGTGTTTGCCTCTCTTTGTCAAGACTGTTTCCGGTAAAGGAAATAAGGCGTGTCTCGGATTTTAATTTTCCGTCTTTATCTAGTGGGAAAACGGTAATGCTACCTCCCATATAATTTGCTGTCAAGACAAATTTTTCCGATGGGCTGAGAGTTATATAACAAGGTGCGCCGCCGTCAGTGGGTTGAGAATTAAGCAAGGTTAGTTTCTTTTGTTCTTTATCAAATTTGATGGCATTGGCGGTAGAACTTTTTCCGGCATCCTCCCCTACAGTATATATTCTTTTTCCATCAGCCGACGGAATGAGGAAAGAAGGGTTGGATATTCCTTTTATTCCGCTGATATATTGGGAGTTGCCAGTTTGCTCATCAAAGTTATAAACCTTGATACCTTCTTCATCTGGAGTTGCATAACTACCTACCAACATATACATCATATTCGGATTTTTTTCAACTGTAATTGGTTCTGTTTGTTTCTTGGGAGAGGGTATACAGCCTCCCAGTATCATACTGTTCATACACAATACCATTAATTTTTTGTTCATATTGTCTGATCTGTTAGTATTAGAAAAATTATTTTCAAAGATACGTTGTTCTTATTAAAATGCGCTAAATAAACGAATAAATAATTGGATATTAACAGAAGTGTGTGTATATTTGTAACCTCTTTATGAGTTACCAGTACGGGGTTGACTGGATTTGACAGCGTGGCTAAGTGGTATGTAAGCATGCAGTGCGTGGTTGATTGGCACTATAATCCCAGTTTTCAAAATTTTATCTGGCAACGAAAATTATGCTCTTGCTGCTTAATCGAATCATAGTAGATTAGCTTTATTTCTGCCAAAGTGGTGGAAACGAGACATCACTCAAAAGCTCTTGTTCCGAAGCGTTTGATCAAGTGGTGCAGTAAAATCGGGAATAGTTAGAGATCCGCTTCATGTCTCTTACGAAAATTTAGAGGATAAGGTATAAGTTGGTGGCTTCGGTCCTGCTTATACTCGAAAATTTAGGCGAAGATAAGCATGTAGAAAGCGTATGGCTTCCTCGTTTGGACGAGGGTTCGACTCCCTCCAGCTCCACAAATAAGATTGATAATCAGATTATTACAGGATTTACACCCCGAAATACACCCTAAAATAAAAAGTGATAGCCTGATTATCATTCTTTATATCAAATACTATCTACAAGTCTTAAATAATTTAACCAATATGATGTCTTGTGGTATTCTATTATATTTTTTTGCTGTTTTGTTTGTTCTTGACAAATAAATACGTAACTTTGAAATATTATTTTGGGCTTGACTGGAATTGACAGCGAGTTGGAATGGTATGTAAGCATGCAGTGGGTCGGTAACTTCCACTTAAATCTCAGTTATCAAAATTTTATCTGGCAACGAAAATTATGCTCTCGCTGCTTAATCGAAGTATAGTAGATTAGCTTTATTTTTGCCAAAGTGGTGGAAACGAGATGTCGCTCAAAAGCTCTTGCTCCGAAGCGTTTGATAAAGCGGCACAGCAAAATCGGGTATAGTTTGAGTTCTTCCTCATAGCTCTTACGAAATATTAGGGGATAAGGCATAGGTTGGTGGCTTTGGTCTTGCTTATGCTCGAAAACCGAAGGCAAAGATAAGCATGTAGAAAGCATATGGTTTCCTCGTTTGGACGGGAGTTCGATTCTCCCCAGGTCCACAAGAAAATTTATAAGTGTTAATTTTAATCTTTTTGTGTATGAAAAAGCTATGTAAAAAACTGTTTATTGCATTTTTTGCCGTGTTAGCAATAACTGCGTGTTCACAAGATTCTTTGTTAGAAAGTGAAAATGTGATTTCTGCCCAAAAAACAGAACTTCAAGGGCGTGAGCTTGCCAATAATTTATTGGCATCTTTTGGTAACAGTGTAACAAGAAATAGTGAGTTGGTTTACCCTGATTATTATGGCGGAATGTACCTTGATAATGCTGGAACATTGGTTATTATGGCTACTTCTGATGATTTATCTTCTTGTAAAAAGGAATTTAGTCAAAGATGTAAAGGTGATAATTTTGAGTTAAAACAGTGTAAATTTTCTTTGAATGAATTAAACAAAGGAATTGAAACTATAAAGGAAAAGTTCAATGCGTCACCATTTTCTTTATTTAAAGATTTGCATTTAAAAAGTTTTTGGATTTCTGAAAAAGAGAATATGCTTTACATAGGACTTTCGGATTTATCATCAGAGAATACAAATAGAGTCAAAGCAGTGCTTGGTAATTTACCTTATGCTAATTTTAAGAAGGTTGACAATATTGAATTTCAAAGTGAAATAGAAGCAGGCTCTCCGATTAATAGCAAATTTGGAGCGTCAAAGAGTTCTTTAGGATATCGGGCTAAATATAATGGAGAAATAGGTTTCGTTGTAGCTGCTCATGCTATGATAACTATGGGAAAAGTCTCTTTGGGAGATATATCAAGTGATGAAATAGGGCAAGTTAAAATTATAGATGAAAGCGTTGATGCTGCATTTTGCGCATTATTTAGTGGTTTTACTGCTAGTAAAATGACTTATGACTTTAAAACTCTTACATCTAATGTAGCAACTGTAATTTTTGGGGATAAAGTATCTATATGTGGACGTTACAACAACGGTTCAGGAACTGTATTATCTACAAATTACAATCTTATAGGTCCGAATGGAACTCCAATTTGGGGAGCTATACAGGCTTCATATAATTCTCAAGACGGTGATAGTGGTGCTGTTGTATATACAACTACTGGGAATAATATAGCAGGGATGCATTCGGCAGCAATAACAACAAATTCTGTAAGAAGTGCAATATTTATTCCAGCATCATCAATAAACCGAGCATTATCTTTAACGATGTACTAAAAAATCAGTCGAAGGGAAAAGCACTGAAAAAATATTTTTTGAAGGAAGAGGTTTTATCCTCTGAAATTCAATATTTTCGAATAGGAATCCCCCACACACTATCGAAAATTTGAATTACATCAAAGAAACTTTTTCTGTGCCTTTCTCTTAGCTTGTTTCTTTTTATAGTCGGATGGAGTTATTGTAACTATAAAACACAGTTACCTGATGTTTGTTTTCAATTCTATTTTAACATTTATAATTATTAGAATGAAATATGTTATAATTATTATCATTATGATATTTCTTCCTTTTAGCTGTCAAAAGGATTCGTCTTATCAGCATAATAATGAAATGAATTCCAGCATTTTATTCAATAATTTGCAGAAGTCTTTTGTTAATAAAAAAAAGGGGAAAAAATATCCGTCCTATTATGCCGGGGCATATCTTAAGGATTCTTCTTTAGTTGTTATAATAATTGGTGACACTTTGCGTTCTAGAAAAGATTTGATAAAAAGGTGCAGGGGGAGTAATTTCGAACTACATCCCTGCAAAAAAAAACAAGATGCGGTTAGGAAAATTTTACACTATCTATATCAATTTAGAATAAATGAACAAAATAAGGACATAGTTGATGCGCTTCAATTTAGAGCTTCCTATATGAATTCAAAGAGAAGAATAAATGTGCAGTTGCTGACTTTTCAAGAAGACAAGTTTAGACAACTCGTATTGGATTCTCCATTTCTTGATTTCGAGAAGAGTATTATAGTTTTCGAATAATTTGTATTCAGATTTAAATGGCTGCATAACAGATATTACATTAGCTTTTCCTAAAGGTTTGATGGTTACGGATGGCGATGTTTCTTTTATACTTTCAACTGCCCAAAAGAAATGCAAATTGCAGTTCTCGATAGAAGGCGTTTATAAGTATAAAGATTGGGCTAAGTTAGAGGTCCTGAGAAAACCTTTTAGTACAGATATGGTGATAGTCGTCCACGATAGTGTGAGAAGCACTATGCTATCTTTGTGTTACGTTTGAAGTTTCTCAAGTTTCTAACTTACAAGATGAGCATAACGCTTCTTCAAATTCTAATATGTCTTGGAAAGAGTTTCCTCAAACCATTTGCAAAGATAGCAAATTTTATTGAAATCCAATTGAATGTTATCGGATTACATTCGGATCCCTCTGCTTCTCCTCTCAGTTTGCACGGATTTACGTATAGCTTGTTGTAATCTTTCCCATTGTTCCTTGAACCACTCACTTATTGGTTGCCTGTTTATTGTCAGCACCAATTTATTATCATCAACCAAACTTTTTTCCACTTTGAAAATGTCATTCTTGATTTCAAATCTTCGTCTATGTTCTTCAGAGTAAAGTTTTCCGCTACATCTGATAGCTTCCTTTTTGGTCAAGAGACTGTTTACCATATCTTTGGTAAATCCGATGGCATAGCACAGTCTTTCCATTC
>ENA-OPWR01002737-OPWR01002737.1-human-gut-metagenome-genome-assembly--contig:-NODE-2737-length-11677-cov-3.492514_pt1 | contig 11677 bp, 9 predicted proteins | sample MGYA00241507_ERZ502006 | MGnify/ENA primary metagenome ERZ502006 (study PRJEB25962, sample SAMEA2043041) | human gut metagenome | biome: human gut; feature: human-associated habitat; material: faeces... | reverse complement strand
AGCCGCCGGAGCGGTGCTTAAGCCGTCAGGCGGGAATTGTGCGGTGTTGCCTTAAATAATTCTCCCAAATGTGTTAAAAATAGTACAAAGAGATAATTCTGTCCCATTATACCATGTTAAGCAGGTGAATACAATCTACAACCCCAAAAACCTGACGATGCAAAAACAAAACCCCAGGCAAGCCAGCGGCGCTGCCTGGGGGAAATGTACTGTAATACCAGAGAGAAAGCAGGCTGCGGTTCAGCCGCGCTTCATGCGGCCCAGCAGCAAATAATACCCCGCCCAGTCCAGCTTGCCGAACAGGGGGCTCTGCGTGCGCGCAGCTTCGGACAACATCCATAGCAGACGTAAGCTGTTCCAGCGGCAGGGCAGGTAATAGGGGCTATAACAGTGCTCATGGCGCATTGTATCCAGCAGGCTTTTCAGCCATGGACTTTGCAGCGCGGTGCGGGCTTTGGCGCGGCGTGCGGGCATGGCGTCGGGGTCCCGCCGCAAAATGTCCGCGGCACCCTCCGCCAAAACCTGCAATTCCGCGCGGTGCAGCGGCAGCATATCCTGCGGCGGGCAGGCAGCAGCGGTGCAGGCGGCGTTCAGCTTGGCAAAATGCTTGGGCCAAATTTCGCAGTAATTGGCGTGGTACTTGGTGGAAAGGGTGCCGGTGCGGCTGCAATCGTAAAAGGTCAGGGCGCTTTCCAGCACAAGGTAGCTGAAATCCGGCTGGTAGCGCCCCAGCAGAGCCAGATAATCCAGCACAAACTGCAAATCTTCGCCAAGGGTATAAGCCTGGTCAAAGGCAAGCTGCCGGGCGTATGTGCGCCGGTAAAGCTTGTTCCACGGCATGGCGATCAGGCAGTCCAGGTGCAGGCGGGCCAGGTCGCTCTGTTGGGCCGGGTGGGCTACTGTGGTTACAGGGGTGGTATCGTCCGGCTGCATGGTGTAGTGCCAGAGCACAAAAGCGTTGGGGGCAGCGGCCTGTGCCGCAAGGGCGGCGGCCAAAGCGCCGGGGCGCAGGGCATCGTCACTGTCCAAAAATACAATATACTCGCCGGTGGCGGCCCGTAGCCCGGCATTGCGCGCGCCGGAAACCCCGCGTTCCCTGCGGTGCAGTACCATCACACGGGGATCCTTTGCTGCGTAAGCGTCACAAATTTCGCCGCTGCGGTCTGGACTTTGATCGTCCACCAAGATCAGCCGCAGCCCGCCCGGCAGCTGCTGGGTCAGCACACTTTCGATGCAGCGGGGCAGAGTGGCTTCCGCCTTGTATACCGGAACGATCACACAGATGACGGGCTGTTCCATAGGTGACCTCCAAAATCGTACACAATGCGTACAAAATCATCATAAAAGCGTGCAGAAGAATAGCGCTGTGCCGTCTTTGCACCGGCGGTGCTCATCTGGGCGCGCAGATCCGGGTGTTCGTACAGCATGCGGATGGCAAAGCTCAGCTGCCCGGCTACATTGCCGTCACGGTCCACCAGCACGGCCTGGCTGCCGTCCAGATATTCCGGCATACCGCCGCTGCGGGTGGCAAGCACCGGTCGGCCGCAGCCCATGGCTTCCACCGCCACAAGCCCGGCGGCTTCCTCCACCAAGGTGGGCACGCAGACAAGGTCCGCCAGGCGGTAATATTCCGGCATCGAATCATTGGGCACATAGCCAGTAAAGCGCACTCGGTCGCCAAGGGTCTCGGCCTGCTGTTCCAACTTGCGCAAAAACGGGCTTTGCTGGGTACGGCCAAAAAACGGGCTGCCCACAATCAGCAGCTTGATGCGCGGGTCATGGATATTCTCCATCGCTTCCAACAGCTTGTGGATGCCCTTATCCGGCTCCAGGCGGCCGCAGAACAGTACAACAAAATCTTCCGGCGCAAAGCCGAGGGAAGCCCGCAGCACAGCATCCGCCGGGCCGGGCACAAAGCGGGCGGTATCAATGCAGTTGTGCAGGATGTAGGCATGCTTGCGGTCCAGCTCGCTGGTTTTGAGGTAATCATCGCGGATAAACTCGCTCAGGGCCAGAATACCGCCGTAAATGGCGTCCATCTCATGGCTGCAGCTGGTCTGGCCGTGCAGGTGGGCCAGGCAACGCCGCTTGCCGAACATTTTGCTGATGGCGCTGCACTGGGTCAGGGTGCCGCCCTCCGCCACAATCAGGTCCGGCGTGGGCAGCTCCAGTGCAAGGGAAAGCTGAACCTTTTGATACCACGGGTCATACGGGGCGGCAACGCCAAAGCAACGTTCCAGAAACACCATGGGGTAATACCGGCGCACGCCGCGGGGCTTGGCAACGTACAGCATTTTGGTGTGCTGCAGCCCTTGTGCCTGGGCGGCGGCTTCCGGGTCCGGGATGCTGGCGCACAGCAGGTCCAGCTTGCCCGCCCGTTCATTTTCACGGATCAGGTGGGTGACAAGGGTTTCCACCGCGCCGCCCTGCACAGCAGGAACCGGCAGCTCCGGCGGCGGAACCAGCAAAATGCGCGGTTTGCGCGGTGTATTCGGCGAGCGCAGCGGCAAAATGGACAACCCCTTTTTTCGTTGGTTTGAAAGTTTGGTGTGGACGGAGGAATCGTTAGGAGGTAGGAGTTAGGAGTTTAATTAGGAATGGGGTAGGTAAAGAATAATTAAAAAAGAATAAAGAATAATGGTGGTGGACCGCGGCGCGCAGCGCCGCTCAGGAAATATTAGGCTTTGGAATGTTTGAAAGTGCGTGATGAGCGGCAAAATATTCCGTAGGGCGCGATGCCCTTATCGCGTTGGGGAAAAACGTAAAATGGTTATTGCAAACCTAAAAACCATTTGTAGGGGACGATGCTTGCATCGTCCCGTGGCCGTTTGTCCCATATACAATCCTTGGGAAAACGCTATGACATTATCCAATCCCTATTTTTATTCTTATATTCTATTATATTAAAGTTTTTTCGCCGAAGCCTTTTTTTCAAAAAAGGCTGGAAAGAAAGGCTGGAAAGCTCCCGCAAACAATCACTTTGCCGGGCAAAGGCTTTCAGCGGGCATCATGGCCCAGCGGGCGGCGGAAAGCTTTTCGGTCATCTTCATGTGGCGGCAGTTGGGCAGGTAGCTGATCAGCCCCTGCATCAGAAACTGCTCCTTGCTGATGGCCTTGACCAGCTGCGGCTCCGGGTTCTGGCGTACCTTGGCGCACAGGAAAAGATACCGCCGCCAACAGGCAGCATAAGCCGAATCAATCACCGAACGGTCCGCGCCGTTCTCGACATAAAAGCGGTACCGGTCAGCCAGGCCGTCCACCGCGTCAAACGCGCCGGGTTTCAGGCTGGTGCGCATAATGCTGCCGGAACGCAGGCGGTAATTGTACAAAACATCCGGCAGGCACACCACTTTATCGCACCGCCAGAACAGCCGGTGCGCCACAAAATCATCCTCGTGCAGACGGCCCTCCGGGTAATGCAGCAGCTTCCACACCTCGGCGCGGTAAAGCTTGTTCCATGCAACGGTGTAATAAGTGCCGTTGGGGGCATAAAAATCATTCAGCAGATCCTTGCCGCGGAACACACCTTCCTGCGTGGGCGGGGTGAACACCGGCTCCGGCAGGGGCTTGCCGTTCTCCTGTACGTCCTCCACTGCGCAGATCGCCATGTAGGCGTCGTGCGCTTCGCAGGCTTCGTACATCTTTTTCAGGTACGCCGGGCGCACCACATCGTCGCTGTCAATAAAGGCATAATAGCGGCCGCGGGCCATATCAATGCCGGTGTTGCGCGCGCCGGAAAGCCCCTGGTTCTCCTGGTGCACCACTTTAATGCGGTTGTCCCGCTTGGCAAGGCGGTCACACAGAGCGCCGCTGCCATCCGTTGCGCCGTCATCGATCAGCAGCACTTCGATCGTGCCGTAGCTGGCCGGGAAATCCTGGTCCAGAATGCTCTGCACGCACTCTTCCAGCCAGGGCTCTGCGTTGTAAATGGGAACGATCACACTAACTGCAATATGTTCCATCTTGTTTTTCCCCCTCATTCCTCAGTCCGTTTTGCTGCCATGCAGCTTGCCGCGGGCGTGTGCCAGCGTGTAGGTCAGCCCCGGTGCGGCGCAGAACAGCACAGCGCGCGCTTTTTCGGCACCGGGCACATGCGGGCAACGCAGGATGTCCGGCAAAATGCTGTCCAGATGCTTTTTGTGCTTCAAAAATTCCGGTTTCAGCTTTGCCATGGCTCCGGCCTCGCTGGCCTGGCACCAGAACAGGTAAAACACCTTCCAGTACCATGCCACGGCCCATTCATAATAACCTTTATATTCGGTTTTGTCCGGCTGCGCGGCAAACCAGCCCAGCCAGTTCCAGTACATTTTCAAATCATCCAGCCGCCGCGGCGGAAACAGCACCTCGGTCATCTGGCCGCCGCGCCGCCGGTAGTGGTACAGCACGCGCGGCACACAGTAAACATACTCGCCGTCATACACGCGGTGCAGCTCGCTGGCGTCATCGCCAAAAAACATGGTTTCGTCAAAATGCACGCCTTTATCGCGGAACAGGCGGATGTCAAACAGCTTGTTCCAGCACAGCAGCCCGTAAAAGCCGCCGGTTTTAAAGGTATCCAGCAGCAGCTCCATGGCCATGTGCCGCCCGGCAATGTTGATGTTGACCCCGGCCCCCGGCACGGGCTTTTCCTGTTCGTCCACCGCGTCGGCATTGCAGGAGGCAATGCGCACATCATTTTCGCGGATGGCATTCAAAAGTGTTTCGTAGAGATCCGGATCCACCAGGTCGTCCGAATCCACAAAGCCGATGTAATCCCCGCGGGCATTGTCCAGCCCAACGTTCAAAGCGGAGGCCGGGCCGCCGTTTTCCTTGTGGAACACCCGGATGCGCGGGTCGGTTTTGGCAAGCTCATCACACAGCTCGCCGCAGCCGTTGGGGCTGCCATCCTCCACCAGCAGCAGCTCAAAGTCCGTAAAGCTCTGGGCCAGAATGCTGCGCACCGTGCGGGGGATGTAATCCTTGGCGTCATATACAGTTGTCACAATGGAAATGGTCGGGTTCGGCATGCAAAACGTTCCTCTCATAAAAAGCGGTTTTTCAGCTGGGTATAAGCGGCCAATAGCCAGGCGCTGTGCAAAAATACCCCCAGCCGGTAGGGCAGCGCCAGCAGGCGGTTGGGGTCCGCAGTCAGGCGGGCGCGCAGGACCGCGCGGGCATCAGCATCCTGCAAAATGCGGGCAAACAGCTGCCGCCGCTGGGCAAACGGCATGCGGCCGGGGCAGCCGGTCAGCAGCCCATATTGATTTAACGCGGCACGCACCCGGCTTATTTGCACCAGGCGGTCAATTTCTGGTGCAGGCAGCTTGGCATCCGTCAAGAATGCTTCCAGCACGGGGCGGGTCACAGCCTCGGCGTCCAGCAAATCCCCCCGCAGGGAGCGGGACAGACTGCCCGCAAGCATATCATTCTGATTATAGTATACACCTGCAAGGCAATAAATGGCAGAGTTTTTTTGTAAAAAAAGCAAAAACCGCAAATATTGAAGATTAAACAAAACATCTTCATTGATTTTTAAGCGTGGGTCAAACCGCAGCTTGTTCCGGCGGATCACATCCAGCCGGAACAGCTTGGGGTAGGGGGCGGCGAGGTAGCCGCTTTCAAACAGCAGCGGGTCCAGCGCATCCCCCAGCGCGGCGGGGCCGGCATAGCAGCCGGGGGCCAGCGGATTGGGGGCAGGGCCGCTGGCGCGCACCATGCCGTACAAAATCAGGCCCGGCTGCGCATCAAATGCAGCGGGCAGCGCCTGCCACAGCCCCGGCAGCAGGGTATCGTCCGCATCCACAAACAGCACCCACTCGGCACCGCTGCGGCACAGTGTATCCAACCCCGCGTTGCGCGCGGCGGATGCCCCGCCGTTGGGCTGGTGCAGTGCGGTAACGTGGGGGTCCTGGGCGGCAAGGGCATCACACAACGCGCCGGTGCCGTCCGGGCTGCCGTCCTCCACCAGCACCAGCTGCAAATTGTCCGGTGCACCCTGCAGCACGCTTTCAACCGTCTGGCGTAGCGTGTGCTCGGCCTTATAGCAGGGGATCACCACCCCAATGGCGGGCAGGCTCACAGTGTTCCCTCCCTTTGCAGGACTTTGCGGTAAATTTCAATCATCTGTGCGGTGTTTTTGGCCGCGTCATGGGTCACCCGGGCGCGGATCTGCGCGGCGGTGCCCAGCGCCGTGCCGTGGTCCGGCAGGGCAAGCAGCTGTAAAATGGCCGCGCTCAGGGCGGCATCATCCCCGGCGGCACCGTACAGCATCCCCTGCACGCCGCTTTGCAGCATATCCGGGATGCCGCCTGCCGCGCTGGCCACGCAGGGCAGGCCCAGCAGCATGGCTTCGCCCAGACTGTTGGGGCTGTTCTCGCTGTAAGACGGCAACAGGAAGAGATCGGCATCCAGGTAAGCCTGCCGCATGGCGGCGGCATCCAGCGGGCCGGTGTACTGCACATGGTCCGCCAGCCCCAGGCGGCGGATCAGCTGTTTGCACCAGGTCTGGTAGGGGAACATCCAGTCAATCACCGGGCGCAGCAGCGGCCCTTTGTCCAGCGGGGGCCAGCCCGCCACCCGCAGCACCGCGCCGGGGTACTGCGCCAGCACGGCGGGCAGCGCTTTGAGCACGGTATGCAGGTTTTTGAGCGGGTAGTTGCCTTGGCTGAGCAGCAGCACCGGCGCTTCGCCAAAGGTGCGGGGGTGCCACACCGGTGGGGTGTAAAACTCCGGGCGCAGCGTTTCGTTGCAGGGGTAATAACTGGCCTGCGGGGCCAGCTTTTGAACGGCGGAACGGTCAAAGCTGGTGCGCCCGGTCACATGGCGGGCGTTGGCCAGCACGGCGGCTTCGCTCTGGGCAAGGGTGTCAAAACGGGCCTGGTTCACGTCCAGCAGCCCGCCCGGCACATGGCGGTCAATCAAATGCTGCGCCGCGCAGGAGTGCAGCAGCCGTGCTGGCACGCCGTCATTCAAGTGCAGGGCACAGTCAACCATCACGCCCTGGATGCCCACCAGCACCGGTATCCCCGCCGCCTGGGCCGCCTGCTGTATGGTGCGGGCGGCAGCGTACTCGGTGCCCCAGATATGAACAAGATCCGGGGCAATCTTTTTGAGCAGGACAGAAAAGTTTTCCACACTTCCGGTGGGAACCAGTGCAAAACTTACGCCGTTTTTGCTGCAAACGGTTAAAGTTTCCGCGCGGGCATCCACGCTGGCAACGGTAATGGCCGGGGCGTCCGGTGCGGCGGTCATGCCGCCCAGCGCGCCGGAAAGCCAACCCCCGCCGATCTCTTTTGCCTGCAAACCGCAAGCATCCGCGGCAGCAGGGATGGTGATGCTGACAAGCCAGAGTACCTTCACATTAGCCACCTCACAAATTCAGCCGCAACCGCCTGCGGCACCAGCTCAGGGAAGAGGTCACACACTTCCCCAAAGGGCAGCTGTTTACCGCACACTTCACTCAGCCAGCGGTGCAGAATATCCGTAGCATCAGCCTGGCCTTGGTGCAGCACCAGCGCCAGCGGATAGCGGGCCAGATAGGGCAGGGCAGGGTCGTTTTCGATCACGCAGAGGTGCAAAACTGGCTTGCCCGCAGCAAAGTAGTCAAACAGTTTGCTGGGCAGCTGGTTGTCTACCGCGTTGCCAAGGTTCAAAAGAACATCGGCCTGTGCCTGCATGGTGCGGGCGGTTTCGGCGGGCACGGGGCCGGGCTGTTCAAACTGTTCGCCCAATACAGCCTTGGTCTGGGCAGCGTCCGCGGCAAAGTATTGCCAGCCGCCGCCTGCCATCGTCAGGGTCCAGCCGCTGGCCGGGCCCAGGGCGCGGAAAAGTTCCAGCGCAAAGCCCGGCTCCCGCAGGCCGGGATACAAAGAACCGCAGAACACGCAGCGCTTTTTGCTGTCTGCTGCATGGTTCGGCACTGCCGCCGGGGGCACCAGACTGGGGAAATCCAGCACATGAACTTTTTCCGCCGCCGCGGCCAGCGGGGCGCCGGGGGCGTAATCCCCAACGGCCTGCCGGGTGATAAAGGCGGCGGCCAGATGGTTCAGCAGCTCCAGCTCCCGCGGGTAGCCGCCGGGGGCCTGATAATCCCGGTTGGAAGCATAGGGGTCCAGCTGCCAGATGGCCTTTTTGGCCTGCACCTGCGCGGTTTCCAGCGCAAACGCGGCGCGGTAGGGCGCACAAACAGCGCAGATCACATCAAAATGGAACGCAGCATCCAGCTTTTCCAGCTCCCGGCGGGTATCCACCACCCGGCGCGGGGCGTGCAGCACCAGCTGGCGGAACGCCGCCGCCACCGCCGTGGGGTGGCAGCAAAGCCGCGCCAGCCGCACCGGAATGGGCGAACCGCCACTGCGGCCGTTTTCCAGCGCGGCGTTCATCAGGCGCTCGTCCGCAAAGGCAAGGCAGTGCACGGAGCAGCCGGGCAGCTCCGGCTGGGAATGCAGGCCGTCCCATAGTTTCAGCAGGTGTACGGTGTGCCCGGCAGCACAAAGCACCCCTGCCAAACGCTGTGCCATCAGCACATTGGCAGAGGTTGGGTTTTCCACACTATCCAGTATAAATAAAATACGCATGGTGTTTATCCTGTGCAAAAGGAGTCAGCGCCGGTCTTTTAACATGGTACGGCACACTTTGCGCCACAGCACCGGGCAGTTGATGGTTGCCCACGCCGCCGCGCGGATGGAAAGCGGCAGCCGCGGGTTGCGGCCAAGGTTAGGGTCCTGCAGCCCGGCGCGGATGCCCACCCCCAGCTCGTTGATCTGCACGCGGTAGGCGGCGGCATCGTCCCGCCGCAAAATCATGCTGGCAAGGTAGACCAGCTTTTCGTAATAAAAGGCGTTGGCGCTCTGCTGGATGGCCGGGCTGGCATGCTCGCGGATGAACACGGCGGCCTGGCGCTGCTGGTCAATGCTTTCCGGCGGCAGGGCACGGTGGCTGGCAGAAGCCGCGTGCTGCCGGTAATGGTAGCCTGCAAAATCCACATAGGCACAGCCGTCTGCCGCGCTGAAAATCTGCCAGTTGGCCACAAGGTCTTCGTTGTAGGCAAGGCCGTTGTCCATGATCTCGGCGGTGATCAGCTCGTGGGCGTACAGCTTGTTCCACAGCCCAAAGTCCACCCGGTGGTCATGCAGCAGGGCATCCAGATGGGCGGGCGGCTGAAACACCGTGGTCTGGCTGGGCGGCGGGCTTTCCGGAGGAATATCCTCGGTAAAGCAGTCATACCGGCAGCAGGCAATCTGGCAGCGGGTGGTTTGGGCGGCGCGGTACAGCGCATCCAAAAACTGCTTGTGATAGCAGTCGTCCGCATCACAAAAGGCAAACCACCGGGCGTTCAGGTTCAGCCCCGCGCGCACCCCGGCAGCGCGGGCGGCGGCAACACCGCTCTGGCGCTGGTGGATCACAACAAACCGGGCGTCCCGGCTTTCCCACGCGGCGGCAAGCTCGGCGCTTTCATCGGTGGAACCGTCATCCACCACAAAACAGGCGAAATCGCCAAAGGTCTGCGCAGCCAGGGATGCCAGACACTGCTGCAAAAACGCAGCGCCGTTATGTACCGGCACTACCACGGCAATGGCAGGGCCTTTGAACTGGGGCTCGGTTTCACTCATGGCTGCACCTCCTTTGCATATTTCTGCGTCTGCTCCAGGTAAAATTTTTGCAGGATGCCCGCGCTGGTGTGTACATCAAATCCGGCGGCAATGGCTTTGGCCTGGGCGTTGGGGTCACGGGTCAGGTCCGCCGCGGCAATGGAATCAGCCCAGGCGGCTTCATTCTGCAAGGGCAGGTAGTGGATGTTGCCGGCAAACGCCGCGCCGGGGTCCACCGTATCGGCCACAAAGCAGGGCAGGCCGGCGGCCTGGGCTTCCACCAGCACAACGGGCAGCCCCTCAAACAAACTGGGCAGCAAAAATACATCCATGGCGTGGTACAGCGCGGCCATATCCTTGCGCACCCCGGCAAAAATTACCCGGTCGCTCAGGTTAAGCTCCTGGGCAAGGGCACGGGTGGAATCAACCAGCTCGCCGGTGCCGATCAGCACCAGCCGGGCGTTGGGCATGCGGCGGCTGACCCCGGCAAAAATGCGCAGCAGCCCGGCATGGTTTTTCTGCTCACAAAAACGGCCCACATGGCCAAACAGAATTTCGCCTTCCTGCACGCCAAGCTCAGCACGCAGGGCGGCGCGGGCGGCGGGATCGTGGAGGGCGAACACATCGGTCATAATGCCGTTGGGCAGCACGGTGAACGGGTGTTTGCCGTACAGCATCTCCCCGGCGCGCTGGCTGCAGGCAAAGCGGTGGGTCAGGTCGTGGTCAAAGCGGGAACTCATCAGCCGGTCCAGCTGGCCCACCAGGTTGTGCTCATAGGCAGTGTTGTGGCTGTGGCCTGCCCGCACCGGCACCCCGCAGCGGCGGGCCACGGCATTATAAAACATGCCAAAGCCGCTGTAATGCCCGTGGATGACCTTGTATTCCGGGTGCGCGGTAAAAAAGGCGCGCAGGTCATGCAGGTATTTCGGGATATTATTGTCCTGCCGCACCGTCAGCTTGGTAATGTGCCCGCCCAGGGCTTCAATTTCAGCATCATAAAAGCAGGGTTTATCATAGTGGTACAAAAAGTCAAACTGTACCTGGCTGCGGTCCACGGCACGGTAGACATTCATGACAAAGGTTTCCATGCCGCCGGCGTCCATGGCGGGCATGATTTGTAATACGCGGATCGGCGGCAAAGTGCGCCCCTCCTTTTGCGGCTTGCCGGGGGAACATCCACCCGGCAGCGTTTGGCATTATTCCTGTTCCAGCGCTGCCTTGCAGTTCAGCAGTTCGGCCTTTGCATCGTCCGAAAGCACCGGGTATTCGTGGCAGCTCTTCTGCAAAGCATCCAGTACAATCTCGCTGACCAGGTAGCGGGTGTACCATTTCTGGTCAGCCGGGATGGCATACCACGGGCTGTGCTTGGTAGCGGTTGCGGTGATGACTTCATCAAAGGTATCCAGATATTCGTCAAAACGCATCCGCTCTTTCAGGTCGGAGCAGGAGAACTTCCAGTTCTTTTCCGGGCGGTCAATGCGCTCTAAAAAGCGCTTTTTCTGTTCGTCCTTGGAAACGTGCAGAAAGATTTTGACCACGCGGTAGCTGTTCTCGTACAGGTATTCTTCATAGCTGCGGATCTGGCGGTAGCGCTTTTCAAAAAAGTCCTTCTTGCTGTCTTCCAGCACGCGCGGGGCCATCTGGTAGGTCTTTTGCAGGTCGTGGACCTGCACCACCAGAACGTCCTCGTAATAGCTGCGGTTGAAAATGGCAATGCTGCCGCGGGGCGGCAGAGCTTTGTTCACCCGCCACAAAAAGTCGTGGTGCAGTTCCTCGCTGGTGGGCTGCTTGAAGCTGGTTACCTGTACACCCTGGGGGTTCAGGCCGCCCATCACATGCTTTACGGTGCTGTCCTTCCCGGCAGCATCCAGCGCCTGCAGAATGATCACAAGGCCCTCGCGCCCATCGGCGTAAAAGGCGTCCTGCAGGGCGGCCATCTTTTCCAGGTTTTCGGCAGTTTTGGCCAGGATATCTTCTTTCTTTACATGGTCATCCTTGTTGTCGCAGGGCAGCTTGCGCAGCGCGCATGGGTGGGAACCATCAAACAAATAGCGGTCAGCCTTCATCCGGGCGGCCTCCTTTCTGCAAAAGGACAAAATTACACTCTT
>ENA-OPWR01002728-OPWR01002728.1-human-gut-metagenome-genome-assembly--contig:-NODE-2728-length-11704-cov-7.089021_pt1 | contig 11704 bp, 11 predicted proteins | sample MGYA00241507_ERZ502006 | MGnify/ENA primary metagenome ERZ502006 (study PRJEB25962, sample SAMEA2043041) | human gut metagenome | biome: human gut; feature: human-associated habitat; material: faeces... | reverse complement strand
CCAGAAAATCTATCAGATTGCCGAAGCGACCGGCTTTGGCGACGCGAGCTATTTCAGCTATTGCTTTAAAAAGTACAGCGGCACCTCGCCGGGTGCCCTGCGCCGCAGCCATACCGCGGGAGCCCAGGCATGAAGCCCCGCCACGCACCGCGCACCGCACCGCTGATAGCCTCCCTGGTGGTGGCCATCGCAGCAGTTACGCTGATTTTATCTACCGCCACATTTTTGCGCAGCTACCGTCAGGCTATCGTGGAGGGGGCCCGCACCAGCAGTTCTCAGGCGGTCAGCCAGGTGGTGGGGTCCGTCGGCAATTATGTCGATAATATCGATGAGATCATGGATCTTGTCATGGACTCCATGAACCAATCGCCGGAGGAGCGCAATGCTTTGCTGGATGCACTGCAGACCACCCGCAGCGAGGTGATTGCTATAACCACCTATGATGCCGACGGCGTTTTGCAGGACTGTTGGGCCAAGGACCACACCCCACGCCAGAACATCCTGCGCAACAGTTCCTTCGACCTGGTTACGGCTAAGCGCCGCGGCCGCGGTTACGTCAGCATCCCCCATGTCGAAACTATTTTCGAGGGCTACTACCCGTGGGTCGTCAGCGTCGTGCGCCGCATGCCGGAGGATTCGCCACGGCAATGGATTTCGATGGACATCCGCTTCTCGGCCCTGGCCGCCACCATCAATAACGTGGGCATCGGCCAGCACGGCTACTGCTATTTGATGGACGAACGCGGCAACATGGTCTACCACCCCCAGCAGCAGCTTTTGTATGCCGGGCTAAAAAAAGAGGAAGCCGGCCGCCTGGCCTGCCTGGGCGACGGCACCTATGTGGAGGATACCGTTATTTATACCACCCAAAAGGTGCCGGGCAGCACCTGGCGCGTGGTCGGTGTCAGCTACATTGACGAGACCGTCAACGAAAGCTTCTGGCAGATGACCCGTGTCGTCCTCCTCGCCTCCGCGCTGATTTTGGTGGCTGCCTTCGTTGTCGCCTATGCGCTGTCCCGCAGCCTCAGCCGCCCCCTGCAGCAACTGGAAAATGCCATGGAAGCCTTTGAGCAGAACGCCGACGGCTTTGTGTTCAATGCTATCACCGGCACCCGCGAGGTCGAGGATCTGTCCGATTCGTTCCGCCACATGGTGGGCCGCATCCAGCGGTTGATGACCGCCGTGCGCGAGGAGGAAGTCGCCCTGCGCAAAACCGAGCTGAAAGCCCTGCAGGCGCAGATCAACCCGCATTTTCTCTACAACACGCTGGATTCCATCGCCTGGATGTGCGAGCGCGGCAAAAACGCTGACGCCGTCCAGATGGTGCATGCCCTGGCGCGGCTGTTCCGCATCAGCATCAGCCGCGGACACGAGCTGATCCCGATTGAGAAAGAGTTGCAGCACGCCGAGGCCTACCTGCAAATTCAAAAATACCGCTACAAAAACCAGTTTACCTACCATTTCACAGTGGATGAAAGCTGCACGCAGTACCTCTGCAACAAGATCACCCTGCAGCCCATCATCGAAAACGCCATCGTTCATGGTCTGGACCTGATGGTCGAGGACGGCCACATTGAGATCACCGTCTGCCCTGACGGCGGCGATGTACTGCTGAAAGTCAGCGATGACGGCATCGGCATGGCACCGGAGCAGGTAGCCGCATTGCTGCAAAACGAACCCAGCGACCGCACCGGCATCGGCATCAAAAACGTCAACGACCGTCTGCGCATCTATTTTGGCCCCGGCTACGGGCTTTCCATCGACAGTGTGCCCGACGAGGGTACCACCGTCACCATCCGCATGCCGCAGGTCCCAGCCGACCGGGAGGGCGATTATGATAAAACACGTTAAAACGCTTGCCGCCTGTCTGTCGGCCCTGCTTCTGGCAGGCCTTGCGGATGGACTCGCGGTAGGCGATGCGGGGAGCTTCCAGACCGATCTCCACACCGAACTTGTTCTTCAGCTTGGCCTTGACCACGTCCAGATGCTGCTCGCCCAAGCCGCCGATGACCTGCTGATGGGTCTCGGCGTTGTTGATGTAGCACAGGGTGGGGTCTTCTTCCATCAGGCGCGCCAGTGCGCTGGAGATCTTGCCCTCATCGCCCTTCTTGGCAACGGTAACAGCCATGAACAGGCTGGGCTTGGGGAACACGGGTGCAGGCAGCTTGACCACGCGGTCTGCATCGCACAGGGTATCGCCGGTCTTTGCGCTCACCAGCTTTGCCACAGCGCCGATATCACCGGCACCGATGCCGTCGTTTTCCATCTGCTTCTTGCCAAAGACGGTCAGGGGTTTGGTGATCTTTTCCACCTCGCCGGTGCGGGCATTGGTCAGCGGCTCGCCAGCGGTCACCTTGCCGCTGATAACGCGCAGATAGCTCAGCTTGCCCACGAACGGGTCAGCCACGGTCTTAAAGACGTAGGCGGCAGTGGGCTCATCCTCGGTGCAGTGCAGTTCCACCGGCTCGCCGTTGGCGTCCTCAGCCAGCGTGCTGGCTTCGTGCTCCGGGCTGGGCAGCAGCTTGTGCATATTGAACAGCAGCATATCCAGTGCCTGCAGGTTTACGGCGCTGCCGCAGAACACGGGGGTGATCAGGCCGTCCTTAACGCCCTTGCGCATACCCTCCACGATCTCCTCGGTGGTAAAGGGCTCGCCGCCGAAGAACTTTTCCATCAGCTCATCGTCAGTTTCCGCAATGGCTTCGCTCATAGCCTCGATCAGGCCCTGAAAGCGGTGGCCGATGTCCGGCAGATCCACCTGGATCTGCTTGCCGCTCTCGTACTTGAAGGCCTTCTGGCTGAACAGGTTGATGTACACGGGGGTGCCGTCATCCAGCTTTGCGGGCACGACACAGGGGCAGACGGTGGAGCCGAAGCGGATCTTCATATCCTCAAGGATCTTGAAGTAGTTGGCGTTTTCCAGATCGCACTTGGAGACGAACACCATGGTGGCCTTGCCGTTCTTGCGCGCCAGCTGGAACGCCTTTTCTGCGCCCACGGTAACGCCGCTGCGGCCGGACACGCACACCAGCACGCTCTCGGCGGCGCGGATGCCCTCGTACTCGCCTGCTTCAAAGTCGAACAGACCCGGTGCATCGATCAGGTTGTACTTGATGCCCTCGTACTCCACCGGCACAACGGAAGCCGACAGGCTGGCCTTGCGCTTTGCTTCCTCGGGATCAAAGTCCGAAATCGTGGTACCGTCCTCAACCCGGCCCATACGCTCGGCAGCGCCCGAAAAATAGACCAATGCTTCGGTCAGCGTGGTCTTGCCGCTGCCGGCATGGCCGGCAATCAGAATATTGCGGATGTTGTTGCTTGCGTATTTCATATCGGTTTTTCCCTCATTTCCGCCGCACGGAGCGTTCTCTCCGTTTTTGTGGCATATTTTACAAAGATAATACCACATCTGAAACGATTTTTAAATATATCGTTTCAAAATTTAGCAAAAACGCCTGCCAAACTTCCGGGCACTGTTTTGTGCAAGTTGACATCGGGGCGTAAAATGGGCAGTCAGAAAAAACAGAACTCCCGGCAGCGCGTACAGGCGCGAAACCGGGAGTTTTCGTTGCAAATATGCAGGTTTTGTGGTATGCTGTAAGTGCCGCTTCGGCGGTAAGGGCGCTGACCCAAAACGCAAGGCGGCTCTGTGTCCTCACTGGTTCTGCAAATTCACCCCAGAGTGAAGCAGGTGTCAGGAGGGCAGCTTTTTGAAGTGATCTCTCCTGATGCTTTCGGTGGAAGGAGGGATGTTAGATGTCGATCTCCGAGATTCTGATGCTTCTGACGCTTATCGTCACCATCGTACATGTGACCTTTGAAATCACATGGAAACTCGAGCAGAGAGAAAAACACCATGACAACGGCAAAAAGAAAAAGTGACCGCCAGCGCTTCCCCAAGCCACGGTCACTTGATCTTTTGGTCATTTGATCCATGAGGAGCGGAGCCGTTTTGCCGGGCAGCGCTCTTTCTATTCGTAGTATAGTCTATTTTTCCGGGTTTGTCAAGCCGCAGACCCGCATAAAGGGGTAGGAGGTTTTACGCGATGAAACGCGAGGATTATATCAACTGGGACGAATATTTTATGGGCATTGCGCTGCTTACCGCCATGCGCTCCAAGGACCCCAACAGTCAGGTAGGTGCGTGCATCGTAAGCCCGGAAAATAAGATCCTTTCTCTGGGCTACAACGGGATGCCCATGGGCTGCAGCGATGACGAGATGCCTTGGGAGCGGGAGGGTGCACCTTTGCAGACCAAATATATGTATGTCTGCCATGCCGAGCTGAACGCCATCCTCAACAGCGCCCACAACAACCTGAAGGGTGCCCGGGTGTATGTGACCCTGTTCCCCTGCAACGAGTGCACCAAGGCCATCATCCAGTCCGGTATTGCCGAGGTGGTGTACTACGGCGACAAGTACCACGACAGCGATTCCAGCATTGCGGCGCGGTTCATGTTCGAGCACGCCGGTGTCCGGCTGACCCCCTATAAGCCCACCGGACGCCGGGCAGAGCTGGAACTGTAAGCTCCCTCTTGACCTTCCTGATGCAACGTACTATAATAGGATTATAGCTTGAATAAATATTCAAGAGTGCTTGCATAGAGAGGGAAATATACAATGGAACTGAAAAATCGCAGCTTTTTGAAGCTATTGGACTACACCCCTGCCGAGATCGGTCAGCTGCTGGAGCTGGCCGCTGACCTGAAAGCCAAAAAGAAGGCCGGTATCCGGCATGACCAGCTGCGGGGCAAGAACATCGCCCTGATCTTTGAAAAGACCTCCACCCGCACCCGCTGCAGCTTTGAGGTAGCCGCCCACGATCTGGGCATGGAAGTGACCTATCTGGACCCTTCCGGCAGTCAGATCGGCAAAAAGGAATCCATCGCCGATACCGCCCGGGTGCTGGGACGGATGTTTGACGGCATCGAGTACCGGGGCTACGGCCAGCAGATCGTGGAAGATCTGGCGCACTACGCCGGCGTGCCGGTGTGGAACGGCCTGACCAACGAGTTCCACCCCACCCAGATCTTAGCCGATTTCCTTACCATTCAGGAGCATTTCGGCCACTTGAAGGGCATCCACTTCGTTTACTTCGGCGATGCCCGCTACAACATGGGCAACAGCCTGATGGTGGGCTGCGCCAAGATGGGTCTGCACTTTACCGCCTGTGCACCCAAAAAGTATCAGCCCGACCCCGCGCTGGTGGAACAGTGTCAGGCCATTGCCGCCCAGACCGGGGCGACCCTCTCCTTTGAGGAGGATCCCGTCAAGGCCGCAAAGGGCGCGGACGTACTGTACACCGATGTGTGGGTGTCCATGGGCGAACCCGTAGAGGTTTGGGCGGAGCGCATCCACGATCTGGCTCCCTATCAGATCAATCAGGATCTGATGAATATTGCAGGCCCGGATGCAGTATTTATGCACTGCCTGCCCGCCTACCACGACCACAAGACCACCGTGGGCAAGGAGATGGGCGAGCGCTTTGGCCGCGATGCCATGGAGGTGACCGACGAGGTATTCGAAGGCCCCCAGAGCATCGTGTTTGACGAGGCCGAGAACCGGATGCACACCATCAAGGCGGTCATGGCGGCCACCTTGGGGTATCAGGAATAAAGAGATAAGCCCGGAAGGCTCGCAGACCTTCCGGGCTTATTCTTTTCAAAAGTAATTCGCAATCATTCCGAAACTGCATTCTGCAGTTTCAGTACGCCTGCCTGCGTCAGGCGCTTACGCAGCAGCGCACCCACGATGCAGGAAACCACGATCTTGCCCAAGTCCAGCGCAATGAAGGGGTAGACACAGACGGTCAGCGCGTAGCCCAGCTCGCACTGCATCTGGAACACGAACCATGCGGTGCCCAGCACATAGCAGGCGGCATCGCCCAGCACCAGACCCACAGCGGAGATCACCGGGTTGCCCTTGCTCTTTTCAATGAACATCCCGCCGATGAAGGCCAGCAGCAGATAGCCCACCAGATAACCGCCGGTAGGGCCTGCCAGCTTGGCAAGACCGGCGCCGTAGCCGGAGAACACCGGAATGCCGATGGTGCCCAGTGCCAGATAGAGGACCACGCTCAGGGTGCCGAACTTCGGCCCCAGCAGCCACGCAGTCAGGCAGATAACAAAGTTTGCCAGCGAGATGGGCACGGCTCCGATGGGCACGGTCAGCGGGCCCAGCACGCACAGCACGGCAGCCATCACAGCGGTAACGGCCATCTGGTAGGTAGTCAGTTTTTTGTCTTTCATAGTCAGTTTTCCCCTCTGTTTTTTCGTTTTGCAAGGCATCTGTGCCCGAGTATACCGCACCGGTGCGCCGCAGGTCAACGGAAAAGTTTGCAAGGGGTTTACAATCAACAGATATATTGTAATCCGTCGAAAAATATGATATTCTAAGAATACGGCGCTGATTGCATAATCGGTGGTCATGCTTTCCCATCCCGCAGCACTGCTTCTTCCTGTACATGGAACGAACCAGCGGCTTGTGGGAGGAGAACTTTTTTGAGCCAAGTCTCCCCAAGCCCTGAAGGCGAAGGGAGGGATGTCAGATGGATCTGTCGGAGATGCTGAACCTGCTGATGGTCATTCTTACGCTGTTGGGATTGATCATCGAGGTGATCCGCCTGACCCTTGAGGTCATGGATAAAGCTTCACAGAAGAAAAACGATGACAACAAAAAAGATTGACCGCCCCAGTCTACCAAACTAGCGGTCAATCTTTTTGACTAATGCGGGATGGAAAGCTGACCTTTGCAGTCAGCGCCCCTTCTGTTTATAGTATAATCGCACCATCGTGTTTTGTCAAGGAGGTCCCTATGGGTGGAGGTCATGTATCGCGGCCGGATTTCGGGATGCCGCAGCCGGATGCGGCGTACCCGCTGACCGAGTTCTATCTGCTGGCGCAGCAGGCGCTGGAAAAAAGCGGCAGCTTTATGCTGCCCGCCCTCTACGCAGGGCTGCACGCCCCTGCCCGGCGCATCTACCGGGAGGAAGCCGCCGGGTATTTACAGCTTGCGGCTGCCCCGGCAGAGGGCTTGGCCCGGCTGCTCTCCCCTGCCCGGATGCAGCTTTTATACAGCAGCCTACAAGTGCAGCCGGACGGCACCCCCGCCGCCCTTCTGCTGACCGAGGAGTGCACCCGCCTGACCGTGGCGGTGCAGCTGCTGCCGCCCTTTGTGTGGGAGGACCCGCTGCCGCCGCTGCCGGATGTACCGGCGGCACTCACCCTGCAATTGACCATGCAGGACGTGGTGGCGATTGACACCGCCCCTGCCGCACTGGCGCAGAAACTGGTGCACAGCACAAGCGGCAAATGCTGGCTGCACCACCCCAAGGCCGAGACCTTTCTCTCTGAGCGGCTGGCGCTGCTGCAAAGGGTCTATAAATAAGGAAGGGCTCCCCTCTTTTACTTTTTGCGATTCCGTGGTATACTGACCGGTAAACCGGCAGGATATCCAACTCCCGTCGGAGAACGTGGACGTGCCTTGCGGCCGGTGCGTCCGGCACACAAAAAATGGAAGGAACCGGGTTTTGTTCTGCAATAATCGGGGATGCTGAGCCGTATATTGAGTGAACGTCCCCGTGAGAACCACAAACATTCCATCGAGAAGCCCGCTTCCGGGCATCCAAGGAGAGTTTATAACAATGGGACAGCTGACCAGAAACGAAGTTTTTACCTTGGCGGTGCAGCGTTACAGCGACACCGTCTACCGCACTGCGGTGCATAATTGCCGCTGCACAGCCGATGCTGAGGATGTGGTGCAGGATGTGTTTGAAAAGCTGCTGCACTACAACGGCATCTTTGAGAGTGAGGAGCATCTCAAAGCATGGCTGCTGCGGGTGGCCATCAACCGCTGCCGGGACCTGACCCGCGCCGCCCACCAAAAGGACACCGAGCTGGACGAGAACCTGCCCGCCCCCGATGTCCTTGCGGAGGACGGCAGCGTGCTGGATGCCATTCGCACGCTGCCGGAAAACTACCGCAATGCCATCTATCTGCATTACTACGAAGGATACACTGCGGCAGAGATCGGGCGGATGATGGCGGTGCCCACAAACACGGTACTAAGCTGGCTGCGGCGCGCACGGGCACAGTTACATACGATGCTGAAGGAGGAGATCGAAGATGAGGTGGTATGAATACAAGATGGAGGTCGATGACCTGACTGCCCCGGACGATCTGAAGGCAAAACTGCTGGCCATGACCGACACCCTGACTGCGGAGGAAAAGGATGAGCCCATGATGGCCGCCCCTGCCCCGCAGGCCGCTGCACCCGCAGCACCCCTGAACACCGAAACCAAGAAGAAAAAGCCCATCCACTTCCCGGTAAAGCAGCTGGGCACGCTGGCCGCCTGTCTGGCTGTGTGTGTGCTGGGTTACAGCACCCTGCATCTGGGCATCGGGATGGGCAGCGCCAAAAGCAGCACACCCGCCCTATACGCAGCCGAAGGCGCTGCCAACAGCTCCGCTGCTTCTGTGGCATCGGACAGTTTTGATCTCCAGCACGCCGCGCTGGACAGCGCCCCCGAGGCGGTGAATTATAGTCTGGAGGCAGACGACCGCTCTCTGGAAACGGAGTACAGCGGCACCGGCAGCACCGAAGCTGCTGCCCCTGCGGTGGACAGTGCCAAGATCATCTACACTGCCAACCTGACGCTGGAAAGCAAGGACTACGAAGCAGCCCGCAGTGCGCTGGACAGCGCTCTTGCCGAAGCGGGCGGCTATCTGGAATCCAGCAGTGAGTATTCCAGCAGCGGCTCCAGCCGCTCGGTCAACCTGACCTACCGGGTGCCGCAGGCCAACTACCAGAGCTTTCTGGATGCTGTGGCCGCTGCCGGTAATGTGACCTACCGCAGCCAGCAGGCCGATGACGTGACCACTCAGTATATGGACGTGTCCGCACGACTTTCTAACCTGCAGGCACAGCGCACCCGCTTACAGCAATTGCAGGCAAAGGCCGAAAATCTTTCCGACCTGCTGCAGATCGAGGACTCCCTTACCGAAGTGCAGTCCCAGATCGAGAGCTGGCAGAGCCAGCTGGACTGGTACAGCGACCAGGTGCAGCAGTGCACCGTGTATATCGACCTGAACGAGGTGCAGACCTACACCCCTGCGGACGAGGGCTTTTTCTCCCGCATCGGCACCGCCTTTACCGCCGGCTGGGGCAACTTTGTGAACGGCCTGCAGCAGCTGGTGGTGGCACTGGCCTGCGTCTGGCCGCTGGCAGTGCTGGCGTGCGCCGCCGTTGCCGTGGCGCTTGCATGGCGCAGAAAGCACAGCAAAAAGCAAAAGTAAAAGTTTTTTCGAAAAAGGGTTGACATTCTGCCCGCCCTGTGGTATTATACTTGAGCAGTCAGCGAGAGCCGCTGAAAAGCAAAAAGTAAATATCGCGGGGTGGAGCAGTCTGGTAGCTCGTCGGGCTCATAACCCGAAGGTCGTTGGTTCAAATCCGGCCCCCGCAACCACCAAACAGGTTGAATTTTGTAAATTCAACCTGTTTTTTTGTTCTCATCTTATACCAAAAGGGATACCGGAGCATCCGCAGATGTTCCGGTATCCCTTTTATGCTGTGATTCAAGTGCTCAGCCCTGCTGTATTGGAATCGTTTTTACGGCTCGATCACATTGAAGGTCTTTTCAAACTTGGACGCATACGCCAGCAGACGCTTCAGGACAGTGGCATCGCCGCTTACCTGCACCTGACCGGCCTGCTGCCCCTGCATCAGGGCAAGGAGCTGCAGCCGCTTGCAGGTGACGGTGGCCTGCGCGTCCGGGCGGTTCTCTCCCGAATAGGACAGCAGAATACCGTTTTTTCGGGTCACATAGAACTTTTCGTTCACATCCGTCACGATCAGGTTCAGCGTTACGTCGTCGTTCTGGGCGGCGTTGGCGTCGGTCAGGATGGAAATGTAATCCAGCAGCATATCCACGGTCATCTCCTTCATGGCGGAGCCCAGACCATTGGCGGTGCGTGCCAGACCGGACAGGTTGCCCTTGCGCAGCTCGGCAGCGCCCATCAGGTAGGCGTTGCGCCATGCGCCGGACTCTGCCTGATAGCCCAGCTGCTCCAGCGCATCGGCGCACAGGTTGCGCGCCTTCTGGTTGGACGGGTCTGCAAAGACCAACTCCTTGGTGATCTGCGCCACCCACTGATAATCGCCCTTTTCAAAATCCTTCTGTGCCTTGCGCAGAACGGCATCCGTGCTGCCCAGATATTCTACCAGCTTCTTGGCGGTATCGCTGGGCGGGAGCGGGTTCAGGTTGACCGGGTTTGCATCGTACCAACCCAGATACTTCTGGTAGACCGCCTTGGCGTTGTGCGCCAGTGTGCCGTAATACGGCCGGATGTACCAGACCTTTTCCAGCTTTTCGGGCAGGGTGAGCATGGCGGCGACCTCAGTGGAGGTATAGCCCTGATTCATGTAATGCAGGGTCTGGTCGTGGATAAACTTATAGATGGCTGCCGTATTCAGCAGATAATCATGGATCTCCTCGCCCCAGTGCGGCCAGTTGTGGCTCTGGAACACCACATCGGTCTTGTCGCAGAAGCGCTGGTCTGCCTCGATGATGTACTTTGCCCAATCGTTGGCATCGCGCACCTCTGCGCCGCGCAGGGTGTACAGATTATGCAGCGTGCCGGTGCAGTTTTCCGCCATCCAGAGGGCACGGTATTTCGGGAAATAGGCGTTCATCTCGGCAGGGGCTTCGGTGCCGGGGGTCAGCTGGAATTCGATCTCCAGCCCGTCGATGGTCAGCTTCGGAACATCTTCCCCGATCTCGTAAGTAGGAGCGATGAGGCCCACCGTACCGGTGGACTGTCCCATGCCGATGCCCACGCTCAGCGCACCCTTTTCGCCCTTATCAAGCACCGTGCCGTACTGGAACTGTGCGCGCCGTGCCATGGCGATGCCTGCATAGACATTTTCGCTGATGGCGTGCTTCAGAAAGCCCGTCGGCGCAAGCACAAGGGTCTTGCCGGAAGCCAGCTGCTTTTTAAGCGAAAGCTTTGCATCCGCTACCTGCTCCCGGGTAATAACGCCCTCCACGCCGCCGAAGTGATCCACATGAGAGTGGCTGTACAGCACCGCCTTGATGTCCAGCGGGCCGAAGCGGTTCTCCATCAGCTCCTTGGCAGCCTTCATGTTTTCCTTGCACATCAGCACATCAAACACGATCCAGCCGTGGTCGGTGCGGATAAAGGTCGTATTGGCCATATCAAAGCCGCGCACCTGATAGATGCCGTCGCACACTTCAAACAGACCAGCTTTAGCGTTGAGTTGGGTATTCCGCCACAGGCTGGGGTTTACAGTGTCTGGAGCATCCCGGTTCAAATCGCCGTAGCTCTGCAAATCCCATGCAGATCTGTTATCATCACCATCGATGATCCTGCCTTCCGCGTTGTCCAGCCAGCCGCGCTCGGCGTTGGCAAACTCCCGCCGGTCAGAAAAATCCAGCTTTTCATACCATTCGGCGTTGGCCTCTGCTGTGATGGTCGTTGCGCCTTCGGTCTCGCCCGGCTGGGTGGGATCCTTGAAAATGTCTGTGATAAAATTCAGGCCGTTTTCTGTGGTATTTTCCGCAGCATGGGCAGACAGAGATGCACCGCACGCCAGCATTGCAGCAGCCGAAGCTGAAATAAAATTCCGACGGGTCATTTTCATAGCAGGTTCCTCCTTATTACGGATCAGTTTGTGCGGACGACCGGCGG
>ENA-OPWR01002722-OPWR01002722.1-human-gut-metagenome-genome-assembly--contig:-NODE-2722-length-11719-cov-3.236197_pt1 | contig 11719 bp, 10 predicted proteins | sample MGYA00241507_ERZ502006 | MGnify/ENA primary metagenome ERZ502006 (study PRJEB25962, sample SAMEA2043041) | human gut metagenome | biome: human gut; feature: human-associated habitat; material: faeces... | reverse complement strand
GAGCGTCGTGATGCTGTAACGGTCGCCCAGGCCACGCACGATGAGCTGGCCGGCATCGGCCACGGAGATTCCCGAGATCTTCCGGACACCCTCCTGCACGTTCGAGATGCCCTTGAGCGACATCTCCCGGGCGCCCATGTTCTCGATCGCCACGTTCGAGGCGATGCGCTCGGTCTGGAGGCTCCGCTCCGACTCGAGGTTGCGGCGGCCGGTCACCTTCACGGCCGACAGCGTCTGCGCATCGGGCTCAAGGAAGATCTCCAGCCCGGTCTGACTGCCCGTGACCTCCACGCGGCACGGGACATACGAAACATAGGAGACCACGAGCGTATGGTCTCCATCGGGAAGGTCGAGCCCGAAATGTCCCAGGGCGTCGGTCGTCGTACCTTTGGTCGTGCCCTCCACCAGCACGGTCGCTCCGATGAGCGGTTCACGGGTCGTCCGGTCCGCCACGACCCCCTCGACGACCGCAGCGGCGGCCGTGAGGCAGTATCCCGAAGCGAACAGTGCAGCGATGATTTTTCTCAACGTCATACGTTTTCCTTTATCTTCTTTTTCCACGCTGCAAAGTTGGCCGCTCGGGATGACAATCGCATGTCACGGCGGTAAAGATTCGGCGAAGGGAGTGTTTCGTTCCAAAGACTCCGCCTGTATCGGAGCCGGCATGCAAACGGGGAGGCGGATTCCGAAAGGAGATCCGCCTCCCCGTTGTTCCATCCCTGCCGGGGCAGGTTTCAGTCTGCGCATGCGGCCGCCGGCCGACGCTTGGTGCGACAGACTATCAATAGTTCTCCTTCTTGGGCTCGAAGTAGGCCTGCGGGTGCTTGCAGGCGGGGCACATGAGCGGAGCCTGCTCGGCTTCGACGATGTAGCCGCAGTTGCGGCACTGCCACCAGATCTTGCCGTCGCGCTTGAAGAAATCGCCGTCGGTCAGGCGGCTCAACAGCTTCAGGTAGCGACGCTCGTGCTCGGCCTCGACCACCGAAATCATGCGGAATGCCGTGGCGATCTCCGTGAAGCCCTCCTCGTCGGCCACCTGCGCGAACTCGCGGTAGAGCACATCCCACTCCTCATTCTCACCGCGCGCCGCAGCCAGCAGATTCTCCTGCGTCGTGCCGATCTTTCCGGCGGGGTAGCTGGCCGTGATGGTCACTTCGCCGCCCTCGAGGAACTTGAAAAAACGCTTGGCGTGCTCCTTCTCCTGCTCGGCCGTCTCCAGAAAGACACCTGCGATCTGCTCGTAGCCCTCTTTCTTGGCCTGGCTGGCAAAAAACACATAACGGCTCCGTGCCTGGCTCTCGCCGGCGAAGGCCTTCAACAGATTCTGCTCGGTACGCGTACCTTTGATGCTCTTTTCCATAAGTCGTAATGTTTGATGTGTGTCGGCAAAAATAGGAAATTACCCGCATGCCGGCAAATAAAAACGATCGGATCTTCCGATAGTGCCATTTGCCGAACTTATAGCTCACCGCCGGTCAGCTCGTGCAGGTCCTCACGGAAGCGGGCATAGTCGGCCGGAAGGTGCATCGTGTCGGCCGCCTCGGGCGGCAGGATGCGGTAGCGGGGCAGGGCGACCCACACCGGAACCGGGTCGAGGCGGTAGGTCATGCGCCCGTCGGGGTAGCGCAGCGCCTCGATGCAGGCCACCAGCCCGCCGTCGGTGTAGCGCCGCCGCTGGTTCGAGACCAGGTTGCCCAGCGAGAAGAGCACCACGTGCGACGAGTCGGCACGCCACGGCTGGACCACATGCGGGTGGCTTCCCACCACCAGATCCACGCCGTGACGGCGGAGGAAGCCGGCCACGGCCCGCTGCGAGGCGTTCTCGCGGCGCTCGTACTCGTTGCCCCAGTGCATGCAGGCCACCACGAAGTCGGCCCCGCGGCGGGCCTGTTCGAGATCGGCTGCCATACGCAGCGTGTCGATGAGGTTCACGATCGTACCGGCCGGCACCGGAAGGCCGTTCGTCCCGTAGGTGTAATTGACCAGGGCGATCCGCACCCCGCACCAGGTGAGGCGGAGCGGATGGTTGCGGCAGTAATCGGCGCTGTCGGCAAAGACGCCCGTATGGCGGATACCGCAGCGGTCGAGTTCGCGGATCGTCGTGCGGATTCCCGCGGCTCCGCCGTCGCAGCAGTGGTTGTTGGCCAGCACGGCTACATCCACGCCGGCCTCGCGCAGGGCGTCGGCCAGCACGACGGGGGAGCGGAACATCGGGTAGCCCGAATAGGTTGCGGAGGAGGTCAGCGTCGTCTCGAGGTTCACCACGGCAATATCCGCCCCGTGCATCCTCGGGGCCAGCGCCTCGAAGACCGGCGAGTAGTCAAAGCCCCCGCCGCTGCGGGCCGCCTCGACCTGCGGCAGGTGCTGCATCACGTCGCCGCCGAAGAACATCCTGACGCGCTGCGGCGGCGGTTCGGGCAGGGTGGCCGAAGGCCTTCCGGCCGGCGTGCAAGAGACCCCCGCCAGCAACACGATCACCGCGATATGCCGGATTCCGATACGCACGGCCTACTTCCGTTTCCGTTTGGGATTCTGCGGGAACCACCCCTTGGCCACCCGCTTGCGCTGTTCGAAGAGTTCGCCGATGCTCCACAGCGACGAAGCGCCCCACACGGCCAGCAGCGTGGACCAGAGCAGCTGGCGCACGGCGATCGATGCGGCGACGGCCGCGATCCCCATCAGGAGGAAAAGCCACCAGATCCGCACGCCGAAATAGTACTCGCCCTTGATGACGAGCGGATGGAAGAGACCGATGATCAGAAACGTCGCCACGCCAATCACCAGCCCCGTAAGGTTGTATTGTGTCAGAAATTCCATGATTCTCCCGCTTGTTTGCCGGAGACGGCCGGACGTGTGCCGCCGCAGGCCGCCTCCCGCGGACAAAGATACGAAAAAGCGGGCGACCCCCGCAGGGAATCGCCCGAAAAAACCGTCCTGCGGAACAAGTCCGGTCAGAAAGTGTACTGCAGCATGACATTCACCCGGTTGGCATGGTTCTCCGCATCGGACATGTTGCGGCGCGAACCGTAGAGGTATTCGGCCGCCAGGGTGCAGCGCGGCGTGAGCGCATAGAACAGGTTTCCGAAGATGTACTGCCCGCGCTTGTACTCGTCGTCGGCATAGAATCCGTGGCTGCGCTGTATGCGGACGGTCGAGTAGCCGCCCGACAGGGTCAGCCGCCGTGTCAGCGAGAACTGCCCGGCGGCCTGCCAGCCCCACATCGGCATCGTCTGGATGTAGGCGGCATTCCGCGGATCGGGCGTGAAGTCCAGCCCGGCACCCGTCAGGTCCTGAATGTAGGGGGTGATGCCCTTGCCGTAGACGCCGTTCATGAACATCCGGAACGCCCGGCAGCAGCGGATTGTCCCGCTCAACTGTACGCCCCAGCCCAGCAGCGAGGTGTTCTCCGCGGTGCGGAGGTTGTGCAGGTACATGTCGCGCAGGACGACCGAGGCGCGCAGGTGGCTCGAGCGCTCCGGCCCCCACGCATACTGGATGTAGGCCGGGATGTCGGGAACGCGCTGCGGAATGGGCTCGAATCCCTCGCCGTAGGTCCCGCTCACGGCAGGCATCTCGGCCGCCACGCCGAACGAGAGTCGGTCGTCGGCAAACGAGCGTTCGTAACGGATGAGCGTGGCAAAATTGAAGTTGTAGGCGTTCGGGCCCTGGAAGTCGATGGTCGTCGGCGCGGCCGCCAGGTCGCAGAAGGTCGTCACGTCGCGGCCGAGAGTCAGCCCCAGGAACGAGACGTAGGCCGAGCGCAGACGCGGCGTGTAGCTGTTCACCGCGCCGCCGCGGAAATCCCCGTCGATGTAGACCACCACGCGCCCGAGGCTCCGCGTATTCGCGATCGCCTTGACGAAGAGCCGCGACGTCGAGGCATCCATCGTGAGTTTCTGCCGGGTGGCGTAGCTGCCCGGCACCGGAATGTCGTAGGTCACGAAGTCGATGTTATCGACCATGCCCCCCATGTCGTAGGCCCCCCGCAGGTTGATGAAGCCGCCGACCGAGAACGAGAAACGGTTGCCGCTGACGGGGAAGACAAACTGCGGGACGTCGGTCTGCTGGAACCCCTTGCGGTGGGTTTCGGCATGGTCGCGGAGGGCCTCCCGGCGGTCGTGCTCCTGCCCCCGCGGCGTGCTTGCGACGGCGGGGAGCATCAGCAGAAGCCCGGCCGTCCAGATAGCGAATCGGATCATTTTCATCATCTGTATGTTTTTGCATTCACCCGTACTTTCGCAAGTCGTATGCCAAAAAAAAGAGGAGGGGGATTCGCGAATTTTCTTATCTTTGCATCATACAAGACCTCGTCCCGAACAACAGATGTTTCTCGCAATACCTATATTTATCCTTATGGCCGCAGCCATGGCGGCCGACTGGTACCATTTCCACCGGTTCCGCCGGCGGCGGCCCATTCCGGCCGGCCGCATCGTATGGGCCGTCGTCACCGACCTGCTGCCCCTGGCGGCGATCCTTATCGGCACGCTGAGCCGCGACAACACCACGGCGGTCGTACAGGCGTCGATGTGGCTCCTCTGGGCGTGGCTGTTCACCGTCCTGCCGCGTCTGGCCCGTTACCCGTTCCGCCTCATCGGATGGCGCCGTGCGGGCAACATCGCAGCCGCACTGATCGCCGTCACGCTGCTCTGGGGGGCTACGCTGGGCCGCACGTCGCTGCGCGTCAGCCGGGTGGAGATCTGCTCGGAACGCCTTCCCGCGGCATTCGACGGCATGCGCCTCGTCCAGATCTCGGACCTCCACCTGGGGACGATCGTCTCACCCGAGCGCGAGCTGGGACGCCTTGCCGACCGCATCAACGCCCTGCGGCCCGACCTGGTGCTCTTCACGGGCGACCTGGTGAACATCCGCGCCGCGGAGCTCGACGAACGGATGGCCCGGCTGCTCCAACGCATCGAGGCCCCGGTCTACTCAGTCACGGGCAACCACGACGTGGGGACCTACATCAAGGACTCGCTGCACCACACCATCGCCGACAACCTCCGCAGCCTCATCGACCGGCAGGAGGCGATGGGGTGGCACGTTCTCGACGACCGGACATGCTACATCCGCCGCGGCGGCGACAGCATCTCGCTGACCGGACTCTCGTTCGACCCCGCCCTGCGGTGGCTCCGCCACAACCGCAACCTTCCCGCCACGGGGATGGACAAGGCCTACGGGGGCGTACCCCGCGAGACATTCAACATCACGCTGGCACACGTCCCCCAGCTCTGGGAGCAGATCACGGCAGCCGGATACGGCGACCTGACCCTCTCGGGACACGTCCACGCGATGCAGCTGAAGATCCGCTTCTCGGGCCGCGGGTGGTCCCCCGCATCCTGGCTCTACGAGCACTGGAGCGGACGCTACGACAACGACGACGGACGGACGCTCTACATCAACGACGGCACGGGATATGTAGGTTATCCGATGCGGTTGGGTGCACGTCCCGAAATAACCCTCTTAACGCTGAAACGATGCGAGTGACACTCTCCGCCGCGGCAACGGCCGACGGCTATCTGGACGACAACGGGCCCGAGCGGCTCATGATCTCGACGCCCGAGGACTGGGCGGCGGTGCTGCGCCTGCGCGGGCAGTGCGACGCAATCCTTGTGGGGGCCGAGACCCTGCGGCGCGACAACCCGGCGCTCCTGCTGCGCGACGAAGCCGTGCGCGAACGCCGCCGGGCCGCCGGCCTGCGCCCCGACATCGCCAAGGTCGTGGTGACACGCTCCGGGAAACTCGACCCGGCGCTGCGCTTCTTCAACGAAGGTGACGCCGACAGATATGTATTCTCCGAAGCGGAATGCCGTGATCTGGAATCCGTTGCAGAAGTTATCCGAACCGAAGGTTCACATACGGCAGGTCGTCACCGACCTCGAGAAACGCGGCGTCCGCCACCTGCTCGTCGAGGGCGGCGCACAGATCCTCTCGATGTTCCTCAGCGAAGGGATGGCCGACGAGGTGCGCCTGGCGGTCAATCCCGAACTGCGGCTCGGGACCGGCCGGGGCCGCACTCCGTTCCGTTTCGATGTGCCGGCCGGGGCCGAATGCCACCGCGAGAGGCTCGGCGGCATGGAGGTGACCCACTGCACGATCCATCCGGACACGACGGCCGAAGACCTCCGGTGGCTCGGACAGGCCGTAGAGGAGGGCAGGCGCTGCACGCCCAGTCCGAGCTGCTACTGCGTCGGGGCCGTGGTCGTCACGGCCGACGGGCGCTCCTTCACGGGCTACACGCACGAGACCTCCGCCACGCACCACGCCGAGCAGGAGGCCATCCGCAAGGCCGTCGATGCCGGAGCCGACCTGCGGGGCGCCTCGATGTTCTCGTCGATGGAGCCCTGCTCGAAACGCGCGAGCGAGCCCGAAAGCTGCACGCAGCTGCTGCTCCGGCACGGATTCGCGCGCGCCGTCTTCGCCCTCTACGAACCCGACTGTTTCGTCTGCTGCCGCGGGGCGCTGACGCTCCGCGAAGGAGGCCTCGACGTAAGGGTATACCCCGAACTGGCCGAGGGCGTGCGGGCCACAAACGCCCACCTCACAGGCTGGGAAAGGGCAGAAATTACCCACAAAAGGGTTCAATAATGGCCTAAAGTGCCTATTCACCGAAGAGTTCCGGATAAATCCCATATATTTGTCCCACAAACGCAATGATCGCTATGAAAAACTTTCTCAGGATCGCCTGCCTGGCGACAGCGATGACCGCGGCGCTCCCCCTCCCGGCACAGGAGCCTGGACAGGCCCTGTCGCTCGAAGAGGCGATCGCCGTGACCCTCACGGACAACCCCGCCATGAAGGCGGCGGCCTACGAGGAGCGGGCGGCACAGCAGCAGCGCCGCGCCGCAATCGGACTGCGCATGCCGCAGATCAACCTTACGGGAGCTTACGCCTACATGGCCAAGGACATCGGATTCGACTTCAACAACCTGAAAGGCCCGGCCAAGGACCTCACGGGAAAGATACTCGGCAGCGGGCTGATCGACCCCACGCTCATCCCGACGATCCAGAGGCTGCTCAACCCGATGATGAACGCCGACTGGTTCCTCACGCTGCAGGACCAAAGCTTCGGGTTCGTGGGCGGCGAAGTGACCGTGCCGATCTGGATGGGCGGCAAAATCAACGCCGCGAACCGGGCCGCACGTCTCAATGAGCGCACGGCCACCGAGCAGGGCAACCAGACGCGCAACGCATTGATCTCGGAGCTTGTGGAGCGCTATTTCGGACTCGCACTGGCCCAACAGGTCGTAGCCGTGCGGCAACAGGTGGTGGACGGCGTGCGCCGCCACCTCGAGGATGCCCGGGCCCTCGAGAAAAACGGCATGATCGCCCAGAGCGAACGCCTCTACGTCGAATTCAAGATGGCCGAAGCCGAGCGTGAGCTGCACAACGCCCAGCTGCAGGTCGAGACCATCTCCAGCGCACTGTCGAACACGCTCGGACGCGAGAACGACTGGCAGCCCGTCACGGCGATGTTCGTCATCGGGCAGATCGAGGAGCTGGCCTACTACAAGGAGCTGGCCGAGATGCGCAACCCGCTGCTCTCGCAGGTGTCGCTCAAGCGGCAGCTCGCCGAGGAGAACGTCCGCGCGCAACGGTCGGCCTTCCTGCCGCAGGTGGTGGCCATGGGCGGCGGCTCGTTCTACAACTACCAGGTTGCCGGTTTCGTGCCGCGCTGGGCCGTGGGCGTCGGGGTGAACATCAAGCTCTTCGACGGATTGAACCGCGAATACCAGTACTCGGCCGCCCGGCAGACCGTGCGCCGCGTCGGCGAACTGCAGAACAAGGCCTCGCAGGACATCTCGGTACTGGTCGAGAAGCTCTACAACCAGATGATCAACTACCGCAACCAGATCACGTCGATCGACTCCTCGCTCTCGTTCGCCGAGGAGTACCTGCGCATGAAGGAGGCCGCCTTCCGCGAGGGGATGAGCTCCTCGTCGGACCTGATCGACGCGGAGCTGAACCTCGCCGGCGTGCGGACCGAACGGCTCCAGGCCGCCTACAACTTCGACCTCGTGCTGGCACAGCTGCTCGAGGCCGCGGGCATCAGCGACGAGTTCCCGGCATATTCCCGGCGGTCGGACGCACGGATCATCCTCTTTGACGAAAAATAACAAGCAAGCGATATGAAACGAAACAACATCATCGGTATTTTGGCGGCCGCGGCGGTCATCGTCCTCTCGGTCGTGCTGATCAGCTGGTACCTCAACAAACGGACCCCGATGCTGATTCAGGGCACCGTCGAGTGCACCACCTACAAGGCCTCGTCGAAGGTCCCCGGACGCATCGACAAGATGAAGGTCGAGGAGGGGCAGCGCGTGGAGAAGGGAGAGCTGCTCTACATGATCTCGACGCCCGAACTGGATGCCAAACTCGAACAGGCCGAGGCCGTGAAGAGCGCGGCGGCCGCACTGGACGCCGCAGCCGTGGCCGGCGCGCGGATCCAGCAGATCGAGGCCGCGCTGAACATGTGGGAGAAGGCCCAGGCCGGGCTCGAACTGGCCCGCAAGACCTACGAGCGCGTGCAGAACCTCTACAACGAAGGGGTGGTCCCGGCCCAGAAGTTCGATGAGGCCGAAGCCAACTACAAGGCCATGGAGGCCACGGCGCTGGCAGCCAAGGCACAGTACGACATGGCCGTGGACGGCGCCCGCAAGGAGGACAAGGAGGCCGCAGCGGCCCGGGTCCGCCAGGCCGAAGGTGCCGTGAGCGAGGTGCAGTCGTATCTGGTCGATGCCTCGGTCTATTCGCCCGTCACGGGCGAGGTCTCGACGATCATCGCCGAAGAGGGCGAGCTGGTCGGCAGCGGATACCCCGTGGTGGCAATCCTCGACATGTCGGACATGTGGGTGACCTTCAACATCAAGGAGACCCTGCTCCCGGGCATGACCATCGGTACGCGGATGACGGGCTTCGTACCCGCCCTCGACCGCGACGTGGAGTTCGAGGTGACCTACATCGCCCCGCAGGCCGACTTCGCCACATGGGCCGCAACCCGCACGCAGGGAGGGTTCGACATCCGTACGTTTGCCGTCAAGGCCCGGCCGACCACCCCGGTGGAGAACCTGCGCCCGGGCATGAGCGTCCTCGTGGACTGGGATAAAATCGCCCAATAGCGATGCCGCGGTTTCTGCAAAACAGCTGCGCCGCCGCACAGCGGGAGTTGGGCCGGGCCAAACGCCAGCCGATGTACTTCGTGCTGACGATCCTGCTGCCCGTCGTCTCGTTCGCGTTCTTCGCCCTGCTTTTCAACCAGGGTGCGATCCGCAACGTCCCGATCGCCGTGCTCGACGAGGACAACACGGCCCTTTCGCGCAAGGTGACGCAGATGATCGACGACACGCCGACGGCGCTCGTCTCCTACGGCGTGCAGTCGATGGAGGAGGGCGAACGGCTCATCCGCGAAGGCAAGGTGATGGCCGTCGTCCAGATCCCGGCCTTCTTCGAGAAGCAGATCCTGAGCAACAGCCAGGCCCACATCGAAAACTACGTCTCGGGCACGAACATCACGGTGAACGGACTGCTCTCGAAGGACATCCAGACCGCCGTGACGACCTTCACCGCCGGGGTGCAGCTGCAGATCCTCATGAAGCAGGGGCTCACCGAACGGCAGGCCATGGCGCAGCTGATGCCCGTCCGCTTCGACCGCCACGTGCTGTTCAACCCCCACATCAACTACGGGTACTATCTCTCGCCGAGTTTCCTGCCGATGATGCTCATGATCTTCACGGTGATGATCACGGTCTTCTCGATCGGCACCGAGCTCAAGAACGGCACGGCGCGCGAGTGGCTCCGCACGGCGGGAGATTCGCCCGCGGCGGCCCTCGTCGGGAAACTCGCCCCGATCACAACGGTGCTGTTCCTTGTCTCGCTGGTGATGCTGGTCGTCATCTTCAAGATCGTCGGGACGCCGCTCAACGGCAGCCTGGCCGTCATTCTGGCCGGCACGCTGCTCTTCATCCTCAGCTACCAGTCGATCGCCACGCTGATCGTCTCGCTCCTGGCCAACCTGCGCCTCTCGCTCTCGATCGGCGGAGGCTACTCGGTGCTCGCCTTCACCTTCTCGGGCCTCACGTTCCCGATCATGGCCATGTGGGAGCCCATGCAGTGGGTGAGCCGCATCTTCCCGTTCACATTCTACACCGACATCTTCGTCGATCAGATGCTGCGCGGCGCACCGGTCGTCTACTCGCTGCCCGACCTGGGGTGGCTGTTGCTTTTCGTCGTCTTACCGCTGCTGTGTCTGCCGCGCCTGAGGCGCGTCTGCACCGAGGAAAAATTCTGGGGGAGGAGCTGACATGAACCGATTGACACGACAGTTGGGATCCTACTGGATCCAGTTCCGTTCGGTCGTAAGGAACGAATTCCGGACCATCTTCACCGACGGCGGCGTCATGCTGATCCTGATCTTCGCGATCCTGATCTACGCTACGGCCTACTCGCTGGCCTACGGCTCGCAGGTGCTGCGCAACGTCCCGATCGGCGTGATCGACGAGTGCCGCACCCCGACGAGCCGGGCGCTGATCGAGACCTTCAACTCCGGTCCGAACACCTATGTCGCCTACGAGCCGACCTCGATGGAGGAGGCCAAGGAGCTCTTCTTCGGCCGCAAGATCTACGGCGTGGTCTACATCCCCTCCGACTACGACCGAAAACTCTACGGAGGCGAGCAGGCCAACGTGGCCATCTACTGCGACGCCAGCTACTTCCTGATGTACCGTCAGGTATTCCAGGAGCTGGTGACCTCCATCGGACGGACGGGAGCCATGGTCGAGTTCCAGCGGCTCATCGCCAAGGGGGCCAACATCCCGCAGGCACAGGCCGTGACGCAGCCGGTCATCTATGAGTCGCACAACCTGTTCAACCCCTATCTGGGTTACGGGACATTCGTCATGCCGGCCATCATCATGGTCATCATCCAGCAGACGATGCTCATCGGCATCGGCATGATCGGTGGAACGTGGCGCGAACACGGACTCTACTACAAGCTCTGCCCCGAGGGGCGGCGGCGCATGTCGTCGCTGCCGATCGTACTCGGCCGCGGGCTGGTCTACGCGGTGATCTACGCCCTGACCTGTACCTACATCCTCACGTTCCACTACCGGATGTTCCACTTCCCGATGAACGGTGCACCGGTTGCCGTGGCGCTCTTCACGGCGCTCTACGTTGTGGCCTGCATCGCCATGGGCATCGCCGTATCGACACTGTTCCGCTACCGAGAGAACTCGCTCATGCTGCTGCTCTGGACCTCGATCCCGGTGCTGATGCTCAGCGGTGTCTCGTATCCCCGCGAGGGCATCCCCGAATGGCTCTACAACCTGGGCAAACTGCTGCCGAGCAGCCACGGTGTGAACGGGTTCATCCGCATACAGACCATGGGTGCTTCGCTTCAGGAGGTCTTTGCCGAGATCAAGTGGCTGGTGATCCTCACCGTCGCATACGGAGGGCTGGCCTGCATCGGAATCCACCAGGCCATCCGGCGCGAACAACGCCGGCGCAACGAAGAGGCTGCGGGCGCCGAAGACAAAGGGGCCAAATAACGGATTACGGAACCGGATGCCACCCGAAGGAGCTGCAATCCTCGGGAAACCCTGTTCCGCCGAAAACCCGTAATCCCCGCAAGGCACCAAAAGCCCCGTCGATTGCACCAACGAGGCAGGAAAGGAGCGGACAATCGAGCCGTGCCCCGAACAACGAACGAGCCGCCGGACAACGCATG
>ENA-OPWR01002710-OPWR01002710.1-human-gut-metagenome-genome-assembly--contig:-NODE-2710-length-11769-cov-2.503073_pt1 | contig 11769 bp, 13 predicted proteins | sample MGYA00241507_ERZ502006 | MGnify/ENA primary metagenome ERZ502006 (study PRJEB25962, sample SAMEA2043041) | human gut metagenome | biome: human gut; feature: human-associated habitat; material: faeces... | reverse complement strand
GCCGGTCAGCTTGGCAGCCAGACGCGCGTTCTGGCCTTCCTTGCCGATAGCAAGCGACAGCTGATCGTCCGGAACGATGACACGGCAGGACTTGTTATCCGCCTGCATGGTAGCATTGATAACATCAGCCGGAGCGAGTGCCGCAGAAACGAACTGCGCCATATCCTCGTTCCACTTGATGATATCGATCTTCTCGCCGTTCAGCTCGCCGGTGATGTTGGCAACACGCGCACCGCGGGTACCAACGCATGCACCGATCGGATCGACGTTCTCATCGTGAGAAACAACAGCGATCTTGGTGCGGTTGCCTGCCTCACGCGCGATGGACTTAACCTCGACGATACCGGAGTGAATCTCCGGTACCTCCAGCTCAAACAGTCGCTTAACCAGACCCGGGTGGGTGCGGGAAACAACGACCTGCGGGCCGCGGGTGCCGCGGCGAACCTCGATGAGGTAAACCTTCAGGCGCTGACCCTCAGTCAGGACCTCACCGCGCACCTGCTCGGAAGCGGCCAGAACAGCCTCGCTCTTCTCGCCGCCGGAAACAACATCCAGATAAGCGGTGCCGGAGCGCGGATCGATGCGGGCAACCACGCCGTTCAGGATCTCATGCTCCTTGCTCTCGAACTCGGAGATGACCATGCCGCGCTCTGCCTCGCGGATGCCCTGAATGATAACCTGCTTTGCAGTCTGGGCAGCAATGCGGCCGAAGGACTTGGTCGGGATGTCGATATCAATGATATCGCCTACCATCGGGTTGTTCTTGTACTCGGCAGCCTCCTCGAGAGTGATCTCCTCGTACGGCTCGTACAGATCCTCCGCCTTAACAACCGTCTTGCGGACAAACATGTGAATGGTCTTCTTGTCTCGGTCCGGCTCAACGTAAACATTGTCGGTCATGCCGTCGTTATCGCGCTTGTAGGCGGTGATCAGCGCCTGACCTACACGGTCGAGCATATAGTCTACCGGAATGCCTTTTTCCTTTTCCAACTGTTCCAGCGCGTCAAAAAATTCTGCGTTAACCATTTTTTCCTATTCAGCTCCTTCTTATATCTCTACCGCCAGTCGAACTGCGGCAATGTCTTTGGGTTCGTATACGGTCTGCTCGCCGTTCACTTCCAGCGTTACGGCGCCGTTGTCATAGCCGGCGAGTGTGCCCTCGATCTGCTTCATGCCGTTCATCGGCTTGTAAAAACCTACTTCGACGGTCTGACCCATAAACGCCTGGAAATGCTCCGGACGCTTGAGGCGGCGCGACATACCGGCCGAGGAAACGCACAGCGTATAGGACGGCATATCGTCAAATTCCTTTTCATCCAGCATAGGATCAAGCGCGCGCGAAACCTGCTCGCACTGGTCAATGTTGACGCCCTCCGGTCGATCCACGGTGACGGTCAGCATGTACTGTCCGCCCTCTTTTTCAAACTCCACATCCCACAGGGAAACACCAGCCTGTTCACACAAAGGCTTTACCAGTTCCTCTACGCGGGCTACGATCTGCTTTGCCTGCAAAGCCGTCCCTCCTTACTGAAAAATTTTCTCCGAGCAAAGCGTAAGGAGTGGCACTTGGCCACTCCTTACGGTTACTTATCATCTTACATTGATAGTATATCACGCATTGCCGTACATTGCAAGCGTTTTTGCAATAAAAATATCCGTTTTTACCGTGAAAATGCACAAATTTAGGCGTGTGAGCCGCAAATTTTGCGGGTTAGCGGCTGCTGCCGCGTCTCAGCTCGTGCAGGATGCACAGTCCCATGGCCAAGATAGGAAACAGGATGCGCAGACTGAGGAAGCCCATCGGGTCTCCGAAATCGATGTTTGCATCTAACACCATTCCAATAAACCAGCCTAATATGGTGAGTATGGTTGCTTTCAGGTACATAATCTCTATCTCCTTTTATTTATTGTCCTTAAACGTCACGCCACATAGCGTAATCGTAAAAGAAGTCCGTGATTGCGTTCTGCGCATTGATGTACTCGTCATACGCAGTATCTGCATCGTTCAGATAGGTGGTTGCCGCGTAAGTGCTTCCAGACTTGGCATAGCTTTCATACGACTGTCCTGCTGTATTAAATGCCGCAAGCGCAATATTGTACTGCTTTACTGCAGTATCGAGCAGGCCGATACAGTTGTTATAGCCATCGTCCGAATCGAGATACTGCAGTGTGCTCTGCAGATTGCTGTTAATCGTTTTCATATTGTCGAAAGACTCTTTCAGGCTATCTGTGCTGTCCGCTCCCACATTTGCATAGCCCAGCATCAGCACGTTGGATTTTTGCAGCTCCACGCCGGTCTGCTGGCCGGAGAGGATGCGCTTGTAGTGGTTGTACACGGAGACTGCCAGCACACGCTTGGCATCGTCCTGCCCGATGACGTACTGATCCAGCCCAGCCTTGATCTCGGCGGGAGTAAGGATATTGACGCTTGCGAGCGGGTCGGTATCATAGCGTGACTGGGCTGCACCGGGCTGTGCCTGCTGGCGGCGGGAGGCCCCGGCGCGCGGAGGCGGCGGGTTCTCGCCATCTTTGTACAGCATGTTATGGCACATGTCGATGCACTCGTTGCAGATATTGACGCCGGGGCCGATCAGCAGCTGTTCGACCTCATTTTGGGAGCGGCCGCAGAAACTGCAGCGCATCTCGCGTCCTTTTCCGTCCTTGCCGGACGTTTGATTTGCCATGTTCTTCCCCCGAATCAGTGTTTATAGAGGATCTCGTCGATCAGGCCGTAGGCCTTTGCCTGCTCGGGCGTCATATAGTTATCACGCTCGGTGTCCTTCTGGATAGTCTCCAGCGGCTGGCCGGTGTACTGGCTGAGCAGGGTGTTCATCTTGTTGCGGATGTGCACCATGTGGTTGGCGTGGATCTGGATGTCCGTGGTCTGGCCGGAGATGCCCTGGCCGCCGATGAGCGGCTGGTGGATCAGGATCTCGGAGTTAGGCAGGGCGAAACGCTTGCCCTTGGTGCCGCTTGCCAGCAGGAAAGCGCCCATCGAGGCAGCCATGCCCACGCAGATGGTGGAGACATCGCACTTGATATAGTTCATGGTATCGTGGATTGCCATACCGTCCGAGATGGAGCCGCCGGGGCTGTTGATGTAGAAGTAAATGTCCTTCTCCGGGTCCTGGCCTTCCAGATACAGCAGCTGGGCAACGATCACACTGGCAGAGGAGGAGTTGACATCCTCGCTCAGCACGATAATACGGTCATTGAGCAGTCGTGAAAAAATATCGTAGCTGCGCTCACCGCGAGCAGTTTGTTCGACAACATAGGGTACAAGGCTCATGGGGTTTTCCCTCCTTAACAGGTAAAATAGGGGTTACCAAAGAACCGATACGGCGGCAGATGCGCACCGTATCGGCCCTTTTACATCTTTAGTTCAGAAAACGCGGGAGATTACTCGCCCTTGTTTTCCTCTTCCTTCGGCTCCTCGTCCTTCTTGGCGGCAGCCTTCTTGGTGGTCTTGCGGGTGGTCTTCTTGGCGGGCTTCTTCTCCTCGGCAGCACCGGCAACGATGTTAGCCTTGGACTTCACGAAGTCGATAGCCTTGTTGACAGCCAGATCCTTCTTGACGGCAGCAGCGTCGACCAGGCTCTTGACCTTGTCAGCCTCCATCTGGTAAGCATCGGCAATGCGCTTGATCTCGGCCTCGAACTCTTCCTCGGTAGCCTCGATGCTCTCCTTGGCAACGACAGCCTCCATGGCGAGACGCATCTTGACCTGCTTGTCGGCCTGCTCACGGAACTGCTCCTTGAACTGGTCCATGGTCATGCCCATGTACTGCAGGTACTGCTCGAGCTTGAGGCCCTGCTGGGAGATGCGGTACTGGAAGTCCTGAACCAGCTCCTCGATGCGGGAGTCGATCATGGCGTCGGGGATGTCGGCCTTCATGTTGTTGACGACCTGGTCGATCAGATCGTTCTCGACCTTCTGGTCAGCCTGCTTCTCGTGGTTAGCCTGGATACCCTTGCGGATAGAGTCCTTCAACTCGTCCAGAGTGTCGTACTCGCTGACGTCCTTGGCGAAATCGTCATCCAGTTCGGGCAGCTCCTTGTACTGGACCTCGTGCAGCTTGATCTTGAAAGTGGCGTCCTTGCCAGCCAGCTCCTCAGCCTGATACTCCTCGGGGAACTTGACGTTGACGTCAAACTCCTCACCGGCCTTGTGGCCGACGACCTGCTCCTCGAAGCCGGGGATGAAGGAACCGCTGCCCAGCACCAGAGAGTAGTGCTCAGCCTTGCCGCCGTCGAAAGCAACGCCATCGACAAAGCCCTCGAAGTCGATATCCACAGTGTCACCGTTCTCGGCAGCGCCCTCACGGGTCAGCAGACGGCCGTTGCGGTCCTGCATGCGCTTGATCTCAGCGTCAACATCGGCCTCGTCAACAGTCTTGACATCTTTGTTGACAGTTAAACCGGCATACTCGCCCAGCTCAACCTCGGGCTTGACGGCAACCTTGACCTTCAGGGTAGCGCCCTCGTCCTCAGACATGGAAACGACCTCGGCGTCGGGACGGCCGACAACGTCGATGTTGGCTTCCTTAACGGCAGCCTCGTAGTTCTCGGGGAACAGGTCGTTGATGGCGTCGTACTGGAACAGGTCCTTGCCGTACATCTTCTCGATCATAGCCTTGGGAGCCTTGCCCTTGCGGAAGCCGGGGATGGCGTACTTCTTGCCCTCGCGCTTGAAAGCGGCGTTGACGGCGGATTTGAAGGTCTCCGCGTCAATAGAGAACTGCAGTTCGACCATGCTCTTTTCGAGCTTTTCACAGGAAATCAGTTTCATTTATAAATTCCTCCAAAAATAAATGTACATAAAAATACAAGTTATTATAGCATGTTCCCGCCAAGAATACCAGCCCTGTTTTGAAAATTTTAACAAATCAGAGCTCATTTTCCGAAGAAAATGACGGTTTTGCCGGGTTTCAGCCGATTTTATAGGGGCAGAACGCCAGACCATCCGCCGAAATCAGGCGGTAGGCGATACCGTCCACCGTTCCCTGCACAGCGTAACGAATCGATTTTCCGTGCAGGTGACCATAATAACATTCAGTCACGCCGAACTCCTGCAGTACCTCCACCAGTTCCTTCGCGCTGGCACCGGGGTAAACCGGCGGGTAATGCAGAAAGGCGATTTTGCGGGGTGTGTCCCCCGCTGCCTGCAGGCTCATCCGCAGACGGCCGGCCTCCCGCGCCATCAGCTTTTCCCCTTGGGCAGCTGCATCGTCAAAAGGCCAGCCGCGGGTGCCGCAGAGGGCCGTATCGCCTATGATGCAGGCATTGTTATGCAGGATATGCAGCGTATCGAAGCCGGAATCCACCAGAAATTTGTCCATCTTGCGGGTGGTGGTCCACCAGTAGTCGTGGTTGCCCTTCAACAGCCATTTCTGGCCCGGCAGGTTCTGGATAAAGGCAAAGTCGGCTCTGGTATCGTTCAGGTTCATGGCCCAGCTGGTATCCCCCGCCAGCACCACGGTATCCCCGGGGCTGATGAGTTTGCGCCAGTTGGCTTCGAGTCTGGGCAGATACCCCTCCCAGCCGGGAAAGATATCCATGGGTTTATCTGCTCCTAAGGAGAGGTGCAGGTCTCCGATCACAAACAGGGCCATACACGCCCCCCTTTCATAAAATTGCGGTAGCTCAGCGCAGGGCTGCGGCGCGGATCTCTGCAGGCTCGATGACGGTGTTGAAGCGTACCGGCAGTTTATCCAGTTCACGCAGGCTGGCCGGGGCCGCGGCGCCGGTCTTGGCGGTCAGCGCGGCCATAGTGGCAAAGTCACTTTCCGGGGCGGTCTCGCCCAGAGCGGCCAGTACATCACGCGGGAACTTGAACGGGCTGGCGGTGGAGAGCACCACCATCGGCGCGTCGCTGCGGTTGGCTTCGGCCACATGGAACGCCACGGCAGTGTGGGTGTCGCAGAGGTAGCCGTCGCGCTCAAAGCGTACGCGGATCTCGGTGGCACCGGCAGCGTCATCGGCGTAACCGGCGGCGAAGCTGGCCTGAATTTTCGCCAGCGTCTCGGCATCCACGGTGTACTTGCCGGTGGCGGCCAGTTCCTGCATCCAGCCCTCGACCTTTTCGGCACTGCCGCTGGTGTGCAGCAGCAGGCGCTCGAGGTTGGAGGAGATCAGGATATCCATGGACGGCGAGGTAGTCTTGTAGAAGGTGCGGCGGGCATCATAGGTGCCGGTCTTGATAAAGTCCGTCAGGACGTTATTCTTGTTGGAGGCACAGATCAGCTTACCCACGGGCAGACCCATCTGTTTGGCGTAGTAACCGGCCAGAATGTCGCCAAAGTTGCCAGTGGGCACGCAGAAATCAACAGGCTTGCCCCATGCGACAGCGCCCTGCTCCGCCAGGCGGAAGTAGGCGTAGAAGTAGTAGACGATCTGCGGCACCAGGCGGCCCCAGTTGATGGAGTTGGCGCTGGACAGGCGGATGTGGCGGGCTTCCAGCTCGGCGGCAACGGACTCATCGGCAAAGACGCGCTTTACGCCGGTCTGAGCGTCGTCGAAGTTACCCTCGACGGCGTAGACCTGGACGTTATCGCCCTTCTGGGTAGCCATCTGCAAATGCTGAATCTCGCTGGTACCGGCGTTGGGATAAAAGACCTCGATCTCAATGCCATCCAGATCCGCATAACCGGCCAAGGCAGCCTTGCCGGTATCGCCGGAAGTTGCCACCAAAATGCGGGTGGTCTCGGTGCGGCCCAGGTTCTTTTTGGCTTCGACCAGCAGTTTGGGCATCAGCTGCAGAGCGTAATCCTTGAACGCGCAGGTTGGGCCATGCCACAGTTCCAGCGCGTAGACGCCGTCGCTGACCTTGACGGTCTCGTCTGCCTTGCCGCCGAACGCCTCACCGTAGGTGGCGGCAGTGGCACTGTGCAGGAAGTCGGCGCTGTAATCAGTCAGGAAGCCTTTGAGTACCTGTTCGGCCAGGGCTGGGTACGGCAGGGACTTCCAGTTTTCCAAATCTGCTTTGGGGAAGGATTCCGGCACAAACAGGCCGCTTTTGGGTGCCAAACCGCGCACGATCGCCTCGGACGAAGAAACACGGAGTGCGGAATCTCTGGTACTCTGAAACTGCATATCGAAAACCCTCCTATTTTTTAGACCTCTATAAAACCTCTATATTCCAGCTTTGGGGCATTGCCGCCTTAGCATTGGAACGCATCCGGGATACAATGGATCTGCCAGGCATCGCCTGCGGGGGTAACTTCCACCACGTCAAAGCGGATGCTGGCGTCTGCATAAGGGCTGTGCTGCAGGTAGTATTGGGCCGCCAAAATCAGGCGGCGCTGTTTGCGGGCATCCACGGCCGCGGCTGGGGCATCCAGCATGCGGCCCGCCCGAGTCTTGACCTCGGCAAAGACGAGCTGGCCGTCTTTATACAAAACAAGGTCCAGTTCCCCCATGCGGGTGCGGTAGTTGTGGTTTAACAGCAGGTAACCGCGGCGCATATAGTACTTGGCGGCCAGGGCCTCGCCTTTACGGCCGATGTCCTCAGTCATGCCAGTAACCCTGCTTTTTCAAAAAGCTGCGGCGGTAAAAGGGCTGGATGCCGTACCGGGCGATCAGCTCATAATGCAGCTTGGTGGGATAGCCTTTGTGTTTGGCCAGCTGGTACTGGGGGTACTGCTTGTCCAGTTCCAGCATGTAGCGGTCACGGCTGACCTTGGCCAAGATGGATGCTGCCGCGATGGACGCACTGTTGGCATCGCCCTTGACGACGGATTCTGCCGTCTGGGCAAGGCCGGGCGGGCAGCGATTGCCATCGATGAGCACATGATCCGGCCGGAGGTCCAGCCCTGCTACTGCCTGCGCCATGCCGTCCATAGTAGCCCAGAGGATATTGCGCTCGTCGATTTCCTGTGGCGTGATGAAGACGATCTTATAGGCAAGGGCGCAGCGGGTGATCTCGTCAAACAAAGCCTCGCGGCGCTTCTCGGTCAGCTTTTTGGAGTCGTTGACCCCCTCGATGGGGTTATCCGGGTTCAGGATGACGGCGGCACAGCAGACCGGCCCGCACAAGGGGCCGCGGCCCGCTTCGTCTACGCCGCAGATAACACCATGGGCGGCGCGCTTTTCGGCGTCAAAGGCGTAAAGGGAATCACTGGATGGCTTAGTCTTCGTCGTCCGTGAAGTCCGGGTCGTCTTCGGGGAAGTCGTCTTCGGCATAGTCGTCCACCTCCTCTGCGGTATCGCGGTGGGGCGGGCGCTCCAGCGAGAGACGGCCCCACTTGCTGGCGCGGAACTCCCCCACCAGCATCTTGGCGGCGCGCTCGGTATCCACCTCGCCGCCGGAGATCAGCATGCCGCGCTTAGCGCCGATGGCCTGCAAAAGATCGTAGGGCGGCAGTTCCAGTGCGCTCTCGTCCAGCTTGTAGCGGGCCAACAGCTGCTCCGGGTAGATGCCCCGCACACTGGAAAGCAAGCCGCAGGCCAGCTCCTCGATGTCAAGGATGTCGTCGCGGATGGAGCCGATGAAGGCGAGGTTGGAGGCTGTTTCCAGCGAGTCAAACTTCTTCCACAGCACACCGGGCATGTCCATCAGGTCGAAGTTATCGACGGAGATCCACTGCTTGCCGCGGGTGACACCGGGCTTGTTGGCAGCTTTGGCGCGGGTGGTGCCTGCGAAGGAGTTGATGAAAGTAGACTTGCCCACGTTGGGGATGCCCACCACCATCACGCGGATGGCGGCGCCCACCATGCCGCGGTTGCGGCGGCGGGCCATCAGGGCAGAAAGCTCTTTCTCGATGGGGCCTTTGGCGGCGGTGGCGCGGCCCCGCTGCTTGGAATCCATGGCCAGGCAGCCAGCCCCGGCACTTTTAAAATAGGCCAGCCACTGCTTGGTGATCTCGGGGTCAGCCAGGTCGGCCTTATTGAGGATATACAGGTGGGGCTTGCCCGCCGTGATCCGCTCGATCTCTGGGTTCAGGCTGGAAAGCGGGATACGCGCGTCGAGGATCTGCAAAACGCAGTCCACATTGCGGATCTCTTTTTCCATCAGGCGCAGGGTCTTGGTCATGTGACCGGGGAACCACTGGATCTGACGGCTGTTGATGATGTCACTCTGGCTCATTGCACAGCTCCTATTTTACTGAAAGGCAGGATGCGCCACAGGGCCGTGCCCAGGATGTCCCGCGTGTCGACGCAGCCAATATCGGTGCTGCGGCTGTCTTTGGACCCGTTGCGGTTATCGCCCATCAGGAACAGGCAGTTGTCCGGCACGGTCAGGGGGAAGTCCATCCCCTCATACGTATACGTAGGCTCGGCGGTGTAGGGCTCGTCCAGGGCTTCTCCATTGCGGTAGACGATGCCGGCGGTGAAGTCGATGTCGATGGTATCCCCTGCTTTGCCAATGACCCGCTTGACCAGCGGCTTGCCATACGGGATGTAGCTGTCCACGATGACGACATCGCCATAATCCGGGGTCTTCAGCGGCGTCATCAGCAGGCGCTCGCCATTTAACAGCGTGGGCTGCATCGAGTGACCATCCACCTGCACGACCCGCAGGCTGAAGGTGAATACCAGCGCAATGACCGCCACGGCCACGGCGAGGGCATCGTACCATTCTAAAATGTCTTTGTTGCGTTTATAGCGGTCTTTAAAGGGCATTGCCATGGGCTGCCACCCTCCTTAGATGCAAAAATACGAAAAAAGGGAGAACGCCAACCGTCCTCCCCTTTTTTTGCAGTATGCTCAGATGCGTGCCTTGACCTTGGCGGCCTTGCCGGTGCGCTCGCGCAGGTAGAAGAGCTTCGCACGACGGACCTTGCCGCGGCGAACGACCTCGACCTTCTCAACGAACGGGCTGTTGACCGGGAACACACGCTCAACGCCGACACCGTAAGAAGTACGGCGAACGGTGAAAGTCTCAGCGATGCCGCCATGCTTCTTAGCAATAACGGTACCCTCGAAAGCCTGGATACGCTCCTTGTCGCCTTCCTTGATACGGACGGAGACGCGAACGGTGTCGCCGACTTCGAACTGGGGCTTGTTCTCTTTGATCATACCCTCGGTAAAATGCTTGATTGCGTCCATGTTATGAATTCCTCCATGTTTTTGCGACGTTCATACACGAATGTTTCGTCAGAGGACCGCCTGTATAATGATTTGTCATTATCCCGCCGATGGCTCGGCGGCACTAACGCTTTAGTATTATAGCATCTTGGCAGTGGTTTGGCAAGTGGGTTTCCACAAATTGCCGGGTAAAAATCCGGCAAAAATGCGGAATCAGCGCCGGTTTTTTCTGTGCAATATCACTTACTCAAAATCCACGCCTGATTTGTTATAAAGATGCGTTCGCAGGACACGGCACTGCCAGATGGGTGCGCCGCCGTGCTGCTGTAAAAAGTCCATCAGCAGCGAGGGATTCAGGTTCAGTGCTTCTCCGCTGCCGCAGGGCAGCTTGACCGAGAACTCGATGTTGTCCCCGGCTTCCTCGCAGTCGATATGGCTCAGATACTGCTTGAGGTCCAGCGTTTTCTGGCCGCGCTTGGTCTTTTTGGTGACCTCTGCCTGCTCAGCATTGTTGTAGGCCTCGATGGCAGCCAGGCCGCTTTTTGGCATTGTGACGGCGTAGACAGCCGTTTCGATCTCGGCGACCTTCTCCACAGCCGGGGCCACTTTGGTAATGACGATGCCGCGGGGCATCAACGGCTGCAAAGCGTTTTTCCAAACCTCACCGTCGATCATCTCCTGCTCGGTCTTGACCTCGCAGCTTTCGCACAGACTCTCCTGTCCTAAAGATAGCGGACAGGAAAAGGACAGGTAGATGTGCGGGTTATAACCTTGGGTGTAATACACCGGCAGATCGCTCATTTTTAAGATACGGTGGAACACCCGCTGCAGATCCAGCAGCGAGATGTAGGCGGCCTCCCCGCATTTCTCAAAGAAGATTCTTACTGTAGTCAAAGCAGGGACCTCCGATCAGTTTATTGGCACCGCAGGCACTGCACTGGCGGTTGCAGGGCTGGGTCGTCTGGGCAGCCAGCGCCTTGTTGTACTCCCGCACCAGGTGGGCCTTGGTGACGCCTACGTCCAGGTGGTCCCAGGGCGTGACCTCGTCCAGGCCGATGGTGCGGTAGTTGTAGAAGTCCGGGTCGATGCCGCAGGCAGCAAAGGCGTTCATCCAGCGGTCGTAGTCGAAATATTCCTCCCAGGTATCGAAGAAGGCGCCATTCTCAAAGGCGGTCTCGATGACCTTACCAAGGCGGCGGTCGCCCTTGGCGAAGACGCCCTCCAGCACACTGGTGGTAGAATCGTGGTAGTTGACCTTGATCTTGCGGGAATGTACACAGCTAAGCAGATATTTCTGCTTTTCCCGCAGTTCCTCGCGTCGGTCCTGGGCGCAGAACTGGAACGGGGTGTCCGGCTTGGGCACGAAGCAGGCCACACTGATGGTGACCTGGACGCCCTTGCCTTTCGGACGGTCGGGGATGGTATAGAACAGGTCGACCACCTGCTGGGCGGTGTCAGCGATGCCTTTGATGTCCTCCATCGTCTCGGTGGGCAGGCCCATCATGAAGTAGAGCTTGACTGAGGTGTAGCCCTCGGAGAAAGCGATGCGGCAGCCGCGCTCGATCTGCTCCCAGGTGACGTTTTTGTTGATGACATCCCGCAGGCGCTGGGTGCCGGCTTCGGCCGCAAAGGTCAGGCCGCTCTTGCGCACCTTGGTGGTTTTCTCCACCAGTGATTGGGAGAAGTTGTCCACGCGCAGCGAGGGCAGCGACAGGCTGACGTGGTCGGCCTCAGCCCAGCTGTT
>ENA-OPWR01002704-OPWR01002704.1-human-gut-metagenome-genome-assembly--contig:-NODE-2704-length-11785-cov-2.064450_pt1 | contig 11785 bp, 10 predicted proteins | sample MGYA00241507_ERZ502006 | MGnify/ENA primary metagenome ERZ502006 (study PRJEB25962, sample SAMEA2043041) | human gut metagenome | biome: human gut; feature: human-associated habitat; material: faeces... | reverse complement strand
ATCAGTTCATTATAAAAAGCTTAGATTTTTGTCTTGACAACTGAACCACTATACCCAAGCTTTTTTCTGGATTTGCTTATAAAATTGACAATCAATAGTTTCATACCACAAAACCATCCAACTGTTCTTAATAAAAAAATTCTTTTTGAATACCCCCCCCATCGGAGCATTTTTCATCAGATGTTCAAAAATTTGCTTATCGCATGTTAATATATATGGAAAATTAAATCCGTAACAAGTTTCCCCATGCTTTGAATTCGAAAATGGTATTGAAATAACAAAATTATTGTTGTTTACCAAATCTGCCTGTTGTTTATCCCATTCACACAAAGCCGGATATAAATATATCACTGTAGTTGAGGTAATGGTCCTTACTATATTTATATATTTATAATTTTCCTCTGCAGCTTTCCTAACTACGGGTTGACGGCTAATTTGATCAGCAATATCAAACTGCCCAGAAACACAATAGGCCATTTTAGCATTTAATTTTTGGGCTACTAAGGTTGCCATATAACCACCAGATGAATTTCCAACTGTGGTAACCCGCATATTTTCAGTTTCGGTTCTCAAAAATTCAATAACTTTTTCTACCGAATCAATTTTTTGATTTATTCCATTGATGTACCATTGCTTCCACATATCTCTTACAAAAATCATTTTTCCATATTTTGTAAGAATACTTTTAGATTTTGCAATATTTTCCCATTCAAACTTATTTTTCTCAATAGTATCTTCTAACTGATCCTGTGTATTGGGATAATATATGTTATTGCTCGAAAAAAAAATAATACACTCATCTTTTTCTCCAAGCGAGTTATATAAAATTTTATAATTATCTTGTTCTAGAGCCTTTTTTAATCGATTTGAATCCCTTATATCTCCAAACACTTACTTTTTCACCTTCCTAGTCCTCGGTAAAATGAAATCGCCTTAAACCTATATAATCTTTTAATTTTTAGGAAGTGTTAATAATTTTCCAAGCATTGTATCTGCATCTTCCTTTCCTCCTGGAGGAACAAATTTAAAATCAGAATCCAATCCTGCTGCCGGTGTAAATGTTAATTCGCCAAAGTAAATTTTTTCGCCAATAATATAAAGATCCACCCGCACAAACGGAAAGTTCTTGGATAGTTTCTCCGCCAAATCGAATGCCTGATCTATCATTTTAGGTTTTTCAATTACAAGATCCGGGTATAAAAACCTCTCTTTCGTATATGGCAATTTATTCCACTCTCGATCGAGGAAGAAAAATTTAGGATGCTGACCATCTTTTCGATCAACACAAACCATAACTGAACTAGCTTTTCCATTCATGCAATAGAACTTATAGTCCACAGGAAGTTCTCCTGACTCAGTTCCTAAATACTTTTCTACAATAATACATGGTTTCACATCTTTATACTGCATTTCTGCAAAACGCTTATAATAATCTTGTTTAAACCATTTCCTTGCGGTTTCAATAACCTGTTCTTCATCTAATTCATTTTTATCTTTGCACACTAAATTGCATCTACAACCAACATTGAGTTTCATTGCAAATTGATTAGGTAGATCTTTTAAGCAAATTTCTTCTGGACTTTCATAGAAACGAATCAAATCATTCAGATATTCTCCAAAGCCATTATCTAAAAGCCATTGCCGAACCAAAAACTTATCCGCACATTTTTTTACAGTATCATTTTTCCAATAAGTATGATATTTTAACCACAGCACTTTATCATTAATAGTTACCGGATTATTCTCATCCCATTTTTTCCCAAATGTAACGTGATATAAAATCCGCGTATTAAGTTTCGGTGATATACAGGTTGCATACTTTGCTGTCGTATACAATCCCCACCATCCTAAATCTTTTACCTTCCGAATAATATTCATATTAAACCATCCTTATTTTTAATTTTAGAATTTATCTGCTAATAGCTCTTTTTATTGTGTCAACAAAGTCTGGAAAGCGTTTAAACGATTCAAAATAAATTTTTACAAATCCTCTCGTTTTTTTCCAAAAAAGCGGAGCAATTAGTGAAACCACAATTTGAGAAATCAATGTAGTAACTGCTGCTCCAACAATTCCCCACCATTGGATAAAGAAAAAGTTTAAAACAAGATTTACACCAGCACCAACAAACACCATATATTTTGTATACTTGTTATACCCTTCTGCTACAATCCATATTCCTCTTGCTGTACCTATTATTGCAAATCCAGTTGACCATATTAGAATGCTTAATGGATAAACCGCATCTAAATATTTTTTTCCGTATAAAATTAAAACTGCTATTTTTCCTAGAAGCATCATCGCAATAGATACTACCACAAATAAAATTGTAACCGCTAACAGTAGCTCTTCAAAAAGACGTATATAACCATCATAATCTTTCTGCCTTTTTTTCATTATGATGGGACCTGCCGAATTGATCAAAGCTGTCGGAACAAATTCCCATAATGCGGCCACCGTAGTAGCAGCAGTGTAGATACCCACTGAAGTATGATCCATCATTTTACCAATCATTATTTTATCTATCTGCATATAAAACGTAACTGCAATACCAGAAATAATGAAATGATAACTATTTAGTAATAAGCATTTTCCATCTAAACAGTTGAACTTTAATTTTATGTTTTTATTTCTTTCTCTTTGAAAAAAGAAAAGAACGACTGCACCACAAACAAAATATTGAATCGAATACGAAAAAGCGAAATAATATACTGATGCCTTTGCTGCCAAAAGAGAAACTCGCCATACTGCAACCACAGTTAACGCTATCATAGTTGCAATCGAAACAAATTTCATCTTCAATTCCATCTGGAACCAATATGTAAGTACTTCATATGTCTGCATAATAATTGCAATCGACTGAAGCAATGTCACAATATAAAGTTCAATATTTCCCGGCTCAATAACTCGAATAATCCCCATCACCATGAATACAGAAGCGATAGAAGTCAAAAGTCTAAGCACTAATGCTGAGCCAAGATATGTTCCTTGTTTTTCAGGTGCTTTCAGCATTTCATTAATAATAACACTATCCATCCCAAGACGGCTTATTATTGTAAAGAATGAAATTATTGAAGCTCCATAATTAATCAATCCATAATTGGATGGTCCTAAATATCTAGCAGATAACGCACCAACTACAAGGGACAATAACATACTATAGATTTGTTGTGCCATCATCCATCCTGAATTACTAAAAAAAGCGCGAGACTTATTTGATGCCATTTTATCTCCTTTCTTAGTCTAGCAAAGTCATTTTCTCTTTTGTTCAGTAACTGCATAATACGTCAAGACAAAAATAGGGTTAAATAATATTGTATAAAAATTGATATTCGTTATGCCAGTAAAAAAATATAAACCTATAACAAACGTAAGTGCATATGAAACAAAGCCTTTATTTTTCAATATATGTTTTACTATATTTATATACATATATATATGTTCGATCAGGCATATAGTGCCTCCCATTATAAGGATGTTCAATATATAGTTGTGCGCATGTGTCCCACCTGGAATCCCCGATGCTCGAACAAATTCATTTGAATCAATAATACCATAACCGATTATGGGAGACTTCTCTATGTATTTAATAGCAGCATTCCAGATAGGAACTCTACCACTTACAGAACTGTCTCGTCCCATAGCGGTCATAAAATTAGAAATATCTCCAGTAAAGAATGAACTATTCTGGAAAAAGACCATCACAAACCATATAATCAACGTAGCCACAATAATTCTTCTCACGCTCAAAAAATCCAATATACGTCTTACTGGTTTTAAATTACTATAATTAATTAGTAAAATAGCCATTACAGCATATATTGAGCAAGCGACAAATGCCATCACCGAGTCTACCAAGTACAATCCTACACATGCAACCACCAAAAAAGCATTATTCCAAAACGTCAATTTTTTATTTTTTTCGTAAGCTTGGATTGTCACACTAGCCAACGCAGCCATAACATACCCAAAATGCGAATTCTTATAGCCCAATATCCAATTTGCCTTATATAAAGCGGTCTCATACATTCCCTGCGGAAATACTAGTATAGTTACAAAATTCAATAATATTAGCGCAACCAAAATTAAATTCAAGACTTTCAGAAAGTCACTATATTTTTTCCGTAACCAATAATCAAATATCAAGCACATTGCAAATCCACCAATATAATTCAGCAGTGCATTATTTAGAACATGATGTAATCCTGCCGATATAAATATCGTTATGTATATCAAAACAATCGTATTAATGCACCAATTGGTTTTTCTTTTACAAAAGCTATATAAAAAGATGCTAAAATATATACAAGCTTCAATTGCTATGAGCATTGCTAAATTGCGACTTGATATTTTCAAAATATACTGTATTCCATCACCAATCATCAGTGGAATTAGTGATATAAATATTAAAATAGAACTTATTTTTATTTTCATTTAGCCAACATCCTGACAAACTTATTTTTTGCTTTTTTTAATTTTTTTACTGCCGTCACTTCAAGTTTATTTTGAAAGAAAAAGACATAAAAATCACGCATCTTTTCATATAGTTCGCAATATCTTTCTCCCCAAAAAACCCTATTTCTTCTATATGCCTGTTCTTTCTCTACTGAAAATATATTCACCAAGAATTTTTCCAACTCGCATTGTTTGTTTTCCCATATATTGCTATATTCTTCATTAAGTGCTGGCTCTGATAATATGGATATATATTTTTCATTGTCCAAATCAACAGCTTTAACCTTTTCGATCATTTCATCAATAGATTCACAATCTGAAAGATTAATAAACGCATTTGGATTAAAGATTTCTTCTATGTGCGGATTTCCCCAATATATAGGAACTGTCTTAGCTGCAAATCCTTCTATAAGTTTTTCTGTATAATAACCAGGGTGTGATGAATTTTCAAAACAAAATGAAAATCTATATTTTCTCATGAATTCAAGTTTATCAGGAACCCCATTAGGCTGACCAATATTATTTCTATATTTTCCACCAGATGAAACAAATTGATACTGTAAAAGTTTCTCAAAGAATTCGTCCCTTATCGGATCAGCATCTTTGTTTGAGACAACCATTCCACAAAATTCTCTATTGATATACTTTTCAGCATTGCCCTGCACATCCATATGTTTCGTTTTCATCATCCGCCACGCATTACCATAGCGTTCATCTATATAACATATAGGAAATTGCAAATATCTATCGCCATAAGTCAATTCTTCAAATCCAATCCCATAATCAGCGAAATTGAAATCTGGGCAAAGATTTTCTTGTGTATAGAAAATTTTTACGGCATTCTTATATTTCATATGGTCTAGTCTTTTTGAGAAATTTGAGTAAAAAACATAATCCGGATTCTCTGAAAACTCGACCTTAAAAAATTTTTTTAGGGTATTTACTATAAAGTTATCTTCTTGATTCCAATGCTCCCAAAAATCCACAAATTTAATTTTAACAATCTTCAACTCAACCCCCTCCTTTTATACCTTATTCCGAAACATAAGTAATTCCAAACTGACCGAGAAACTTTTTTATCGCTTCCGTTGGAAGCTTAATCTCTGTTCCCCATGTATCATTAATTAAGTTATGCAAGTCTGAAAGATTCTTTTGCTCAATAACCGGAATATTATAATCCTTGTTTAATTCTATTGCCCTATTATCAATTCCAAGAATAATCGTTCTTTTTTCATGTTGTAAAGCTCTCATTCCACCATGAAGCCGTGTTCCAACATAATCAATATTTTTAGTATTCTCTAAAAAAGAATCATATCCTTGCAAAGACGGTGAAACAATTTTTATTGATTCAATATTATCCAAAGTTTTCAGATATTCGTAGTCTCTGCTACCTTGCACCCAAAAATAAATGTCTTCATATTCTTTCCGTAAAACATCAATAAGATACTGGTCTCTTTTTCTATCTGGTTTATAATCAGTTAGTGTGAAAATAACATCTTTACCTTTTCTACTTGGAACTTTGCTACACTTTTTACTTGTCAGCCCCCACATTGTTGGACACCCAGTATTGATTACATTGTTTATCCCAACAGATCTTAGCTGTTCCTCTGTAAAGCTATCTCTGACTGAATGCATAAATTCGGATGACAATATTCTTTTATATATGTGAGCTGTATAGGCACCTATATGTTGTCCATACTTCTGTGCCCCCACGCCAACCAGAACACAAGGTTTTAAACTTTGAGCAGTGTATAAATTGATTGGCCATTGTCTAAAATGAAGATATGAGCCTAAATTTCCAACCAACAAATTGCTTCCGCAGATTATCTTTAAGTCAGCTTTTTCACAGTGTTTCATGTGACGATTATAAATCGGCATATGTGTCGAAATTTCAATTATAAATGCCCCATCCATAATCTGTTTAAAAGCAGCTTTCACTCCATCTACAATTATTTGATCGCCCAAGTTATCTGTTGATAAGCCCGGCTCAAAAAGCATTATCTTCTTCATTTTTTATACTTCTTCCTTTTCTGTATAATTGCTATATGTACATCCTCAATAATTAATTTAAAGCAAGTTTTTAGCAATAGTCGCGTATTCCCATAGATTCTGTGGTAATAAATATAATGATTTTCTTCATCATTTCCTTGTGACTTACTTGCTTCGATTTCTGTATCATAAAGGAATATGTCGTTTCCCTGTACGTCATATATAATATTCTGTTCTTGCGGTCTCATTTGAAGCGCAAAAGTTTTAATGACTTTATACGGTAAAACTCTAGATGACAGTAAATATTTTCTATTCTTTACCTGTCTAATTTTTTTTCCATATATATCAACTGTCAATTCACCATCATGTAATCTAAAAAACTTTTCCAGCCCTTGTCTCTCATAAAAAATGTCGTACTTGATTGCATCATTTGAATTAAAATCTGGCAATCTAAGCGTTTCTATATTTCCAAACATCATTGGTACTTGAAAATTAGAAACACTTACAACACTATGTTCTCCGGCTTCACTAAAACAAGTCGTATAGCTGTTATAGGGATACACAAAATATTTATTCTGTGTCACGCAGTACTTGTTATGGTATTTAAGCCACGACTTTGTCCAATTTGTCATAAAATCCGGAAAATCATCCGCTTTATCAAATTCTTTATTCTCCTCATACCATCTTTTAAAATCTTTCCATTGACTCTTAAGCCATACCTGACCCCATGATTGCGCCATTTGCAAGAAATATACATCGTACATACTAGGACAAGGTGTAAATGGTAGTCCCGCATTATGATTCCATAAATGTGTATACAGGGAAATTCCTGCAATATTATTATTCTCTATATACTTATTCACCGTCATTAAAACATACATATAAAAAGAGGGCGCAACAACTAGATCATCTTCCAATACCACTAAAGCATCATAAAAATCTAAAAAGTCCCCACATTTTAATATATGCTTCCTTAAGCCCAATCGTTCAGGATATGTATATATTTTTTTTCTTCCGTGTAGCCATTTAAAACTGTTTGCAGCATTTTCAACATCTTTAGTTCCTGAATTATCAATACTAATCAACAAATCAACATCATCTGTCGGAAAAGTTGCTGCATTTATCGAATTTAACAGCCTAAGTAAATTATTAGCTCTGTTATATCCTATTGTTAAAATTCCAATCTTGTAATCACTCATCTTTTTTCCTTTTCAAACTGTTCAAGCATTTGTTCTACATTTTCAAATAATTCCGCATTCTTTTTAATGATTGATACATCATATTCCCACCATTTAATTTTTTTAAATCTTTCAATTATCTCTGGTGAGAAACGCCATTTAATCAGCTTTGCAGGAACCCCGCCCACTATTGAATATGGTTCAACATCTTTTACAATAAGTGCATCCGCTGCTACCACAGCACCATCTCCAATATGAACTCCAGCCATAATTTTGGCACCGTTACCAATCCAAACATCATTTCCTATAAATACTTGATAGTGTTTCTCATTATCAATATAATCATGTTCTTCATATTTTGTTATGTCTACATAGCTTTCTCCAATTTGATTCTTTTTTGCATAGAAAAATGGGTGCATCGCTGCAAACTCAATCGGATGTTTTCCCGTTATTGTCCTCACATATGGTCCTATACAACAGTATTTTCCTATTTGACAGTGCTCAATATGACTTTCATATGCCACATATGAAGCAAATCCTATCTGACAATCTTTTACAACTGCATTTTTTCCAATAAAATTGGAACCTTCAAACACATCTTTAGAATCCACTATCGCACTCTTCGCACTTCGAAGCTTTTCTTTATTTTTTAATTTTACAAAAGTTGCTTTTATAATATTCAGTATATTCATTTACCTTCTCCACAGTTCTATCTTAATTTACTCTGGATTTTCGTTTGTAGAATTTCCATTTTAGCCTCATTTTCGTAGTATTTTCTTACTCTCACCAAGGATGCTTCAGCCATCTTCTTTCTTGTTTCTTCGTCAATATATATTCTATATACCGAATCTTTCAAATCATTTACAATTTCTTCACTAGAAGAAGCATCAACTTTAAAAGCGTTAGTGGTATCTGTTAAAACTCCCGGACCTCCTGCATTTATGCATATAATTGGAAGACCATGTGCCATCGCTTCTAAAACCACTAAGCATCCCGAATCGTGGAAGGATGTATTTAAACACACATGCATTTCACCGTAAGCTTTCTGTAATTCTTCTCTTTTAACATTTCCATGAAATACAATTTGCCCCCCTCCGATCAGATTTGCCAATTTTTGTAGCTTATCCAATTCAGGACCTGATCCATAATAATGTAATTCAATATTTTTTCCCTCACCTATCAATTCTCCCACGGCTTTAATTGCAAAATCAAATCCCTTCCAATACAAAGAACGACCTGCCATTAAGACTTTTAATGGTTCATGATTTTTTCTATCTGAAACTTTCAAGCTTATTTCATCTGCTGAAATACTTATTGCCTGGTTAACTACAACTTTTTCACTATACTTACAAGGAATCAATTTTTTTGTTTCTTCAGTTGTTACAAAAATCACTGTGGCTTTTTTGCAACAGCTATTAAACCAGTTTGAATGTGTGGCCATTTTAGCAACGAGATTTCGCACACATTCCTTTAATCTATCCTTTTTTTCAAATCCTTTTTCAACAGACTGTGGTGTCTTTTCACCCCCTCCAACAGGCCCTATAATCAATGGTGCATTTAATTTATACAGTTCAATTTTTTGCACAAAGCTTGCCCAAGATACATGATGACAATAATAAAATTCGATTTTTTTCTCTAGTTCTTTTCCTAAAATCACACACTGCTTTTGAAAATATCTATAGCGTACTAGCATACCAATACGGCCTTTAATTTTCCACAATGTATTTGGAATCGATACATAAACAAATGACAAATCATCTTTTAATCTTGTATCATCATGTTCTTCAAACCATTTCTCTATCTCTTGTTCCGTTTTATCTATCGTCAACACATATGTTCTGTATCCATAATTTGCTGTTGCTACGGCACTACTCCACCCCAAATACTGTTCTGATCCAGCATATGGAGAACAGTTAAATGCTGATATTAGAACATTTTTCTTATATTCTTTCTGCTGCATTATATATCTCCATTAATTTATTATAGTTTTCTTCCTTGGTATATCTTTTCTGATATATTCCATAAGTCTTTTCACACAATCCGTAGCACATATTCGCCGACTGAATCAGTTCATCCACTGATTCGGCATTAAATTTATATCCTGTAATACCATTTTCAACAACAGCTCCAGCATTTCCCAAGGCCGAGCAAAGCACAGGTGTTCCCACACTAAATGCTTCAACAATACTCATTGGAAATCCCTCATACCATCGTGTTGGTAATATCAATGCACGACTTATTGCTATCAGCTTTCGTGCTTCAATATTAGAAACAAAGCCCTTCATTTCAATATTTACTTTATGATTAGTAAGAAATTTTTTGCACCATTCCTCCATAGGACCAGTTCCACATACAATCAATTTAGGTGCTCTTTCTCCCAATTTTTCCCACGCATTAAAAAGAGTATCAATACCTTTCAACTTATCCAGCCGACCGACAAACACAAATTGATTTTTTCGTTGATCCTCTGGAATATATTTTCCTATACTTTCAACAAAATTAGGTTTAACAAATACTTTATCGGATTTAACTTGCTTCAATTCTAATAGTTTATTCCTATTAAAATCAGTTAAACAAATATAACTTATTTTTCCGTATATTCCAGTCATTCGATGAAACCAAGTGCTCAACACGCAAGCCAACGTTTGAGCCTTGCTTCCTCTGTAGCAACTATGTTTCACAGCACATTTTAACCCATGCTCAACACAGTCCTCACAAATATGTCCGTCTCTATAAAAGGTTGCACCGGGACACAATAAACGAAAATTGTGAATAGTTTGTACTACAGGTACCTTCATAGCTTTTGCTGCATAATAAACCGCAGGACTAACCAGATTTAATGTGTTGTGAACATGAACAACTTCTATGTTCTCCTTCTTTATCAACTGTTTGATTTCTTTGTAACTTTTCGGATTAAACACTGTTGTTACTGGAAGAAAAAGTTTTCTCAATTTTGACATTCTTTTTAATTCTGCATTATTCCTAGTATATAAAATCACCTTATGTCCATGCTCTTCCAGCATTCTCTTTTCATTTTCCACAACAGTATCTTCGCCACCAGGGATCTGATAATAGTTATGTACAATCAATATATTTTGTTTTTTTGATTTTGTACCCATCATTTTCCCCTTATCATGGCATTCCAAATAAATTTTGTATTTGTATGCCAGTATCTTCTAAATAGCCGCTTTGGATCTTGCAGAAGTCTATATACCCACTCCAAATTGCTTTTCTGCATCCACTCTGGTGCCCGATCAATATTTCCTGCATGGTAGTCAAATCCGGCTCCAACACCCACCATTAATCCATTGATTTTTCCCTGATGGGCGGCCATCCACTTTTCTTGTTTTGGCGCACCAAGTCCAACCCACACAAAATCCGGATTGGTTTCATTGATTCTCTCGACAATTGCTTTATCCTCTTCTTCTGTCATTGATCGAAAAGGCGGACTATACATTCCTGCAATTTGAATTCCAGGATATGTCTCCATCAGCACTGAGTAAAGTTTTTCGAGTGTTTCATCGGTTGATCCATAAAAATAATGCCGGTAACCTTTTGATGCAGAAATTTTGAAAATTTCACCCATCAAACTGGGTCCGGTAGTACGTTTCATATTTTTAAATCCACGCTTTTGACCAACTGAAGAAAGTGGTCCACCATCCGGGATAGCCATAATTCCACCATTCTGAACCTTCCGATATGCCTCTTCTTCATATGCAGTAACAGTGGTATGTACATTGGACACGCAAATATAATCACCAGCCAAAGCCTTAATATTATTATTCAGATATGCCAACAGCCACTCCATATCAATAGCTGCAATATCCACTCCTAAAATATTACAAGTTGGGATTTCGGCTTTCTTCACAGTGCGATGAAAATCCTTATTATATGTCGCTGTGTTCATTTTCACCCTCCCTTTATCTATAATTTCTTAGTCACGCTGGAAAATATCGCGTGTGTAAACCTTATTCTTCACGTCATCCAAGCTCTTGTCATAGCGGTTTGCGATGATGGCATGGCTCATTTCTTTGAACTTAGCCAGATCATTCACAACAACAGAGCCAAAGAATGTCTCACCATCTTTCAGAGTCGGCTCATAGATGACCACAGTTGCGCCCTTCGCCTTGATGCGCTTCATGACACCCTGAATAGAACTCTGGCG
>ENA-OPWR01002702-OPWR01002702.1-human-gut-metagenome-genome-assembly--contig:-NODE-2702-length-11793-cov-2.373573_pt1 | contig 11793 bp, 7 predicted proteins | sample MGYA00241507_ERZ502006 | MGnify/ENA primary metagenome ERZ502006 (study PRJEB25962, sample SAMEA2043041) | human gut metagenome | biome: human gut; feature: human-associated habitat; material: faeces... | reverse complement strand
CCGGTATGCGTAGGCTATGAGATTGATGGTGAGGTAACAACCGAGTTCCCAACCACTGCAAAACTGGAAAAAGCAAAACCGGTATTAAAGACATTACCGGGATGGAAATGTGATATCCGTGGAATCAAGAAATACGAGGATCTTCCGGAGAACTGCCGTAAATATGTGGAGTTCATCGAAGAGCAGATTGGATTCCCGATCACCATGGTTTCGAATGGACCGGGAAGAGATGATATTATTTACAGATAATCTGTATCGGTCAGTATCGCAGTGGGGCATGTCTCTGAAACGGCGGTAATCAGAATAAGCAATAAGGAAAAAGAACAGCTGGAAAATTCAGCTGTTCTTTTTTTATTAAGAAGTTGTGTGTAAAGCCTATTTTTACAATAGGAATAAAACACAAGAAAATTGTTTCTATTTTGTATAAAATTATGAAAGAATGTAAAAATATTTAAAAGTAATTGTAAAAAATGTTGAGAAAAATACAAGATAGACTTTAAAAACTGGTAAAAATGTTGTATAATATGATCATTACCCGGACATCTATCCTGGATGTTATGGGAAGAAATACTAATTTCAAGGGGGACATGAAGTGGAAAAAGAAATTATTGCTATGCTGCTTGCCGGTGGACAGGGTTCACGGTTGTATGCATTGACACAGAAGCTGGCAAAACCTGCAGTTCCATTTGGAGGGAAATACCGTATCATAGATTTTCCGTTATCCAATTGTATAAATTCCGGTATTGATACGGTTGGTATTTTGACACAGTACCAGCCATTAGTCCTGAATGAATACATCGGAAATGGACAACCATGGGATCTTGACCGTCTGCATGGAGGTGTACATGTACTTCCGCCATATCAGAAAGCATCTGGTTCCGACTGGTACAAAGGTACGGCGAATGCAATTTACCAGAATATTTCATTTATCGAGCGCTATGATCCGGAATATGTCATTATTTTGTCGGGAGATCAGATCTGCAAGCAGGATTATAGTGATTTTCTTAGATTCCACAAAGAAAAGAACGCAGAATTCAGTGTTGCGGTTATGGAAGTCCCGTGGGAGGAGGCACCAAGATTCGGACTTATGGTCACGGACGATGATGACCGTATCACGGAATTTCAGGAAAAACCGAAGAATCCAAAATCAAATCTTGCCTCTATGGGTATCTATATTTTTAACTGGAAGCTTCTTCGCAAGCTGCTTCTTGCAGATATGAAGAACCCGGATTCCAACCATGACTTTGGAAAGGATATCATCCCTACTCTTCTTGGCGATGAGAAGCGTCTTTTCGCTTACCGCTTCAAGGGCTACTGGAAGGATGTTGGAACCATAGATTCTCTCTGGGAGGCAAATATGGATCTTCTCAGCCCGGATAATGAGCTGGATTTAAGCGACCTTACCTGGAAAATTTACACCGAAGATGTAACCGCACTTCCGCAGTATATTGGCACAGAGGCCAGGATCCAGAATGCTTACATAACCCAGGGCTGTGTAGTTGAAGGCGAGGTTACCAATTCCGTAGTCTTTACCGGAGCTAAGGTGAGACCAGGTGCAAAGGTAATTGACAGTGTACTTATGCCAGGTGCTATTGTGGAGGATGGTGCTGTCGTAATACGTGCCCTTGTTGCCAATGGCGTAAACATCGGCAAGGGTGCTCTTGTAGGAAGCGCTGACAGTGAGCACATCGAGCTGATCGCGAAACGAGTAAAGGGGGCCGAATAATATGTATAAAGCATTTGGAATTGTAAACTCATCATCCAGAAACATCCGTGTAGAGGGACTTGAGGACTACCGTCCAATCGGAGCTTTCTCATTCCTGGGCAGATACCGTATGGTCGACTTCCCGATTTCCAACCTGAGTAACAGCGGCATTGACCGCATTCAGGTCTACGTGAAAGAGAAACCAAGAACTCTGGTTTCCCATATCGGCACCGGACGTCATTATAACATTAACTCCAAGAGCGGACGGCTGCAGGTTCTTTTCACTGACAGCGACCAGAGAAACAATATCTATAACACCGATATTGCTTCCTATTACGAAAATATGGAATGCATCGAAGAAATGCATCATCCATATGTGGTAATCACACCAGATTACATGGTTTATACTGCTGATTTTTCCAAGCTGATCGAGCAGCATATCCAGTCTGAGGCTGACATTACCCTGCTTTATCACGCAGTAGACAATGCGAAGGATGCTTATCTGAACTGTAATATCCTGAATCTGAACAAGCAGAAGGGTGTGCTCTCCATTGAGCCAAACCACGGAAATGCCAAGAACCGCAATATTTTCATGGACACTTACATTATGAAGAAGGATCTGTTTATCGAGCTGATCCGCAAGGCAAAGGCAATTTCTTCAGCCTTTACTCTCGCAGACATTATCAATGAGCTTCATAATGAGCTGGATGTAAGAGGAGTTTCCCACCGCGGCTTCTTCGCTTCCATCACAGATTTCCAGAGCTATTACGATGCCAATATGGATCTGATCGATATCAAGGCTGCACAGACACTTTTCGATCCGGAATGGCCAATTTATACCCGTACCAATGATTCCTGTCCGACTCACTATTATGAAACCGCCCAGATCCGCAACTCTGTCGTTTCCAACGGCTGTCAGGTGGAGGGAACCATTGAGAATTCCATTCTCGGCCGTGGCTGCATTATTCACAAGAATGCCGTGATCAAAAACAGTGTAGTTCTTTCCGGTGCTGAAATTGGTGAGGGCGTACATGTAGAGAATCAGGTAGTAGACAAGATGGTCAAAATCCTTCATGTGAAGGAGGTTGTCTCAGATCCGGCACTTCCTGGATACATTAAGAGAAGAGATATTCTGTAAATATTGCATTCCAGAACCTGTTTGAAAAATCAAACACACTTAGGAAAAACAAAAGTCCCGAGCGGTTTTGCCCGCCGGGACTTTCTTCTTATATTCTTACCTGCTCCAGCATTTCCTCTACCCTGCCTGGTATACTGGTACCGGCAGTAACAAGCTTCAGCTGCACTCCAGGCAGCTCCGGAAATCTCAGGGCCTCTACTCTTCTGCACATTTCCTTCTGGATTTCGGAAAGCTCCTCTTCCGTAACCTCAAAAAATACTGTCACAAAATCATCGCCGGAATATCTGAGCACATCGCCTTTGCCAGCCGCAGCATCCCGAAGCACACCAGCCACCTGGCGAAGCACATCATCTCCAGCCTGATGTCCGAAATTCTCATTGATCCTTTTAAAGTTCTTAATATCCGCAAACATAAGAGCTGCTGCATTGTCCATTTTGCTCAGCTTCTCCACATAATAGCGTTTATTATAAACTCCGGTTACCGGGTCTATATAAACCTTCTCCTTATGAATCCTTACAGATGACAAGATCTCCTCCCTGGAATACCCATCAGGCATAAAATCACCATCTATCCTGGAAGCCATTTCCAGACAGCAGGGTTTCCCGTCAATCTCCACATACATGGATACCACCTGATATGGATCATCCCCTGCAACCTCAAGCTTTGTCATACGCTTCCTGGTCTGCATGCTGAGCCTGGAAATACAGTTGCTGCATTTTTCCAGACAATTCCATATGTCTGAGCAGGCAGTTTCACTCTCCCACATTTTTCCGTCTTTTTCTATATGGATAACCTTATTCGTTATAGGATCTACATATCGAACCAGATCATAGGAGATCTGCAGGTACTGAAGCAAAAGCCATGCTTCCGTTCCATCTGTAGAGAAGCCGCATTTCTTAAATCGGTCATAAAAACTGGAAAATTCTGCGCTGCGGTCTTTTTCCAGGACTTTCAAACCTTCCTCCCGGACGTTTTCCATAACCATATAATCATCCGTAATATCTGTCAGCTTTCCAACAACGCCTGTATAGCCTTTTTCAGCACCATCAGTCCAGATCACCCTGCATTCGCACCGGTAGTGGCAGGGATTTTTTCCATCTGTGAGCAAAAGATTGCTTGTCACGTCCGGTGTTTCCCGGGTGGCCTGGGTAATCTTCCGGATAAGCCGTTTCAGGGATTGCTCCTCCACAAGATCTTTCAGCACTCCGCTCTGCAATGGAGAAAATGAAGGTTCTGTAATCCCGCTTCGTTTACAGCCAGCCTGGTTAAAGGTGAGTAGCGGCGGTGAAATGGTATAAGTAAAAATAATATTTCTGCTGCCCTCTGCCAGGAAATTATGGCGCATTCTCTCAAATTCCAGCTGCTGCACAATTTTCTCTGAGGAATCCATCTCAAAATCGTGAAATCTGCTGGCAATATCAGAAAGGTCTGTCTGTTCATACCTTTCCTTGGATTTATAGCCCATTTTTTTCTTCAGGGAAGAAGAAATATCCAGAAGGCACTCCAGCATCAACGGATTAAATGCACCGCACTGTCCTGCCAGTATCATCTCGATGGCCTTCTCATGGGAATAAGCATCTTTATAGCATCTCTCACTGGTCAATGCGTCATATACGTCAGCTAACGCCACAACCTGTGCTGAAACAGGGATTTCTTCCCCTTTTAATCCATCCGGATATCCGCCTCCATCGTAGCGTTCATGATGCCAGCGGCAGATCTCGTATGCAGTCTTGACAAGAGGCTCCTCCTTCTGGTCAAGCGGCAGTTCTGACAGCATATTGGCTCCTGCCATGGAATGTCCCTTTATTACTGCAAATTCTTCGGCTGTAAGTCTGCCTGGCTTATTCAGGATTTCATCCGGAATACTGATCTTGCCAATGTCATGAAGCGCAGAGGCTGTGGTAATCATCCGGATCTGCTCCTTGCTCAGGGCATATCTGTTATTTTCCTTCTGAACCAGCTGGCGAAGGAGCATTTCTGTGATTGTCTGAATGTGCAGCACATGAAGTCCGCTCTCCCCATTGCGGAACTCCACTATATGAGAGAGGATATTGATCATCAGCTTGCTGCTTTTTTCTCTCTCGTAAATCTGATTGGAAACAATACTGGTCATCCGGCGCTGCTTGGCTCCCAGAAGTATGGCATTGGCCGAACGGCGTAATACCATATTTGCATCAAAGGGCTTTCCGATAAAATCAGTGGCGCCCAGATCATACCCACGTTTTATGTAAATAGGTGAATTTTCTGACGAAATAATCACAACCGGAATAGCATCAATCCAGTGTTCTTTATTCATATAAGAAAGAACCTCGAAACCATCCATGTGGGGCATAACAATATCCAGAAGAAGCAGGGAAATCTCCTCGGCATGCCTCTGAAGGCAGTCAACTGCCTGCACACCGTCGTTCACCTGTATGATCTCATATTCCTCTTCCAGAATTGCAGCTAAAAGTTCGCGGTTCATTTCTGAATCATCCGCTATAAGAATCTTTTGTTTAATTATAACTTCACTCATTTTATAATTTCCCTTGCTGGTGCAGGTACCCCCCCCACGCCAGTTTCCGTTTTACTGTTAAGCTGACAGCTTTTATAATATGGGTGCTATCATGTCCTGATATTTCTGTCGTTTCATGTGAATTTTTCTTCGGTCTGAAATTCTTGATTTGTTTTGGAATTTTCAACAGAACTGTCAAGATTTAATTATCGCAGTGCAGGTATCAGAAAGCTATCGTTCGCGGACTGGTCAATAGCTACCTAAGTTCTTTCTGATCCTACCTTTACCTATATGAGTTTAACAGTCCACCGCATGAATGTCAACCATCTATAACTTTTTTTGTCCAGAGGATTTACACAGCTTTGAAATACCGTTACAATAGTTGTATTTGAAATATACTGATCACTGTTACCAGGAGGTTTTTTATGGAGATTACAAGACCTGATTATTATAAAGAGTTTTCCTGTATTGCAGGTGCCTGTCCCGACACCTGCTGTGCCGGCTGGCAGATCGTCATTGACGACAAAAGCCTGAAAAAATATAAGCGTGTGAAGGGTACTTTCCGGAATCGCCTTCATAATGATATTGACTGGAAGGAGAAGGTTTTCCGTCAGTATGAGAAGCGGTGTGCATTTTTAAATGAGGACAGCCTTTGCGACATCTACAGCGAGGTTGGAAAACGAATGCTTTGCGATACCTGTCGGAAATATCCGCGGCACATCGAAGAATTTGAAGGTCTGCGGGAATATTCCCTGTCTCTTTCCTGTCCGGAGGCAGCCAGGATTTTGCTTGGCAAAAGGGAAAAGGTAACCTTCCAGACAGCGGTGGTTCCCTCCCCAGAAGAATTTTATGATGATTTTGACTATATGCTTTTCACTGCCCTTGAAGATACCAGGGAATACTTTCTTGATGTGCTGCAGAACCGGCAGATTCCCATGCGGCTTCGTATGTGGAAGATACTGGCTGCAGCCAGTGATTTCCAGCGCTGTGTAGACCGGAACCAGCTTTTCAAATGGGAAGAGATCCGGGAGCGCCATAAAGCCTCCGGATATGGCGAAGCCTTTACCTCCAAGGTGCAGAAGCATATGAATAAAAAGGCTGCGCCAGATGAACTTCTGAAGACCATGTGGAAGGCGGTTGTTCCCAGAATGGAGGTTCTCAGACCGGGCTGGCAGGAATTTCTGAAAAAAAATTTGCAGGCGCTTTATGGCAGCGCAGAAGCTTCCGGCGTTTCCCCCACCTCCGTTTACTCTCAGAACCGTGCCGACTTTGAAAAGGCTTACCCGGACTGGAATATTCAGGAAGAGCAGCTGCTTGTGTATTGGATTTACACATATTTCTGCGGTGCTGTTTACGACGGCGAAGTTTTCGCCAAGGTAAAAATGGCTGTGGTCTGCACCCTGCTGATCCATGAGCTGGATATGGGAGCTTACCTGAAAAACGGACGGGTGTTCTGTCTGGAAGACCAGATAGATATTTGTTACCGTTTCTCCAGAGAGCTGGAGCATTCGGATCTGAACCTGAATGCGTTTGAAGATTTACTTGCTGCTGATAAACTGTTTGCTCTGGAAAACATGCTGAAAATCTGCTAGAGCGTGTTTGAAAAATCATTCCCGCAATCTCCCACAAATTGTGACGCACATCTTGCAGAAAGCCTTTTTCAAACATGCTCTAATTCAAATAATAATAAACCATCGCAGAAATCCTTTGAATATTGGAAACAGCATCTGCTTCCTTTCCTGCATTCTCAGACATTACGCATAGAATATAATCCGTTCTGGCTCCATAGACAATTCCAATATCGTGCTGGCTTTTATCATTTTCACCAGTTTTATTCGCTACCTGAACAGATTCCTTGAGCCCGCCAGGAATCTTTGTTCTGGTATCCTGATTCAGAAGCAAAGACAGCATCTGGTCAGAATCCTCCGGACTTACACATTCTCTTCGGTAAATCTTCTCCAGCAGAGTGCCACAATCCTCCACAGAGGTCATATTACTGCTGCCAAGCCCTTCCGGATCTGTATTCGAAGGCGCAAGCGTATGAAGCACAGCTGTCTCTTTATAGCCCTGTTCCCTAAGATACCTGTTAATTACACGTGCACCTGCATTGAATTGATTGGAAGCAGTCTGAAGCCTTACCATTTCATTAAAAGACTCATTGTCACTGTAGGTTACCATATTCTCCATAAGCCGAAACAGCTTGTCTGTCACAGTCTGACTAGCTGGATCTGCTTTCAGAAGTATCCCCTCAGCTATCCTGATTTTTTCCATATTTTCATAACTTGCAGCCATTGTAAATGCTTTTATCAGACTTGCAGAAGATATGGCTTTATCATTGATGGAGAACTTCTCTCCGCTCTTCAGATCTTTCACATAGACGCTCCAGTCCCCTTCCAAATTTTCCGTAAATTCCTTCACAGCTTTCTTCAGATTTTTGATCCCCGGATCCGTCAATTCCTTGATACTGCCATCTTTTTGGATTGTCAAGCCCTCTGGTGTAGTACCAGCTTCTTCCACTAATACGCCGCTTGATTCATCAAAATAATAATACCCGGAAAATCTCTTTTCTCCCACATTCATTTCCTGGATATAATAAATGCCACCTTCCTGACACACTCTTCCATTTCTGTCAACGTAATACCCGCCATCTAGTTTTATCTGTCCAATCTCTTCTTTTAGAATACAAACTCTTCCGGTACCGGAAAGCCTTCCAAGGTTATTTACCACATAAATCCCCGAAGTCCATCCTGCTTCCACAGTTCCATCTTCTGCTTTCGGGAGTGCTTCCTGTGAAATGGCTGTAAGATGTGCTTCAGAAGCTTTAAATTTTCCTGTCTCGTCGTGATAATAATATCCATTAAACACTGTTCCATCTACAACAAAATGGTCAAAATAATGTATAGCCTGAACGCAGTCTCCTGAACCATCTTCATTCAGACAGTAAAAGCCGTCACTTTTCAACATATATTTGCCATCACTGTTGGGAATAGGAAGTATCTTAGCTTCCTCTGTAACAGATGACAGGCTGCCGCCACTTTCTGATTCCGCCAATACAGTCAGAACTTCAGGCTTCCATAACAGGAGCCCGCTGTTGCTGCACCAAAATGCTGCCCCCAAAAGGACTGCCATTCCAGCTGCTTTATACAGCCATCTGGTTTTTTTGCCTTTTTTCATGTTATTCTCCTTTTAATAAGGGCAGTATAACCTGTTTCTGCTTTGTATGCAACCTCTTTGTTTGCCATGATATTTTTACAGACTCTGTAATGAGTTTGAAGAAGGCTTTCTGCAAAATGTACGTCACAATTTGTGAGAGATTTTGTCCGGAATACTCTCCCAAAATTTTTGCAGCTGTGCTTCCACATTTGACAATGTACACGTTTTCCTGTCATTCCACTCCACCGGAAAAAGATTGCTGTATTCTCTCTGTCGGAACCGTTCATCCAAAAGGAGAATAACACCATGATCCTCCCTTGTGCGGATTACTCTTCCAGCAGCCTGCAGAACCTTATTCATGCCAGGATACCTATAGGCGTAATCAAATCCATTTTCCCCATTTTCTGTGTAAAAAGAACGAAGAATTTCCCTCTCATTTCCCAACTGGGGCAATCCGGTTCCCACTAAAATGGCTCCAATCAGTTTTTCTCCCAGCAGATCAATTCCCTCTGAAAAAATACCACCCATAATGCAAAAAGCTACCAGTGATTCCTGATTCTGTTCAAATTCCTGAAGAAACTCTTCTCTTTCCTGTTCCTTCATAGAGCTGTTCTGACAGATACACTTCACCCAGTTTACAGAAAATTCTTCTTCGTAGACTGCATAAACCTCTTCCAACATTTTGTAAGAAGGAAAAAATACCATATAATTTCCCTTGCGCTGCCATACAGTCTTTGCTATATATTCCGCAATTTTATGATATTCCTCATATCCCCTGCGACTATATAAGGAACTTACATCGCCGGCATTTAAAATACAGCGGTTCTTCTGTGAAAACGGTGATTCCACGTAGATTCCATAATCGTCCTGCCTGTTGCTGAGCAATTTCCTGTAGTAGCTCATGGGCAGCAATGTGGCAGAAAAGAATACGGCACTGCGGCCTTTCTTCAGATATTCCCCCAGGTTCACTGCCGGATTTACACAGAACAGTTTCAGGCGAAACAGACCATCTTCTCCATTCTCAGCATAAACTACATAGTTCTCATCTATCAGTTCTGCAATATTCAGGAAATTACGAATATCAAAATAAAACTTCCTTACTTCATCTTCCAGTTCCACATCCTTATGTGCTTCCAGAAAAGCATCAAATTCTCCCTGAACCTTTAAAATCGTCATAGTTATGGAACCCGTGCCTGGGAGAACGAGGTAATTTCCACAGTCCACCTGTAGTTCTTTCAGCTGTTTATCCAGCTTTCCAAGGGAGCGGTAAAGCCGGGGTGCTCTTTCTTTCATAACTTTTCGAACCCGAACAGCATCTTCCCTGCAAATAGAAGCGCTGTACATCTCTCTTCCCCGTTCTGCCAGATTATGAGCTTCATCAATGAGAAAGATATAATCTCCACCTGCACCTTCCCCGAAAAAACGTTTCAAATGAACCGTAGGGTCAAACACATAATTATAATCACAAATTACAGCATCCACCCACACAGACAGATCCAGACACATTTCAAAAGGACATACCTGCCATTTCTCTGCCTGCTCCCGGATAGTCTCCCTGTCATATCTGCTCTTCGTCGTCCACAGCTCATAGACAGCGTCATTGACCCTGTCGAAATGTCCCCTGGCGTAAGGACAATGTACCGGATCACATTTGGTTTCGTCCATAAAACACAGCTTCTCCTTGGCTGTAATGGTCACCACTTTGTATTTCATTCCCTTTTCCCGCAGCACTTCAAAAGCTTCCTGAGCCACTGTTCTGGTAATAGTCTTGGCAGTAAGATAAAAAATCGTCTCCCCTTTCCCTTCGCCAACAGCGCGAACTGCCGGAAAAATGGTAGACATGGTTTTTCCTACGCCGGTAGGTGCCTGAATAAAAATCTGACGACTGGCTCCAATTGCATGGTAAACACTGCTCACCATCTTTCTCTGACCTTCTCTGTAGGAAAATGGAAATTCCAGGCTCTGAAGAGAATGATTTCTCTCTTCCTTCCATTTTTTCTGATAACTGAGCCATTTATGATATTCATCCAGAAGTTTCTGGTACCATTCTTTCAGTTCCTCTATGGAGATCACCTCCCGGAACCTTTTCACCACTTCTGTCTCCAGGTTGGCATATGTCATCTGGATTCCAATCTTCGACAAGCCTTCCTGAACACCGTAAATATAGCCATAACACATAGCCTGAGCCTTATGAACCTTCACAGGCTCTTCCATCTGTTCCACATTTCCATATATTCCTTTAATCTCATCGATCCAGACAACTTCATCTTCTGTAAAAATTCCATCTGCACGACCTTCTAACCGAATGTCCAGATCCTCATAGCTGCAATTCATCCGCAAAGCAACCTCTGCTCTGTAGTCTCCGCCCATTTGTTTCTGAAGCTTCCGATGCAGTCTGCTGCCCTTTAACATAGCATCTTTGTCTATAGTACCTCTTCGGTTATCAAGATCACCGCTTTGCAATATAAACTCCACAAGATTTCTTACTGATATTCGTGTTACCGGATTGTCCATTTCCAATTTACCGCCTTTTACTGGTCTGCTGCCTTCCAAACAAAGATACCTTATCTGTAAGCATTATAACACGAATTTTACTTATCGGCCTATCCTTTCACAGAAAACTCCGGCATATTACTCCGAAAATGCAAAGCAAGCATCTGCTTCTGAAGTTTCTCATTCCTCCTTGCTTCAATGGATATGCTATCACAAAATGTCTGCCACAGTTCCTCGTACTCTCCCATATCCCCTACGGCGCTCCCTGGCACCTGTATACGCACTTCTTTTCTCATGACGCACTCCTTCCCTTTTTCATGGCACAACGCCTTCTTCCTCTTCTCATCATAGATTACCCAGTTCTCATTGGGAAAGCGATTGGAAAAATGAAGAGCCATAAGAGACAGGATATCATTCCCCGGCTGGATCTTTGCCAACAGAAACCTTCCGCCAATCTCCCTGAAACGGACAAACCCAAAATAATGGTGATATTCCCGCTTCACACAGAGTGCCAGTTTCGCAACCCTGGATACATATGGATCTGCCAGTGCCTCCATTACACGTTTTTCGCATCTGCCTCCCCAAAAAGCCCGGTGCAGCACATAATAAATGGCAGTTCCCCTGTCTTCATCTGCTGAAGCTGCCGCCAGACAAATCTGTTCGTAAACCTCGCTTCCCAGTCTCATAAGAATCGTCCTCATAACCTTACCAGCCTTACTCTGATCTGTAGCAATCTCCCGATAAGAAGTGAACAATTCCATGCTTACAGGAAAACTGGTCTGAATGCTCACTTTACAGCCGCCTGCACAC
>ENA-OPWR01002700-OPWR01002700.1-human-gut-metagenome-genome-assembly--contig:-NODE-2700-length-11800-cov-1.899787_pt1 | contig 11800 bp, 6 predicted proteins | sample MGYA00241507_ERZ502006 | MGnify/ENA primary metagenome ERZ502006 (study PRJEB25962, sample SAMEA2043041) | human gut metagenome | biome: human gut; feature: human-associated habitat; material: faeces... | reverse complement strand
AATCAGTTGAAAAAAAGTTAAAAAAGTGTCGCATTTAATATTGACATTTTCAATTTTCAGAGAAGAAGCCAGTGTTGACAAAATTATACGATTGCCATATAATATACTTAACAAGACAGCCGGAAGGTGAGTGCGATCACCCGATCTGGCGAAAATGTTGAATAGCTATAAGAAATAGCCGTCCTACCTTTACCAGAGAACAGGACGGCTATTTCTTATTTGCATAAGTCAAAATTGCAACAATAAGTAAAGCAACGCTGATTATAATCTGCAATTCTTCGTATGTACTCATAATAATCATCCTTTCTGCAAGACTCAGATCAGATGAAAGCACGTCCCCCGGCTGCCCGGTTAAATATATTAGATTGTCTAAGATTCCCAATAAAAAACGAACAAGGAAAACTCATTTCTTGAAATGTATTATAACAGAAAAGAGAAGTAAAAGAAAGTAATAAAAAATAGTCAGAAAATTTGAAGTTCCTGTAAATGTGCAGTGTATTGAATTTGAATATAATACAAAATAGAACAAAAGTTTGAAATTTACAAAGGTATATGAGATAATAAAGAAAAATGGAAGAAACGTCAGGAAAGGGGAGAAGCCTATGTCGCATATTTCAGAATACGAAGTCGAAAACATATTGATCGACCGCTTAGAGAGTATTGGATACAGCTTTATCAAATTGAATACCTATGAGGATGTCCTTGCCAATTTCCGCGCACAGCTTGCAGAATTCAACGCGAAAAAGCTGGAAGAAAAAGGCCATGCGGCATCCTTTTCTGACACAGAATTTAATCGTATTATGATTCACATGGATAACCATTCCGTGTATGAATCTGCGAAAATTTTGCGAGATAAATATATTCTGCAGCTCGATAATGGAGAGAATGTATATCTTGATTTCTTTTCCAACGATACAGACAGAAACATTTATCAGGTAACGCATCAGGTCACTATGGATAAAGCACATAAAGAGGATGTTGTATATAAAAATCGATATGACGTAACCGTACTGATCAACGGACTTCCGATGATCCAGATTGAGTTAAAGCGTCCTGGTGTGGAAATCAACGAAGCGATCAATCAGATCAATCGCTATAGAAAGTTCAGTTTTAAAGGCTTGTTCCGATATTTACAGCTGTTTGTAGTTAGCAACTCTGTGCAGACAAAATATTTCTGTAATGAAAATGAAATGGTAGATGGTCGCTATAACCCGATTTTGAAATCACTCGTATTTTTCTGGACCGATGATAAAAATACAAGAATCAACGATCTGAATACCTTTACCAGTGAATTTTTCTGCAAGCCGACAATCACAGAAATGATAGACAAATACATGATCATCAAAACGACAGAACCAGTGCTGATGGTAATGCGTCCATATCAGATTTATGCAGTAAAAGCAGCAAAGAAGCGGGTACTGGAAGTGAAGCAGAATGGTTATGTCTTTGCCTGCACTGGTTCAGGAAAAACATTGACATCTTTTAAGTTGGCTCAGCTTCTTCGAGAAGAAGCAAGAGTTGATCTTGTAGTATTTCTGATTGACCGAAAAGATCTGGATGATCAGACCGTGGAAGAATATAATTCATTTGAAAAAGACTGCGTTGACAATACAGACAGCACCCGTGTGCTCATTCAGATGCTGAAATCATCTGAGAAAAAGATGATTGTTACGACCATTCAGAAAATGGCGAATGCTGTTAAAAATCCAAAATACGAAGCGTTTATGGATGATTACCGTGATAAAAAAGTAGTATTTATCATTGATGAATGCCACCGTTCCCAGTTTGGCAGTATGCATGCTCAGATTCAGAAACACTTTGAAAAAGCCAATTATATAGGATTTACAGGAACTCCTATTTTCGAGAAAAATAAAGGAGCAGACGGCCGTACAACAGCAGATGTATTTCATGCAGGGGAAAAACTGGATGCATGCCTGCATCGGTATATGATCAAAGATGCAATTGCAGACGGCAATGTGCTTCGATTTTCCGTGGAATATCAGCGGACGATCTCAGCGAAAAATGTTGCAGCGAAAGGAATTGATCCGGAACAGTTAGATGATCCAGAATACTGCAAACGCCATAATATTGATATGATATCACTTTATCATGATGAGGAACGAATCACCAGAGTCGCAAAACATATTATGGAGCATCATGAACAGCATGTGCATCCACAGGGAAAGGATACATACACAGCACTGTTTGCAGTAGATTCCATTCCGACGATTGGAAAATATTATGATGCATTTCAGAAACTGAATGAAACAGTTCCGGCAGAGAAACGGTTGAAAATTGCAGCTATTTTTTCCTATCAGGCAAATGAGGATATGGATGATGGAGCAGATGAACATTCGCAGGAACTGCTGGAGCGTTGCATACAGGACTATAATGCCATGTATGGTACAGCGTTTGGTATTGATACGTTTGATCCGTACAGAAAAGATATTGCGAAGCGGTTAAAACAGAAAGTGCTTCCACAGGTGGATATCCTGATCGTGGTTAATATGTTCTTAACCGGATTCGATGCAAAACCATTGAATACGCTGTATCTGGACAAAAATCTGGTATGGCATTCACTGGTACAGGCATACAGTCGTACCAACCGTATTGACAAAGTGACAAAACAGTTTGGACAGATTGTGACATATCGAAATATCAAGAAGTGGCAGGATGAAGCGCTGACCCTGTTTTCGGGCGATGGAGATCCGAACGAATATCTGCTGGAAGATTATGCGTATTATTTAAATCAATGGATGAATCAGAATGTGATTTTAAGAAAAATCACACCCGACGTAGAAGCTGCGGGACAGTTGCAATCAGAGGATGAAATCCGCATGTTTATTATGGCATTCCGTGCGCTGGCAAAGACGCTTGCTACATTGAAAACTTTTTCGAAGTTTGATTGGGCAGATCTTGGAGCAGTCATGGATGAAAATGAATACGAAGGTTTCAAAAGCTGGTATTTGTACTATAAAGATCAGACGGTCAATCCAAATCCGAAAGTTCCGGTTCCAGTGGATGTGGATTTTGATATTGAACTTGTCAGAACAGACCGAATCAACGTTGTGTATATTTTGAACTTGTTAAAAAATGCGAAAACACATACTAAGACAGAGGAAGAAAAGCAGCAGGATGTCGATCTGATTCTGCGGGAAATCGAGCGTTCTGATAATGAATTCCTGCGTTTGAAAAAAGAAGTGATGCGGCAGTTTATCTTAACGAGATTTTACGATCTGCCGGAAAATGCAGATGTCATGGAGGCATTCAATCAATTTGAAAAAGAACAGATGCAGGCAGATATGGAAGAATTTGCATTTGACAATCAGATTGATTTCAAGATAGTATCAGATCTGGTTTCGGCATATACATTCAGTGGAAATGTATCGGAGGATAATATTCGTGAAAGATTGATGGCATATCCGCTGGGACTGCTGAAAATGACAAAACTGACAAAGAATGTGAAAAGATTTATACAGGATACTTATAAAAAATACAAGGCTGAAGGAGAAACAGAATGACAGACACAAATACATACCAGGCACAGGCGAACGAGCTTTCGCAGAAATTATGGGCAATCGCGAACGATCTGCGCGGTCAGATGGATGCAAGTGAGTTCAAAAATTATATCTTAGGAGTAATTTTCTATCGCTATCTTTCTGAGCGAACAGAAATGTATATGACCGATCTTCTCAAAAATGATGATGGAATCACATATGAAGAAGCCTTTGCGGATGATGAATACAGACCGGTTGTAGAAGAATGGTCACTGTCAAAACTGGGTTATGTAATTAAGCCGGAAAATCTGTTTCGAAATCTGATTCGCAAGATTACAAAGTTTGAAAATGATGCGGATAAATTCAATGTGGAAGATTTCGAAAAAGCGATCAATGATCTGGTAGGCTCTACGATGGGATACGAATCCAACAAGGCATTTGACGGACTGTTTAACGATATGCGTCTGCAGGATTCCCGTCTTGGAGAGACGGTGGCAGACCGTACGGAAATGATCGGGCGAGTTATGGTACGTGTATCAGATATCGATTTCGATTTGCAGGATTCCCAGTTTGACGTACTCGGTACAGCGTATATGATTCTGATTGGTTTATTCGCATCGGATGCGGGAAAGAAAGGCGGCGAATTCTTCACGCCGGCAGGCCCGTCGAAGCTCTGTGCAACACTTGCGGCATTGGGGCTGGATGAAGCAAAGACGGTTGGTGACTGTACTTGTGGTTCTGCGTCTATGCTTCTGGAAGTACAGAAACATCTGACAACAGGAAAAGTCGGACATTTCTATGGACAGGAGCTGAATGCGACAACGTACAATCTGAGCCGTATGAACATGATTATGCACGGCATTGACTGGCAAAACTTTGATATTTACAAGGGCGATACACTGAAAGACGATAAATACGGCGATATCAAAATGACAGTACAGGTTTGCAATCCGCCGTATTCTTTAAAATGGTCTGCGGATAAACAGTTTGAAGATGACCCGCGTTATTCCGGAGCAGGAAAACTGGCACCGAAAGGACAGGCGGATCTTGCATTCGTGGAACACATGATTTATCACATGGATGAAGACGACGGACGCGTTGCAGTGTTACTGCCGCACGGCGTACTGTTCCGAGGAGGAGCGGAAGAAACCATTCGAAAATACATCATCAAAGACCTGAATCGCCTGGATGCAGTAATCGGGCTTCCGGCAAATCTGTTTCATGGAACAGGAATTCCGGTTTGTGTGCTGGTGCTGAAGTGCAAGAGAAATGGAAATGCGGGAAATATCTTATTTATTGATGCATCAAAAGAGTTCAAGGCTGGAAAGAACCAGAATGTGCTGGAGCAGAAGCATATTGATAAAATTGTTGAGACGTATGAGAAGCGTGTAGATGTTGATAAGTTTGCTCATGTGGCGGAGATGAGTGAAATTGTTGAGAATGGATACAACTTGAATATTCCGAGATATGTTGACTCTTCCGAAGCGTCCGAGTCTTGGGATATTTATGCTTCTATGTTTGGCGGTATTCCTTGGTCTGAAATTGATGAACTGAAAGAATATTGGCATGCTTTTCCATCTTTGAAATCAGCTTTATTTGAAAATACATCTTCAGATTATTGTAAATTAACAGCCACGGATATAAAAAAGGTCATCAAGGATCATAATGATATACAGTCTTTTGAAAACAATTACTATGCCGCCTTTAATGGTTTTGATCAATATTTGTATGATGAATTGATTGATAAGATGGATACCCTTAATATTTCAAAAACCGAAGCTGTTTTATCCTTAAACATCTTTGAACGCTTAAAAAATATTCCCTTGGTTGACAAATATGAAGCATATCAGCTTCTTGATGATGATTGGACTAAGCTTGCCGTCGATTTAGAAATGATACAAACGGAGGGATTTGAAGCAACGAAAAAGGTTGACCCCAATATGGTGGTTAAAAAGAAAGACGGAAAAGAGCAGGAAGTACAGGAAGGATGGGTAGGCCGCATAATACCGTTTGATTTAATTCAGGACACTCTTCTTGCCGATGATAAAGTAGCATTAAAAGAAAAAGAAAACCGCCTTTCTGAAATTGCTTCGGAATATGAAGAATTGTTTGAATCACTAACAGAGGAAGAAAAAGAAGGCGATTATGCAAGTGAAGGCGGTTTTGTTAATGCTGAGATTAAGAAAGCGCTCAAATCCGACAGTATTGAACCGGAAATAAAAGAAAAACTTCTTAAAGCAGCAGCATTGAATACGGAAGAAAAATCACTGAAAGCGGCAATCAAGAAAGAGACCAGACTTCTTGAAGTTAAAACCAAGGATACCATCGAAGGACTGTCTGATACGCAAGTTATCGAACTTCTGAAAGCCAAATGGATTCAGCCTCTTATTCAAAGCTTAATGAAATTGCCGGACAGAATTGTAAACGAATTGGTTTCAAAGATTGAAACGCTCGCTAAAAAATACGAAACTACATTTGCCGAGGTGGAAACGGAAATCGCTGACACACAAGCGGTTCTTTCTGCTATGATTGATGAGCTTGAGGGCAGCGATTCTGATATGCTGGGACTTCAAGAATTCAAAAAAATGCTTGGAGGTTTTGCAAAATGACGAAAAAAGCAAGCACTCCGGCATTAAGATTCAAAGGGTTTACATATACTTGGGAACAGCGTAAGTTAAGCGAATTTGCAGACAAGGTTACAGAGAAAAATGTTGGACTACAATATATTGAAACCTTTACGAACTCGGCAGAGTTCGGAATAATCAGCCAACGAGATTTTTTTGACCACGATATTGCAAAGATGAGTAGCTTGGGCGGTTATTATATCGTGAGAAGTGAAGATTTTGTTTACAACCCTCGTATCTCAACCTCTGCACCTGTCGGACCGATAAATCGCAATAAGTTAGGCAGAATTGGTGTAATGTCACCACTTTATACGGTTTTTAGACCACATGATATTGGCACAACTTATCTTGAACATTTTTTCAAGAGCAAGTATTGGCATTCATTTATGAATTTCAATGGTGACTCAGGTGCAAGGTCGGACAGATTTTCAATTAAGGATTCTGTGTTTTTTGAAATGCCTATTCCAATACCACATATTGAGGAACAAAGAAAAATTGGAGAATATTTAACTCACCTCGACCGACTTATCACCCTTCATCAGCGTAAGTATGACAAATTGACCAATATGAAAAAATCAATGCTTGAAAAAATGTTCCCGAAAAATGGAGCAAATGTGCCGGAAATTCGATTTAAAGGATTTACTGATGCTTGGGAACAGCGTAAGTTGGGAGAAGCCGTACAAGAAGTAACTCGCAACGATGCAACATCGGATGCCCCGATTATGATGATAACTGCCAACAACGGCTTTATTGAGCAATCGGAAAGATATGCTTTTAATAATGCCGGCGAGAGTTTGAAGAAGTATATTCTACTCGAAAAAGGAGAACTTGCTTATAATCACGGTGCATCTAAACTGCGACCTTATGGTTCTTGTTTTACATTAACAACGAGCGAAAATGCCCGTATTCCCTTTGTTTATCATTGCTTTTCAGCAGATGAACAAAACTCGGAATTTTTGTCGATTGAGTTAAACGGTGCAGATGTTGAAAATCAACTTCGGCGAATTGTATCATCGGGTGCGAGAATGGATGGTTTGCTCAACATATCTTTTCAAGAATATGTGTCTGTATCTGTCCTTCTTCCAACGATTGAGGAACAAAACAAAATAGCAGACTTTTTCAAGAACCTCGATAACCTTATCACCCTTCATCAGCGTGAGTTGGAAAAGTTGAAAAATCTCAAAAAAGCGTGCCTTGAAAAGATGTTTGTTTGAGTAAAATAAGCGAATTTTAAAAGTAGGGAGGAAAAAATGATTTTTAATAAAGAATCGGATTTTGAAGCGGCTTTGATTAAAATACTATCTGAAAAAGGCTGGGAAAAGGAAATCCTGAAAAACTACTCTGAACAAGATTTACTGCGAAACTGGGCAAATATTCTTTTTGAGAACAATAGAGATATTGATCGATTAAATGATTATCCCCTTACCGATAGTGAAATGCAGCAAATTTTAGAGCAAATTAAAACTTTAAGAACACCATTAAAGCTAAATGGATTTATCAACGGTAAAAGCGTATCAATTGTCAGAGATAATCCCAACGATACGCTGCATTTCGGAAAAGAAGTGAGTTTGAAAATTTATGACCGTCGTGAAATCGCTGCCGGTCAAAGCCGTTACCAAATTGTTCAGCAGCCTAAATTTCCGACAAAATCAAAAATGCTCAATGATCGTCGTGGCGATTTAATGCTTCTGATTAACGGTATGCCGGTAATTCATATCGAATTAAAGAAAAGCGGCGTACCCGTAAGCCAAGCATGCAATCAAATCGAAAAATATGCGCATGAAGGTATTTTCAGCGGATTATTCTCGTTGGTTCAAATTTTTGTTGCACTAGAGCCTAATGAAGCCGTTTATTTTGCAAATCCGGGTCCTGACGGTCAATTTAACCCGAATTATTACTTTCATTGGGCAGATTATAATAACGAACCTATTAACGAATGGGATAAAGTTGCTTCCACGCTTCTTTCCATTCCTATGGCGCATCAGCTTATCGGTTTTTACACGGTAGCTGATAATTCAGACGGCGTTTTAAAAGTAATGCGCAGTTATCAATATTTTGCGGCAAGCGCAATTTCTGATAAAGTTTCTAAAACCAAATGGGAAGGCAACAATCAGTTAGGTGGCTATGTATGGCATACTACTGGTTCCGGTAAAACTATGACCAGCTTTAAGTCTGCTCAGTTGATCGCAAGCTCTAAAGATGCTGATAAGGTTGTTTTCTTAATGGATAGAATTGAACTTGGCACGCAGTCCTTAAAAGAATACCGTGGTTTTGCAGATGAGAATGAGTCTGTGCAGGCAACAGAAAACACCGGTATACTTATCACAAAATTAAAAAGTACTGACCCTGCGGATACTCTTATCGTTACTTCTATTCAAAAAATGAACAATATCAAAGATGAATCCGACGGACTGAAATCAAGTGATATTGAATACATAAACGAAAAGCGTATCGTTTTCATTGTTGATGAAGCACATCGTTCCACATTTGGAGATATGCTGATTAACATTAAGAATACTTTCCCGAAAGCCATATTTTTCGGATTTACAGGAACACCTATTCAAGAAGAAAACCAAAAGAAAAAGAACACAACAACCACAGTATTCGGCAGCGAACTGCACAGATACAGTATTGCAGACGGTATTCGTGATAAAAATGTTCTCGGCTTTGATCCGTACAAGGTATTAACCTTCAAGGATAAAGATGTCCGCAAGGTAGTGGCCTTAGAAAAGGCAAAAGCGCAAACCGAAGAAGAAGCAATCTCTGACCCTGTAAAAAGCAAAATCTATTACAAATATATGGATGCCGGTCAAGTCGGTATGGCAGGATACTTTGATAAACTCGGGAATTACATAAAAGGCATTGAGGATTATATTCCGAATGTTCAGTACCAAACCAGAGAGCACACCAAATCAGTTGTAAAGGATATATTGGAAAACTGGACTACACTCAGCCATAACAGCAAATTTCACGCTATTTTTGCCACAAGCAGTATTCCGGAAGCAATTACCTATTATCGGATGATTAAGGAAATGGATCCGAAATTGAAAGTTACCGCTTTGTTTGATCCAAACATTGATAACGGAGGCGGCGTTGAGTTTAAAGAGACCGGTCTTTCTGAAATAATTGAGGACTACAACGAAAAATACGGGCAGGATTTTACAATCCCGACCTTTGCCAAGATGAAAAAAGATATAGCGGCTCGTTTGGCTCACAAAAAGCCTTATGAGCGAATTGCAAACGAGTTTGAAAAGCAGATAAACTTGCTCATTGTAGTGGATCAAATGCTTACCGGCTTTGACTCAAAGTGGATTAACACGCTGTATATGGACAAGGTGCTTGTGTATGAAAATATTATTCAGGCGTTTTCCCGTACAAATCGGTTATTCGGTCCAGATAAACCGTTTGGTACAATCCGTTACTATCGGAAACCGCATACGATGGAACGCAATGTCAATGCGGCGGTTAAATTGTATTCGGGTGATAAACCGTTAGGTTTGTTTGTCCAGCATCTTGCAGAAAACTTAAAAATGATGAACGAACTGTTTATCGATATTTTGGAACTGTTCTCAAATGCAGGTGTTGAGAATTTTGAAAAATTGCCGAACGATATAACCGTGTGCAAAAAATTTGCAAAAGATTTCAAAGAGTTGAATGAATATCTTGAAGCTGCAAAAATTCAAGGCTTTAAATGGGAAACAAGCTCTTATACAAACGATGAAACCGGAGAAATTATTGAAATGGCTTTTGATGAAAAGGCGTATTTAATTTTGGTTCTGCGTTATAAAGAGCTCAGCAGTGATGGTCCCGTTCTCCCTGGCGGAAACGAAGATGTTCCGTATGACCTTGTCGGGTACATTACAGAAATTGACACCGGCCGAATCGACGCTGATTATATGAACTCTCGTTTTGAGAAATATATGAAATTGCTCAATCTTGACGGAGCAACTAAAGAAGCTATTGAGCAGGCAGAAACAGAACTTCATAAAACTTTTGCCACATTATCGCAAGAAGAACAGAAATATGCCAATATATTCCTTCATGATATCCAAAGAGGCGATGTAGTCGTTACCAAAGGGAAAACGTTTCGTGATTACATTACCGAATACCTATCAAAAGCGAAGGATGATCAAATTCATAAAATAGCAGTTGCTTTGGGCGTTGATGAAACAAAGTTGCAAAATATTATGAGTTTGAAGTTGAACTCTGCCAATATCAATGAGTTCGGACGATATGATAAGCTGAAAAAGACTGTAGACAAAACGAAAGCAAAAGAGTACTTTGAAAAAATTGAGGGTACAAAGATAATACCGCCTAAAGTCCATGTCAAAGTTGACAATTTACTTCGTGAGTTCATTCTCGGCGGTGGATTTGAAATCAACTTGCCGGATAACAACGAATAATATTGCATAAATTCATCTCCGTAACATAAATAAATTATAATATAAAATGGGCAGCATTTGCTGCCCATTAAAACAGCGTTTTTTCAGTGTACTGACGCTTTTAGTTCATCTCGGATACCTGGCATATGATTTTTATATTAAGGTTTTTATTATACTCATAAATTAATTGCAGAAAATCATTTTCTTCGCTGTCAATGAAGAGTTGTATCTTTCTCATGCTTGTCGGCATGATGGCACAGAATCTCAGTCAGTAAGCAATAAAAATTACAAATGAAATGAACAGCGGCTATTATACTCCCAAAATTAAACTTTTTGTAATTTAGCACAAATATAATGATGTATTTTTGTTTAAATCTCCAAAATGGCAGCAATGCTCTTGACTTAGAGTTCACTCTAGGGCTTATAATAAAATCAAAGAAGAAGATAAGCGAGGTGACGCTATGACCATTAAAGAAGTCAGTGAAAAATACGGTATATCGCAAGATACTCTCCGTTATTATGAGCGTGTGGGCATGATTCCTCCGGTAACACGTACGGCAGGCGGAATCAGGGACTATAAGGAAAAAGATTTAGCTTGGGTAGAGCTTGCAAAATGTATGCGCAGCGCAGGACTTCCGGTGGAGGCGATGATTGAATATGTCAGACTTACACAGGAAGGCGATGCCACAATTCCGGCAAGACTGCAGCTTCTGAAAGAGCAAAGAGAGGCTTTACTGGAACAAAGAGCCAAAATTGACTCTACACTGGAACGTCTGAATTATAAGATCGGACGATATGAAATTACAGTTGATACCGGAATTTTAACTTGGGAAAAGGAGCAGAATTAACAATGGCTAAAAATGTACTTATTTTATCATCCAGTCTGCGAAAGGGCGGGAATTCAGATTTGTTGTGTGACGAATTTGTAAAAGGCGTTAGGGAAAGCGGTCATAATGCTGAAAAAATATTTTTAAAGGCGAGTATGGAGCTTGCTGTGGAAGAGGAGACGGAGAAGTATAAGGCGTTATTGGGGAGTGGGTGACGTAAAAATTGGCTCGTAATTTATCCGATATGTAGGATAAACTTTTATATCCCATATGTACGATTATCCTCCTTTCTTGCAGAAAATGGCTTAAAATATATGGTTTGCATTAAAACTTCTCGGATAATTATTACCGTTATGATACAATAATCCTATCAAATTAAAGATAGGAGTGATTACATGAGTAATTATCGCAAAAGTTTAAAGGTATACGAGCCGCCTGAATGTTTTAAGGATGGATTTGATTCATTCATT
>ENA-OPWR01002695-OPWR01002695.1-human-gut-metagenome-genome-assembly--contig:-NODE-2695-length-11819-cov-4.489034_pt1 | contig 11819 bp, 17 predicted proteins | sample MGYA00241507_ERZ502006 | MGnify/ENA primary metagenome ERZ502006 (study PRJEB25962, sample SAMEA2043041) | human gut metagenome | biome: human gut; feature: human-associated habitat; material: faeces... | reverse complement strand
GGTTTCAAAATATCGTGGTTAGATTCCATTTACACAGAATTTCTTACACACTCGGATAGCTATGGAAATGGAGTTTTTAGCAGTACTCAATTCTAAAACAATCAGTGATAAATATGATGAAGCATATTTTAATGATATTATGTCAATGATTAAAGAGTTTTGTCAGGCTAGTGATGCATTTTTGATTAGTCCTTATTCTAAAAGAAAAATTGATATTTGTAACCAATATACCAGTGAAGTTGAAATTATTGATAATGATTATGTCATTAGCTTTGCAGAAGATAACGCTGGTAAGTTAATTTTAAGAAATATACAAAAGAAATTAGAAAATGAACCATTTTTCAGAATGTTTTTAGGAGCAATATTGACTAATATATTTAAAAATGCTAATATGATTGAAAAACTTAAGAATGAAAAATATACTGATAGTTTATTAAATATTTATAATAGACGTGCTTATGATGAATTATTAGCTCAAAATAATTCTTATAATAATATAGGGGTAGCGTTTGTAGATGCCAATGGGCTAGGAATAGTTAATAACAAATATGGCTATCAAAGAGGAAATGAATTGTTAAAAACTGTAGTTAAATCTTTAACTGATAATTTTAGATCAAGTGATATTTATCGCATTGGTGGTGATGAGTTTATTGTTATTTGTCCTAATATAGATAAAGAACTTTTTAATGAAAAAATAGTCAATAGTGAATTAGCTATGGCAGAAACAAAATATAGTGCTACTTATGGGACTATTTATGCTACAAGTTCTAATAACTTAGAAGAAATGGTGGAAGAAGCTAGTATAAGAATGAAGGAAAGTAAAGAAAAACACCGTATTGAGCATCCCGAACAGTATGATGATAAATATAAGGTTAAGTATATTAGAAGATGAAAAATAACTTGCATTTTCTTCTGAAAAAATCAAAAAAATAGTTGTCAAACACTTAAAACTATGATAATATTAAATTGTCTTTGATTTGGCGAGATAGCTCAGTTGGCTAGAGCGCTCGGTTCATACCCGAAAGGTCGAGGGTTCGAATCCCCCTCTCGCTACCAAGAGGAATTCTGCTCGAACTTTTATAGTTTCGAGTTTTATAAATAACTAATTCGTGATACGGATTAGTTTTTTTGTGTTATTAAAAACTATCCTAAAAGAAAGGATGGTATTATGGTAAATATTATTAAAGAAGAATTACCTATTGAAGAATCGTTAAGAAAAAAATTAGAATTAATATGTGAGTTTGCTAAAACTACACCTAAAATTATTAATGATAATATAAGAAAAATAGATAAAACTTTCTTGATATTTAATTATTCTAATGAAATATTTATTGAAAATCTATCTAATAAGATAAAATTATCTGAATTAGAAGATTATTTAAAAACTAACTAAATACTACTATTCCCTAATCAGGGAATTGACAAATCTTAAAAAAATGATACTATATATAACCAATGAAAGAGGTATTCTCTAGAAATGGGGGTACACCTATGATTAAAAACAAAGATAAAATAAAATTATATAATATTGAATTAATTGATGAGTCAGTAGTATTTAGACTTTACTAGACACTATTGTTTCCTCTTTTTTAGTAAAAGGAGTTGAGATTTAATGAAAGATGAAGAAAGAATATGTGGCTTGTATTTAAGAGTTCTTACGTAATACATAGGCAGACACATTATCTTCTTTAATTTCAAGTGGTTGCTTATTTATACTAAAACCATAATGTCCCATATCACTACCAATTTTTAATTTGTTATTTGATAAATTGTCTTTAATCATTTCACCAGTTTTAAGAATGAATTTTATTTTATATAAATCTTCTTTGCCATTATCTAACTTTTCTTTACGAGATAATTCTAAATCTTTATTATCAGCAAGTTTATTTTCTAACTCTTTAATTTTATTAGTTATTTCTATTTCTTTATTATTTAGTATTTCTTGTGATATTTTATTATCTAATTTTAAGTCAATTAAATTAGATAATCTATTTTGAAGATTTAAAATATCCTCTTTTATTTTATCCGAATTGAAGTTGTTATTTTCATTAATTACTTCATCAATTTTTTTAATAAAAGTATTAATATATTTATCTTTATTTTCAAACAATTTATTATAAACTTTAATAAATATATCTTCTAATTCTTCTTGCTTATAATGAAGTAAATTAGAACACTCAATTTGATTCCTATGACTTCTACAAATCCAATAAGCAACTTCTTTATTATTACTTCTAATTTTATACGAACGTCTTATAAATCTTTCGCCACATATACCACAATAGATTTTACTACTAAACGGATACTTTCTACTGAATTTATCTCTATTGCCATCATGTTTAACTATCTTACTTCTTTTTTCTAATATTTCTTGACACTTATTCCATAACTAACGAGATACAATAGCCTCGTGATGATTAGAGGTAAAATATTGTTCTTTCTCTCCATAATTAACTTTTCTTTTATGAGAGATTACATTATCAGAATAATATTTACCACTTCTTAAATCTCCAACATATTTTTCATTTGTTATTATTCTTCTTACCGATGCATGACAACATTTCCTACCTGTTGGACTAGGTATTCCAAATTCATTTAAATTAAGTGTAATAGTTCTAAAACCAATTCCTTTAGAGTATTCTTCAAAGATATAGATAATAATATCTTTTTTGCTTTCATCTGGGTATATTATATCTTTTTCTTTATCATATAAATAACCAAATGGTGCATATTTACCAACCATATCACCACGTTTCATTTTCATTCTAACACCAGCTTTAACATTTTCTGATATAGATTCACTTTCCGCTTGAGCGAATGCACTATATAAAGTCAAAAACAATTCATTAGATAAACCTAGTGTATTGATATTTTCTTTTTCGAAAAATACATCAACTTTATGTTCTCGGAGTAATCTTACACAGTTTAAAGTATCAACAATATTTTTTGCAAATCTTGAAATGGATTTTGCAATTATTAAATCTATTTTTCCATTAATAGCGTCATTCATCATTTGATTAAATTGTTCTCTTTTTTTAGTTTGTGTACCAGTTATACCTTCATCAGCATATATTCCTACGAACTCATAATTTGGATTTTCTTCAATCATATTTTTATAATGAATTCGTTGTGATTCATAACTTGTTTTTTGATCTTCGTTATCCGTAGAAACTCTACAATAAGCACAAGCACGTATTAATTTTATTTCTTTATTTTGTTTTATGCATATAGTTTTTAAAGTTGGTTCAATTATTTTTACATTGTTATTATTCATTTATTCCTTTCTTAATAATTGTTGAATAATAGCATATTTCAAATAATATTTTATTATGTAAAACCATAATTAGAAGTGTTTAATTTATTGTATTTTGCATATTTATTTTTAATTTTTTGGTACTCTGTATCATTAATTAAGTTATTATCTTTTATAAATTCTAACATAGCAAGCTCAGCTATATAAGCTCTTAAATATTCATAATGTTTATCACTTTCTTTCATCATTATTTTATTACCCCATTTAAATTTTTAAACAATTCATTTCATAGTAAGCACCAACTTTCATTAAACTTCTCAAAAAAATTATAACGCACTTTATTTTTTAATACAGCCCATAAAAAATAGTTAGTGATATAGCTATAAATCTAATAGAACTATTGGCCATAAAATTATTAAAAATAATATAATTTACGGCCATAACTTTGGCCATTAAAACAAGTGTTTACATTTCAAAATATTGTTATACAATTGTTAACTTTTGTTCCTTATAAAATAAGGGATGTATAACAATCGTATACACCATTTAGATAGTAAAAAATACTATTTTTGGCTAAAATCAAGTCGTTTTTTCATTATTTATGGCCTAACTTACGGCCGTTAAATCATAATATTTGGGAATTGGTTGAATATGAAAAAGATACTAATTTCGTTATATAATTAGTACCCTTAATAGCTGTATCTACACCCAATTATTTCATATTCTACTATATTGTATCATTCATTTATTTTAAGTCAATAAGTATAAAATATTGAATAAATTACGACAAAATATTTTATAAAATCTTTGTGAATTATTGTAAACACTATAATTTTTAAACTAGGTACTTTGATAGATAAAACTCTATTGACTGATATATTTAATTTTTTATTAACCTAATTTAACAAAAAATATTAAATTAATGGTATAATTGAGGTGGAACTATGGAATTGTATAAAGAAAAAAATTGGAACATTATTTTTGGCAATTGGTGTCAAGAATTTGTTGGTTATTGTATTATAGGAAATGATAAAGAATCTTTAAGCGAATTAACACCGTAAGCTTGGGAAGAATTAGGAAAACTAGAAAAAGAACTTGAAAGAGTTTGTAAGAAAGTATTTGGTGCAACTATGTTTAACTTTGCTTGTTTAATGAATAACGCTTATAGAGATAATGAGCAACCATACGTCCACTATCACTTTGTGCCACGATATAAAGATGAATTAAATTTATTTGGTAAGGTATATAAGGACAAACGTTTCGGTTATAACTTTTGGAAATAGGCTTTAAGTAGATTTAAATGTCAGAAAGATATTTTTACAAAAGAGGAAAGAAAAAAATATTTGAAATGATGAAAGAAGAATTTAAGTATGAATAAAGATTTAATCAAAAGTGAGGTAATAGTTTTTTTACTTAATAATCAAAATCAAGTATTACTTCAAAAAAGGAGCCAATTAGAAAAGCACAATCCAAACAAATGGTCTGTATGTGCTGGTCATGTTGAAGAATTTGACACTAGTCTAGAAAATGCAGTAGTTCGAGAAGTAAAAGAGGAATTAAATATTGATATTTTAGAATCATCATTAATAGAACTTAATTTAGACGAACCACATACTGCACATTTTTATTATACGTATATCGATAAGAATGAAAATGATTTTACTCTTCAAAAGGAAGAGGTTGCAGAAGTTAAATGGTATGATATATATATAGTAATAAGTATGATGGAAAATAAAGACGATTCTATGATATCTTCTGAAAGAATACTAAAATTGCTAAGAATATTAAATTCTAAAAAAATTTAAATAGATTTTTAGAAGAATTTGATAAATATAAATAATATTGGAGGAAATTTATAATGACAACTATATATATATTGAGACATTCTCAACCTTTTAGAAAGTTATTGGGAAACTATAATGCTAATGAAGTTGAGCAAATTAGAAATGAAAAGAATATGTTAAGTGTTGATGGCGAAAGACTAGCAGAAGAAATGAGTAGACGTGATGAGTTACAAAATATTGATGTACTTTACTCATCTCATTATGTAAGAGCGATGTGTACGGCAAAATATATTTCAGATAAAAATAATATCTTGCTAAATGTTGATGAAAGATTTGGCGAAAGAAGATTTGGTGTTAAGGATATGTCCGAATTACCAAAAACTTTTTTTGAAGACCAATTTAGAGACTGGAATTATAAACTTGATAATGGTGAAAGTGCTAATGAAGTTTGTGAAAGAATGTATAAAGGAATAATGGATGTATTAAGTGAACATCCTAACAAACAAATAGCCATTGTATCACATGGAACAGCTATTTCAACTCTACTATCGAAATGGTGCGATGTAGTCTTAAATGAAGATACAAAATTGATAGAAATATACTTTGACGAGAAATTAGTATTTGATGGAGACTGGAATTGTCCTGAACTATTTAAACTAGAGTTTGATGATAATAATATGCTAATAGCAATAAATAATATCAGATAATTTAGGAGGCAATTTATGACACTACAAGAACAATATACTGAATTGCAAAAACATAGAAAACAACAATCGTTAGATGTAATAAATAGTAAAAAAAGAATGGCTTGGGAATATTTTAGAAATCTAGTGTTGGTAAATAATTTAGAACAAAATATGAACAAAAGATTTAGTTTGTTTTATGCTCCAGTAAGACAAATTAGAGGTTCAAATATGACTTGTTGGCCATTTCAAGATGGTTCAAAAGAAATATATGTTGATGAGGCTTTTGCTTTAAATAACCCACAAATAACAAATATTCAAATTACTCACGAGGTTTTACACGGTTTGAGTCAAATGAAAGATGGAAATCAATATTTCTTTGGTCATCAGTATCAAGGAAATGGGAAAAGCATATACACCGGAATTGATGAGGCAACTACTCAATTATTTGCAGAAGACATTGAACAATGTCAGTTAGGTGAAGAAGAAGACTATTTATATTTTGTTAAAAATACAATGCGAGTTATGAAGATTATTTTTGGTGCTGATAAATTGGCAAATCAATATCTAAATAACAATAATCAGTTTGAGCAAGAGTTTGATAAACTTACTAATGGAAAATTTAGTTCGTTTGCTAGTTTAATGAATGAGGTTTATACTTTAAGCAAAACAAAACATTACTCTAAACTTGATGATAAGGGCATTGAGTTATTAGAAACAAGAAAACAACAAATAATAAATTTTGTTAAAGGACTAGTTAAATCAGTTTCAAAAACCAACTCACAAATATCAGAAAGTCTTTTAAACGAAATACAAGATAAGAATTTTACAAATCAAATTGGTGTTAAACAAAATAATATTGAATACGCATATTTTCTTCACGGAACGGCAAATCAAAGTCTGGAAACTTTAGAAGATATTTTCAATAATGGTTTGATATTAGAGGGTGATACATCATTAAGTCTACATTCAACGTTAGCTCCAATTAGTGATGAAGATATAAAAAAACAAGGTTTAGGAAATATAATGCAGTCATACTCTCAATTAGAAGACTTTAATTCAGTATTCCTAATTAAAATACCAAAAGAATACTTATCTTGTATGCCTCATAGAGACGGAAGTGTTGATATTCCTATGCCACTATGGAAAAATACTGACGATGGAAATAGTGTTTTTTGCCCTCACTTAATTCAAGGTGTATATAATAAGAATATTAACCAAGGTATTGCTAATACAAACTTCTGCCCAATATATAATCCTAATGGTATGGCATATTCTTGGGAACAATTTAATGTTTTTGCTGGCTATGATAGAACTGATTTAATGAGCGAATATAAACAAAGGCAACTTACTTCTTTCGCGCAACAATATGCAAGTGATAATGCTAGAGGAACTTTTAATCAAGTAGTTAGATATTATCAAAGTAAGTTTGGGCAATTAGCACAACCCCAATTATTTGATAGTAGCGAATATAGAATGTTATTAAAGCAAACTATAAATCAAAATAATAATTTTAAAAAATAATTAAAAACGCAATTTTTTGCGTTTTTTCAACAATTATTATTTTAATTTGAAATATACTATTTTAAAGTCCTAATGATAAAGTTATTACTATTTTATCAATATGGACTTTCCCTTGTTTTGTACCTGTACCAATAGTAATATTGGTATTTATTTTATAATCAAAATTTATTAAATCTAATGTTTTAAAATAATATGGCATATGTGTTACATAAGAGTGTCAACTGAAGATCAAGCCAAAGAAGGATTTAGTTTACCAGAACAAAAAGAACGATTAGAGGCACTTTGTAAGTTTAAAGGTTATAAGATATATGATTATTATACTGATGCTGGAATAAGTGCTAAAACAGGTAATCATAGACCAGAGTTTGATAGACTAATTGATGATGCTAAAAAACAGCAAAATAAACACTGTTATTGCTTTAAAACTAGATAGATTATCAAGAAGTATATATGACTGGGAAAACTTACTTAAAACTTCTGAAAAGTATGGATTTGATTTAGTATGTGCTAATGATGATATTAATACAACTACAGCTAACGGAAAAATGGTAACAAGAATAATGATGTCAGTTTCACAAAATGAAATTGAAAGAACAAGTGAAAGAACTAAAGTCGGTATGGCAGGTGCTATTAAACAAGGTCATATTCCAGCAGTTTGTCCTATTGGTTTTAAACGAGTTGATAAAAAGTTAGTACCTGATCCACTAACAAAAGATATAGTTATAAGAATATTTAATTTATATTTTGAGGGTAATTCTTAAGCACCATCGCGAATATTTATAATCAAGAAAAAGTATTAGGAAAAACCAATTGGAAAGATACAATAATATTAAAGATTCTATCTAATGAATTATATAAAGGTGATTATGTATCAGGCAAAACAATAAATAAACCTTTATATTATGAAAATGTTGTTGAGCCATTAGTTAGTAAAGAATTATGGAAAAATTGCCAAGCACAAAGAAAGAAAAAACAAAAGAACTACATGAGAACACAAACTTATATTTTCTTACAAAAATTAAGATGTCCCAAATGTGGAAGAATACTTGCTGGTGGTGCTACTCATAAAATCAAATATGATAAATGGTATTTCTATTATAGGTGTGAAGATTGTAAGAATAATATTAAAGAAGAAACTATTGAAGACTCAGTTAAAGTATTACTATCTGATATTTTAGAATATGATAATGTTGTTAATGAATTTTTCTTACCAGTATTAAAATCTAAATTAGATAATCCCAAACAGGAATTAGAAAAAGAATTAAAGTCATTAAATAATAAAAAAGATAGAATTAGAAAAGCATATATTGATTCAATATTCACAGAAGAAGAATATAAAAGTGAATTAGAATTAATAGAAAATCAAATTAAAGATATTAATTCTAAACTATTAGAAAATTCACAAGCCGAACAATTAAACTTTACTACTGAAGATATACTTTTAAAAAGAGATATGGACTTTATCAATAAAGTTAAATTACCAATTTCTTATTATGCTTTTAATGATAATTGGGATTTACTAGATTGAGATGATAAAGCAGATATAATTATGAGATATATTGATGATGTCGAGTTAGAAATTAAAAATGGAAAACTAGTTGTAAAACAAATTAATTTTAGAAGTACATTCTATAATGATTTCAATGAACTATATACAAAAGGTTATATTGATAGGAAAAGACCTCTTACATACGATTTTAATGGTTTATGTGTAGATACAAATATTAGATATAGTGAATACTTACCAATTAAAGATGTAATGCAACACTTGTATAGATTAAATGAATATTATGAAGTTAATCTATATAAAGGAACTTATTATAAAGAAACTGAAAAATTAGATATAGGACCACTTCAAAGGAATGAAGTCCCTATTAGAGTATTCCCATTACAAAAAGATAACAATGGAGATAAAAATTGGTTATCAATGGGAATGCTTGCTACAAAGAATAACCCGAATGATATAAAGGTAAACATTAGAGATGTATTTGAAACAATACCCGATAATGTTACCGAAGAAGATTTTTAAAATGCGTGGCACGTTTTTTTTATGAAGTAAATGAAAGTGGCGATAGCAATTTAAAAATTAATACTTTATTCCGTAATAACCATTACGAAGTTTTGGTTATTACGGAATAAAGTAAACGGATTCTAAGGTGTTAAACCTTAGCCCACTGGATATTTTGTATGGAACGTACAAAATTCCTAGGGGGTTAGAAATTTTGGATAACCAAAATGACCACTAGAGTGGTCATTTCTGGAAAGGAGAAATCTTATGTCAGAACTTGCTTATTCATTACATTTAGGTAGTGATAAAAACAGAAAAAACATATCTAAACAAAATAGTAAAAACAATTTAAGTGGAACAACTTCTTTACCAAATAATGCTATTCAAAATGTAAGACAATTATCAAAAGTAGATAAACATAATTATAGAAAATACGATAATAATCAAGAACTAATAGAAATAGTTAGAGGTACTTCTTCTCCTCTTGATGATGTAAAAGAATTATATTTAAAAGAATTTGAAGAAGCAAGATTAGAATACAATTCTAAACAAACTAGACCTAGTCGTATGATAGATAATTATTTTGATAATGTATCTAATAATGAGAAAAAGGATCTTGCTTGTGAAATAATACTTGAACTTGGAGATAAAGAATATTGGGATAGCAAAGATGAAAACTTTAAAAAGAAAATGTCAGAAGTATATAAAAAACAAGTTGATGATTTAGAATTATTAGTTCCTAATTTTAAAGTAGCTAGTGCAATAATTCATTATGATGAAACAAGTCCACACTTACATATTGTTGGAGTCCCAATTAAATATAAGAATAAAAATGGTATGGAAAAACAAGTTGGTAAATCTGATGTATTTACTAAAGAATCTTTAATTAGATTACAAGATAAAATGAGAACTTTATGTATTGAAGAATTTAACCAAGTATATAGTTTAGATTCCACTTTAAAGCAAAAACAAAAAGGTAGAAATAGAGATATTCATGTATCTGATATGGATAACTATATCGAAATAAAAAAGCGAATTGAAAAGAATACTGAAAATTTAAAACAAGCAAATAAAAAATCTTCGGAGTTAAAACAAAACTCTAAAGATATAAAAGATAAAATTGATAAATTAAAAATTTCTAGATTTAATAAAGATAATTATATTTTATCAAAAGAAGATAAGGCTTCTTTTATCGACTTTATCGAACAAGTAAATAATACCAGTAAAGAATATGATAAAATACAAACTTTATCTAATACACTAGTTAATGCTCACGAACAATTAAAGGATAAAAATAATAAGATAAAAACTTTAACTGAAAATAATGAAGCACTTAATTTAAGGGTTAAAACTTTAAATGATACTATTAAAGAGAAAGATAATGAAATTTCATTTTTAAAATCTAAAATATATGACTTAAAGAATACATTGGATTATTGGAAAGAAAAATTTGAAAAACTAATATCATTTTTACACGATAAACTTCATAGTTGGTTTGATAAAGATGATAAATATATTGGTGTAGTTAATGAAATGTATGATGATGATGTTTTAGATGATGATGACATTGAAGAATTAGATTTAAGCAAAGAAAAAGATGATTTTGAGAGATAAATAATGAAATAATTATAGTATAATAAATATATAAGGAGGTTTTCTAATGAATGAACAACACAAAGCATTTTTGCAAATGATTTTAGACAATAAAGATAAAGTAGAACAAAAAATAAAAGAAAATCCCGACTTTATTACTGAATTAGTTCAACATTCAATTAAGAGTAGTTCAGATATTCTTTACAATGGTTTTGATAAAGATAAAGACAATGAACTAAAAGATGTAAGAAAACATACAGAAGGTTTTAATAATAGACTTTATAAAACTTGGAAAAAACCTATTGATTATTTTGAGTCATTAATTGAATTAATATCAAGTTATACTTATTCTTTTACTGAGACTTTTTACGAAGAAGCATATAAGAATAATAATTTGCTATTTAATGCATTACAAAATATTCAAGCAAGAGCATTACTTGTATCTAGAGAATGTTTAACGTTAATAAAAAATGGTTATCCTGATGGTGCTTTTAGTCGTTGGAGAACTATTTATGAATTATCAGTAATTGGTAAACTATTATATGATGAAAATAATGATGATCTGTGTGAGAGATATTTGAATTATTATCATATTCAGGAATATAAAGATGAAAAAATTTCTAGAGAAAGAGGACATCAGGATCATACAGATGAATCATTTAAAATATTAGAACAAAATTATAACTTAATGATTAGTAAATATGGTTCAAATTATGCTAAGGGAGATTACGGATGGGCCAATAATCTATTTAACAAAAATAGAGTTACATTTCAAGAAATAAAAGATAAAGTTGATATGGATAAATTATATGGATATTATAAATTATCATCTACCTACATTCATGGAAATCATAAAGCAAATGAAGAACCTTTAGGAGTAATTCCAAATCTTGAAAAATTAAAATTAATTGGGCCATCAGAGTCTGTAAATAAATTTGTGTAAATAGAAAATCTTTCCATGATAAAATAAAAGA